>MDTA01205323.1_pt1 | contig 19016 bp, 17 predicted proteins | sample 811151 | NCBI WGS metagenome assembly MDTA01 (sample SAMN05326648, study PRJNA326480) | marine metagenome | isolation source: seawater | place: Indian Ocean: South | collected 2010
AAATTGTTCAATTTTACCATGAAGACAACAAATTAATTTCCAAGTTTTATAATCACCATGAATTCCTCTAAATACATTTTTTTTTGAATATGAAACATCACCTTCAACAAAATCAAGTTTAAGTTTTTTTTTTAAAATTTTTTTATTAAAAATCTCTATATATCTACCTCTAGCATCAACAAAATTTGTATTAGGGAATAATTTTTTAATTCCAAATTTTTTAGTTTTAATGATTTTCATTTAGTTTATTTTAAATTAATTTATAAAGGTTTTTTATAATGATTAGTATAATTTTATTTGGAAAATATGACCGTTATACTGTTGAAAGAAAAGAATTAATTTACTTTTCTGTGAAAAATTTATCAATAAATCTAAAAAAAAATAACATTAAAACCGAAATTATTATTTGTGATTCAAGTGATGGACCAAAAACACTTTTGAGTTCAGGTATTTTTAAAAATTTATCTAATGAAATGGTTACATTAAAATTTGTACTTATAAAATATAGAAAAAAAAATGAAAATTTTTCAGAAATATGTGACTCCAAAAATTACGGTATTTTAAATTCTAAATATGATTTTATTCTTCTTAAGGCATTAGATACATTTTTCAATCAAGAACTTTTCAAGGAAATAAAAAAAATTTTAAGAAGTAAAAAGAACTATTTCTATTCAACTTTTAGATATGATTCTCCACTTATAAATAAAAAATTAAATTATAAAGATTTAGATTTTTATCTTAATAGACAAAACAAAAAATTTATTAAACAAGGTAGAATTGACAATGAAAAGGATTATTATTTCTTAAATTTACACACAAATGCATGTGGTGATTTTATTTTGTATAATAAAAAATTTAACAAAAATATTAATTATCCAGATTTTTTTTATTTTTCTGATTTAATATTTATTTATCAGCTTAATTTTAATGGTTCAGAGCAAAAAGTTATTGAAAAAGGCAAAGTATTTAAGTTTGTCACAGGATCTATTTGGAAAAACAATATTTCTGTTAAAGAACTTAATCCTTTGCAATCGAAATTTGAGTTTTATCTATATAAGCATTTTGACTCAAAAATTGTCAATATATTTAGGGGATTATTTAATTACCCTAAATTAGTTTATAAAAATAAAACACTAAAAATATCATATGAAAAATTTGTCTATTTAAAGCTGCTACTGAGCAAAATATTTAAAATTAAAAGAATTTATCCTAGAAAAAAATATTATAATAAAAATATAATTTATATTAAAAAAGCAATTAATGAATAGTAATTTTGTAGATATATTTAAATTCAAAGAGTTCAATACTAAAAAAACTGAAATTTACATTGATCATTGTGAAATTATTTCTTCAAATAAATTTTGGGATTATTCAATATCGTATGATTTATCAAAATTAAAATTAAATTTTAAAAAAAATTTGATAATAAATATTAATTGTAAAATAGACCTAAATTCCATAATTACAATCGGAGTTAATTCAAAAAAATATGAGAATAATTTTATTTTTTCTGAGGATTATGGGTCACAAGATGTAAACATAAAGTTATTCATAAAGTCATCATTTGTTGAAGATATTGATAGTATTATTTTTAGAAATTCCGACAAACATGTTAATAATAAATTTTCTATTTATAAAATAGAATTATTAGAGTCAGAAGATAATTTTGATGATGCTTTAGATAAAATAAATTCAGAAAAGTTTGAATATTTTCATGAAATTCCAAAAGAATTAAATGTTGATAGTATAAGCACAACTGAAGTATGTAATTTAGAATGTGTTATGTGTCATTTTAATGGGCCAAAAGTTGAAAAAAAAAATGGGACATTGAGAATTGACCAAGTGAAGAAAATATTAAATACAATGAAGGTAGGTCAGTCAATAATGTTTACGGCAACAGGGGATTTTTTGATGGATAAAAATTTATCATTGTATCTTAAAATGGCAAATGACAAAGGATTGATACCAGAAATACATACGAATGGAACTTTATTAAAACCAAGTTTAATTGACGAGTTGCTAAATTATAATCTAAAAAAAATTAGAATTAGTGTTGATAGTACTGACCCAAAGCAATATGCTAAAATTAGAAGAGGAGGTGAATTAAAAGATATTTTATCTGCTATAGAATATTTAAATTTTAAAAAAAAAAAGCATCCTAATTTTAAAATCGAAATTAATTGTACCTTATTTAAAAATACTTTTGATAAACAATTTGAGATGGAAGATTTTTGGAGGGATAAAAAAGTTGATAGCTTGTCATTTAACTCTGAATATTATGACTCTATAAAACATAGAAATATTTTTTTTCCTCCAAAAAAAAGAAAAAATTGTGAAATTAAATCTTACTTTTTACCAAATGGTAAAATAGCTCCTTGTTGCGCAACTTGTGTTGTTCAACATGAAAGAGATTTAGACTGGTTACCTAAAATTGATGATTATGATGATTTAATTAATGCAGAAAAAGATTTGGTTAAAATGTATAATGATCCAAATTCTGAATTAAGAAAAATATGTAAAGACTGTCATTGGTGGATGCTTTCTGATAAAAAGCAGACTGGATATATTAGAATAATTGACTTTAATCAACACAGCCAAATATCAAAGAAATCATTCTTTCAATCAATAAAAAATTATCTAATAAATTAACAATTAATTATTTGTAAATGCTAAAATTTTAAAATGTATGTATAAATTTAAATTTTTATCCTATGCCCATTTATCTTTTTCAAAAGCTTTGTGTCTTTAGTGATAACCAAAAAAATATTGATTTTTTTAATGGATATTTTCACTATGTTCGTCATTTCTAGTTGCCACAATAAATGAAATGTAATAATCATTTTTCATCATGAAAATATGTGTAATTGGCCTAGGAAAATTAGGTTACCCCATGGCAGAATTTTTAAGTTCATCAGGACATTCTATAAATTGTTACGATAATAACGAAAAAACTGTTTTAAAATTAATGGATGGTGAAAATTATCTTCAATTTGAAAAAGGTTTAGAGAATTTTAGATCCAATGGAAACAAATTGATCTTTAATTTAAATGTTAATGATGCTCTTAAAGACAGTGAAATTTGTTTTATTACAGTTCCAACACCCAGTAACTCTAGTGGTTCATTTTCTAATAAATTCATATTTGAGGTTTTAGAAGATGTAGCAGTTCATTTAAAAACAAGAGAAAATAGTAAAGAGCCTTATATTATCAATATTAATTCAACTATTATGCCAGGTTCAACTAAAGATGAATTAATACCTTATCTCGAAAAAAAGGGTTTTAAAAATAATGTTGATTTCAGCTTTCTTTATAATCCTTACTTTGTAGCTCTAGGAGACGTTATTAAAGGTTTGGAAAACCCTGATTTAATATTAGTTGGATCTGAAAATAAGTACGCAACCAAAAAAATTATGGGTATTTACAATAAAATATATAAAAAAAACTTAATATCAGAATTAACTTTTTTAGAAGCAGAATTAACAAAACTTCTAGTAAATTGCTATTTAACTTTAAAAATTTCATTTTCAAATATGGTTAAAATTATCACCCAAGATAACAACAGAGAAGTTAATATAAACAAAATTCTAAATACAATAGGATCAGACTCTAGAATAGGTAAAAAATTTATTCAAGCTGGAGGACCTTTTTCTGGACCATGTCTTCCAAGAGACACAAAAGCTCTAAATTTTTTTTCAAATAAAAATTCTTATGTAAATTCTATTACAAATGCATCAATAAAAACAAATAAAGATACTATAAAATTAATAAAATCAGAATTATCTGAATTTAAGAGTTTGAATTTTGACTCCATTATTTTTGCAGGTGTTGGATATAAATCAAACACACCTTCACTTGAGGAAACATTTGTTTTAGATTTAATTAGTTATTCAAATTCAATTGGTTTCAAAGTATTTTATTATGATGATTATATTAAAGAGAATATAAAAAATGCCATCAGAATAAAAAAAAAAGAAATTAATAAATATTCCAATTTACTTTTCTTACCTTATATTGATGAAAAATTTAATATAATTACAAATTTCAAAGGATATATATATGATATTTGGTTTCAGCTTAATGAAAAAAATGTAATTAGAAGTTCTAAAGATATTAAATTTAGTTATAAAGAAAAAGAAAGTAATGTAATTAAATTGAATGGAAAATAATTGAAAAAAATTGCTTTGATATTTGGAATAACTGGACAAGATGGATCATATCTTGCTAGGTTTTTATTAAAAAAAAATTATTTAGTTCATGGGGTTGTCCGAAGATCGTCTAGTATTAATACTAAGCGACTTGATGATATATACGAACCGTTTGAAAAAAAAAATAGAAAGTTAATTTTACATTATGGAGATCTTATCGATAGTTCGTCTGTTCAAACATTGATTTCACAAATATTACCTGATGAAATATATAATTTAGCAGCTCAGTCGCACGTAGCAGTATCTTTCCAAACACCAGAATATACAGGAAATGTTGATGGTCTAGGAACTTTAAGAATATTAGAAAGTATAAAAAACCTAAAAATGAAAAAGAATATCAAATTTTATCAGGCTGGAACTTCTGAAATGTTTGGAGGTTCTCAATCAAAATCACAAAATGAAAATACAAAATTTGATCCTAAAAGCCCATATGCGGCTGGAAAGATTTACGCTCATTCAATAACTAGAATTTATAGAGATGCATACAATATTTTTGCTTGTAATGGCATTTTATTTAATCATGAGAGTCCCCAAAGAGGTGAAACTTTTGTTACAAAAAAAATAATAAAGGGACTTGTTAATATCAAACTTGGAAAACAAAAAGTATTATATTTAGGAAACCTATACGCAAAAAGAGACTGGGGTCACGCACAAGATTATGTTGAAGCCATGTGGAAAATTGTTAATTATAAATCACCAGAGGATTTCGTAATTGCCACAAATTCACAAAAAACAATTAAAGATTTTATAAATATAGTTTGTAGGAAACTAAAAATTAAAATTAAGTGGAAAGGAAAAGGTTTAAATGAAGTTGGTTATGTAGATCAAAAAAGAGACATTATAAAAATTGATAAAAGATATTTTAGACCTTTAGAAGTTAAATATTTAAAAGGAAATTATTCAAAGGCAAAAAAATTGTTAAAGTGGAAACCCAAAATTAGCCTGACTCAATTAGTTGATGATATGATTAAATTTGAGTTAAAAATAGATGATAAATAAAAAATCTAAAATCTTTATTGCTGGTCATAAAGGTCATTTAGGCTCATCAATTTTGAGACAATTTAAAAAAAATAAATTTAATAATATTTTAACTATAAGTAAAAATAAGCTAGATTTACTTGATCAATCTAAAGTTTTTAAATTTTTAAAAACAAATAAACCCGATGCTGTAGTACTAGCTGCTGCAAGAGTAGGCGGTATCTATGCAAATAATAAATATAGAGGAAAATTCATATATGAAAATTTACAAATTCAAAACAATATAATTCATGGATCTTTTTTAGCGGGTGTAAAAAATCTGATTTCTTTTGGTTCGAGCTGTATTTATCCAAAAGGTTTTAATAAATCAATTTCAGAGAATTTGTTATTATCTGGAAAATTAGAGTATACAAATGAACCATATGCTGTGGCAAAAATTGCCGGAATCAAAATGTGTGAAAGTTATAATAAAGAATATAGAACTAACTATAAATGTTTAATGCCAGCAAACTCTTATGGACCAAACGATAATTATCATGTTTTGCACTCACATTTTTTCGCATCTTTAATTAAAAAAATTACTGAAGCAAAAATAAATAAAAAAAAATCTATAACTATTTGGGGATCAGGCAATGTTAAAAGGGAATTAATTTATGTAGATGATATTGCAGACGCTTGTATTTTTTTTTTACAAAAAAAAACGAAGCATTCATTAATCAATATCGGTAGTGGAAAAGACAAAACTATAAAAGAATATGCTAAAATGTTAATGAAAGAGTATAATTTAAATCTTAAGATATATAACGATAAATCAAAACCTGATGGAATAAAAAGAAAATTACTTGATATTAGTTTGGCAAAAAAATATGGATGGAAACCCAAAATTGGTCTTAAAGAAGGTATAAAGCTTACTTTGGAAAATTTCTCAAATAATTATAAATGATAAAGTTTTTTAGTGTAAATAATGTAAAAAAAATTTTACTTTCAACTCTACTTTTTAATATTATTTTTTTTAAAACACCAGTAGAGATATTTTATTTTAATAGACCAGATTTTCAAAATTTCACATTTATACTTATTCCATCTACAATCATTTTTTTTTTATCATTATTATTTTTTAAAAAAATTTACTTAAATAAAAAAATTTTCAATATATTTTTAGCAGTTTCAATATATCTAATTTTATCAAAAATCTTTGTACCTTTAAATATAGATGAATTAGAAGGAAATTTGGATAAGCCAATTGAATTGAAGTATTCAGTTTTGTATGAAGTAATTATACTCTTGTTCTCATTTTATTTAATCAAATTTTTCGAAAAAAAATTTTTTATAAATTTTTTAACTGTTTTAGCATTAATAATATTTTTAAATACTTCGTATTATTTTTCTAGGAGTGTGGCTTCAATAATAAAGCATCAATATAATTATTTTGGAGTATTTGATGATAATAAAAAAATAATTAATTTAAAAAATAATAATCCAAATATATATTTGATTACTTTTGATGCATTCTCGTCTTACGCATTAGAAAAAATGTTTAAAGATGAACCAGAATATATGAAAGTTTTCAACGATTTTGAATTTTTTATTAATAATTCTTCGAACTATTCATCTACTTCATTATCTGTTCCTAGTTTTTTAACAGGGTCTTTATATAATTTTGATATGAAGCTTAGTGTTTGGAAAGATATTTATAGAAAAGAGGGTTTAATAAGTGAACTTATAAATAAAAAATATGAGGTCTGGCAATATGTCCAGAGTAGTAGCATGCAGCACAAAGATGTGATGCTTGGAACAACAAATGTAGATTTATTACTTGATAATTCTGTAACAAGTTTAATTATTGAATTATATGATTTTGTATTATTAAGAATTTCACCTCAATTTTTACACCAAGAGATTTACAATAACGGTAGTGGATTAATTTCTAAATTATTAAATCGATTTAATAAGAAAAGTAATGTTATACCAGGAGAGCATTTTAGAGCTTTGGGATCAAAACTTTTATTTGAAAAAATAATAGAAGATGAGAAGAACAGGTCCCAAAAAGGAATTTTTTTACATGGTCATGTATATATACCGCATGGACCTTATGTGCTTGATAAAAATGCAGAATATGATCCGACACCTTACGATGGAGTAACTGGAGTAGAAAGATATCATGAACAGTCAAAAGGTGTAGTTTTTTTGATAAATAATTTCTTAGAAGAATTGAAATCTCAAGGCAAATTTGAAAATTCTTTAATTATATTTAATGCAGATCATGGATCTTGGGAAATAGGCTTGCAAGAATTACCAAAAAAATATTTAGATAGAAAAATTTCTTTAGATGATAACTTAAGGCAACTACCTGGTTCATATGTTTTTAATCAATCTAAATCAATTTTACTTGTTAAAAAACCTTACCAATTTTCAAATTCACCACTGAAAGTTAATACCTCAAAGACACAATTATTAGATATATATCCAACTATAAAGAAATTTGCAGGTTATCAACTTAGTAATAATTATAATAATAATATGTTATCACTGTTAGAAAAGCTGCCAAATGATAGAGATATTAAATATTATGTTGGATATAAACAAAGAAAATCTCCTAATCATCAATGGACAACTATTGAAAAACAATCTGGAGGAAATTTAGATTTGTTCGAAATATCAAATAAAAACTTTATGATTAAAAAAGATAGAATTTATGCTGAATGGTAAAAATTTATGAGATTGATTCTTGTAAAAATATTAACATTTTTAGTTTTAATAATTGATAGGTTCTTTAATTTATTTTTAAAAAAGTTTTTATTTAGAGGTTATGTTTATCAAGATTTAAGAGAAACATTTAAAACTATTGATATTGAAGGTCATAAAATCAAAATATTTATCCCATCAAATTTAGCTGAGTGGAGAGCTTCAAATTTGGAAGAAAAAGAGCCAGAAACAATAGAGTGGATTAAAAACTTTGAATTAGATAAGGAAGGTAATTCAATTTTTTGGGATATAGGAGCGAATATAGGACTTTATTCACTTTATGCAGCTAAATATCATGAGAAAATAAAAATAATTTCATTTGAGCCATCTGTACTTAATTTGAATTTATTAGCGAGAAATATTTCGGTAAATAATTTTGAAGATAAAATACTAATAAATCAGATACCAATTACTAATAAAAAAAATAGTTTTTTATATATGAGAGAAAGTTTTCTAGAGGAAGGTGCATCATTATCTACTTTTGGAGAGAATTTTAATTTTGAGGGAAAAGAGTTTAATCCTAAAATGAAATATAAATTATTTGGAACTTCAATTGATTATTATATTGAGAATAAAATTTTAAAAATTCCTAATTATATAAAAATTGATGTAGATGGAATAGAGCATCTAATTTTAGAAACCGGACTTAAGGCTATTGAAACAGAATTAGTTAAAAGTATTTTAGTTGAGGTTAATGAAAATTTTCTGGATCAAAAAGTTAGAATAGAAAAAATTATGGACAAATGTAATTTTAGATTACAAAAAAAGTGTAAGTCAAAAAATCTTGGAAAAATTAAAGAATTATCAAATACATTTAACTATATATATATAAAAAATGATAAGCACTGATCAATTAAAATTTTACAAAAAACATGGTTATTTAAAAATACAAAATATTTTTACTACTAAGTTAATTGAAGACCTAAAAAAAAATATTTTTAAAGATATAAAAAATAAAAAAAAAAAATTATCATGTCTACTATGAAAATAAAAGCAATCAAAAAAAAATAAGAAGAATTGAGAATATAGTAAAAAATAATACATCATTTAGAAACTTGTTGAAAGAAAAATCTATTAAGAAAATATTTTCTATATTGTCAAAAAAAAAATATTTTCTTTTTAAAGAAAAAATAAACTTTAAACATGTGAATACCAAAGGTTTTAAAGCTCATATTGACGGCCATTTTTATTGGAGAACAAAAAATAAAAGTGAACTACAAAAAGGATGGCTAAAATATTCAAATGATTTTATAAACCTAGTCATACCCTTGGAAAAATGTACAAAACAAAATGGATGTCTTGAAGTATCAAGCAAATTAAATACATTAAAGTTAGGAAATTCTTTCACAAAAATTACTAGCAAAGCTAAATTATATACACCAGAAATTAAAAAAAAGTATTTGAATTTTTTTAAATGGCAAAAAATGGAAATGAATGTTGGAGATATTTTGATTTTTAATTGGAAGTGTGCACATAAATCAAAAGATAATAAATCAAAAAAGAGTAGAGCTATTTATTATGCAACTTTTTATCAAAAAAATAAAAATACTAAAAAAAATATTTTAAAAAAGTATTATCAGGACAAAAAAAGTTCTTTTAACCCACTATTAAATAAATCCCTGAGTTAAAAAGTAAAAATTTAATTATAACTCTTACGCAAAATTTCTCTCAAGGTTTTAATATCTACATTTATTATAAAATTTTTAAATCTTGCTTTCGAGAACATTTGATTAATAATTTTTTCAATTTTTTTAAAATTAGTAATATATTTTTTTATTCTTTTTTTAATTGAATGTTTTTTTATAATATATTGAATATCACTCTCGATTGCTTTTTCGTTATGATAACGTGTATTTTTAATAATTTGACTAAAAAATTTTTTTTTATATTTTAAAATAAAATTAAACACCTCCTTAGTTGTAAAAAAAACCGCTAGTCCATGAGGAACATTATAGTAACTTGTTAGTGGATATGAAATTGAATGACAAATAGAGGTTCTAGTATGTTTTATACAAATTCCTGATAAAAAACTTACATATAATAAATTTAATCGTTTGTTTTTTGAGAGTTTTTTTTTATCAATAGTTTTTATTTCTTTAAGTGAAATTTCTATACCCTTAGACGAAATTTTCTTTATTTTATTATTGGATTTTTTGTTCCAATACGAGTCAAAAAGTTGATTTAAAGCATCAATTGAGGTGTATAAAGCATTATCATAATTAAGCTCCAAAGTATTCTTTGGATCAAGTATTGCAGAATTAGGAAACATATTTTTACTTTCTAATGAAAGTTTTTTTTTTCTTATACTATCCCATAGTGTAGCAAAATTAGTAACCTCACTTCCTGTACCAGCTGTTGTAGGAATAGCAATAAGATTGATTTTTCTCTTAAGTTTATATGTATTTAGATTTTGTATTAGATTTTTAACAGTAATTTTTTTATTTATTTCTAAAAATATTTTAATAATTTTTGCAAAATCCATAACACTTCCTCCACCATAAGCTATGATAGTGCTGTAATTTTTTTTTTCTAAAGATTTAAAAATTCTATCTGCTAAATTGATTGTTGGATAATCGTTAACTTTATCTATAAATTTTGAACTATTTATATTTAAAAAACTATATTTTTTCAGAAATCTTAGTCTTCCTGACTTTGATGTTATAATAAGTAATTTCTCAGATGAAAGTAAATTTTTTAAATAATTATTAGAATTTGTACCAATATATATTTTTGTTTCTTTTAATAATTCTTTAGGTATTAGAAAATTTTTCATAAATTTTTCATAAATTTTTTTTTATTTATAATCGGTTTTTCTTTAGGACGACCTAGATTAATTCTATGAGATTTTTTTATTTTACATTCAATGAAAATAGGACCTTTTAGTTTTTTAATTTTATCCACAGCGAGTTTTAATTTTTTTCTAGTATTTATATTGTTAAAGATTTTTCTATATCCACATACTTTTGCTAAATTTGAATAAGATAGGTTTTCGGAAGTAGTTTTTTGACCACCGACGGATTCATGAGATTGATTATTAAAACAAACATGAATAAAATTTTTTGGTTTATTATTTCCTATTGTTGCCATTCCTCCCATGTGCATTAAGATCGAACCATCTCCATCTAAACATACTATTTTCCTTTTAGAATTCATTGCCACACCTAAAGCTATCTGTGAAGCATGACCCATAGAACCAACTGTGAGAAAATCATTATCATGTTTTAATTTTTTTTTATGTCTTAATTCATACAATTCTCTTGAAACAATTCCTGTACTTGAAATGAATCTATAATTTTTTTTTAACTTACTTATTATTATTTCTAAAGCTTTCTCTCTGAGTAATAAACCGTTTCTATTTGAGGAATTTTTTATAGCTTTACTTTTGTGTTTAAATAATCCACTTTTTACTAATATAAAAAGAGGCTTTTTTTTTAATTTAACAAGATTAATTTTTTTTTTTAAATTTACAAAATCTTTTTTTTGATTTCCTTTTAAAATATAGATATTTTTCTTAATTAATCTTATTATTTTTTCAGTTACAATTCCTTGGGTTATATGTTGTGGCTCATCTTTAGTTCCAGGTTTACCTCGCCAGCCCATAAGAATAACAACCGGTATTGAATAAACTTTTTCATCAATTAACGACAATGTTGGGTTTAATAAATTACCTAAACCTGAGTTCTGTAAATATACCAGTGGCACTTTATTTGTTGCTAAATTATACCCAGCAGCAATACCTAAAGCTGTACCTTCATTTGCGGAAACTATATGTTTTTTATTATTCATACTATTATCGATATATGAACAAAAATTTTTTAATATTGAGTCAGGAACTCCTGTAAAGAAAGTAATTTTATTACTTTTTAAAAAACTTATGAAACTTTTAACATCTATCAATTTATCTTGTACCTGGAATTAAATTAAGTATTTCTTTAATTGAAAGCATTTTCTTTTCAGCTTCTTTTGATCTTTGATACTTTAGAATACTTTCAGCTGTAGCTCTCATATTAGGATATGCGCTTCTAAGTAAGTGATTGGCATAAATTATAATGTTAGCACCTAATTTTTCCAGATGTTTTTCTCTATACTGACTAAAACTGGAAGGAACAATTACCAATGGTTTTATATTTTTAAATTTATTATAATTTTCGCAAAATTTAAAAAGATCTTTTGGAATTCTATTTTTACTATGTATCATGATCCCATCTGCTCCCGCTTTAATATAGTTTTTAGCTCTTTTTAGAGCATCTTTATAAGATTTATTTAATATTAAACTTTCAATTCTAGCAATTATCATAAATTCTTCAGTGGATTGACTGTTTTTTCCAACCTTAATTTTTTCACAAAATTTTATTATGCTATCCTGCTCCTGTTTGACTTCAGTGCCAAAAAGTGAGTTCTTTTTCAGTCCAATTTTATCTTCAATTATGACAGCTGATACTCCCAACCTTTCAAGTGTTTTTACCATAAAACTGAAGTGTTCTTTTTTACCTCCAGTATCTCCATCATATATAATTGGTTTAGTTGTTACCTCTAAAACTTCATTTAATAGCTGCAGTCTTTCCGACAAGTCTACAGCTTCAATATCAGGTTTTCCTTTAGCTGAAGAATTTGTAAGAGAGCTTGCCCACATTCCATCAAATTCTTCTATTCTTTTATTTTTAATTGATTTTGTTTGTTCAACTATTAATGCTGATAATCCATTATGAATGTCAAGAAATCTTGAGGAATTTTTAGAGTCTATTAATCTTCTTAAATGTTTCCTTCTTCTGTCAGGAGTAGTTCCTATACTATTATGTAGATTTAATAGTTTTGTAGAAGAGATACCTTTTGTGTATTTAAATTCAATTAATTTTCCATTCCATTTTTTTAAAACATTTATTACTTTTAGTCTCGTTGCTTTTTGAACTCCTTGTTTCCAGTCATCACCATGTATTACATATTTAGGTTTCAATTTTACAAGATTTGGAGTGTAGTCATGAGTATTCTGGGGAATAACTTTAAAAATACCTTTAATCTCTGAAAGTATTTCTTTACGTTCTTCATACGTCATCAATGGAACTCTTTTGTACGAAGCAATTGCCTTATCTGTTAAAAGCCCAAGCACTACATTTCCATAGCTTCTTGCTTTTTTTAGAATATTTATATGACCTTTATGAATGATGTCTGCACTCATAGCCACATAAACTGTTGAATTATTGCTTTTTTTATTCATCGAATTTCAAATAGTTAGAAATTTTAATTTGTTTTTATCTTATAATGCAACTGATATAAATGTAAATATACTCTAATGAGCAATATAATCAAAAAAACTTTGAAGAAGTTATTTTATAAATATCTAAAAGACGAATTTAATGACGAAGTTAAAACAGAAATTCAAAAATCAAAAAGTCCAACCATCACAAGATATTTAGAAAAATATACCTCAAATCATTTGAACTTGTTAAATCATTTTAATGAAAATAAAGTTTTACAGAATAATAAAATTAAAGTCCTTGATATTGGCTGTTCTGGAGGAATTGATAACTACTGGGATAAGTTCAAAGATGTAGAAGTTTATGGAATAGATTGTGTTAAAAGTGAGATAGAGAATTTAAATAATAATAATAAAAATAATAATTATAAGTATTTTAACTATTACATTGATTTAGGTAAAGATCAAAAGCCAGAAAAATTCTTTTATGAAACTCTTGATAAAAATGGATCACCAGTCTTACGAAGAAAAGGAAATCAAAATTCTTTAACATTTAATGATACAGCGGCATGGAGGTTTATGGAAAGTGGAATTAAACAAAAAAAAACAGACATTTTTAAGGACAAAATATTTCCTTTTATCCATAATACGGCAGATAAACTTAAATATGTAGAAAGAATTTCGATAGACAAATTTTGTGAAGAAAATAATTTTAAAGATGTAAATTTCTTAAAAATTGATACAGACGGTTATTCTCTGCAAGTTTTAAAATCAGCAGAAAAATTAATACAAAACAAAAATTTATTGGCTTTAAAAGTTGAGGTTAACTTCAGCTGGGTTACTCAAAACGATTTTTATATTGATACATGTGATTTTTTGACAAAGAGAAACTTTCAACTTTTAAGAATTATGCCCAGAAGATATGAAACTTATGAATTACCTGGTAAGTTTATGTATGATTTTCCAGCTCAATCCTTGGATGGTTTTGATAATCAAGGCGATGTAATTTTTATAAAAATACCCGATCAAGAAACAATAGAAAACTTAGATTATTTTGGATTTTTAAAATTTTTAGTAATACTAGAGCTTTTAGAAATGAGTGGATTTGCTATTAAACTTATAAAACTGTCAGGGACCAAGTTTTTAGATAAAAATATTTCTGAGAAATATATAAATATTTTAACAAAACACATGTCTAGAAAAATCACAGGAAAAGAACTAGAACATAAAGATTATTTAAAAAAAATTATTGATAATAATAAACTAGTTTTTCCTGAAAACTGATGTTTTTTAATTTAAAAAAAATAATACAAAATTTTATTAAATTTTTGGATTGCCAAAAAAAAAATAAAGAAATTGTTTTCTATAGCGAAGGGTCACATGATTCAATTTATTTTGAGGGAATTATAGATATTCTATCAAGAAAATTCGATAAAGATTTAATAATTCTAACATCTGAGGAAGATGATATTATTTTTAATTTAAAATCTAATAATATCAAAGTTTTTTATATTGGTAGTGGTTTTATTAGAACAATAATTTTTTTTCTTATCAAATCAGAAATTTTTATTATGTCTCTTCCAGATTTAGAAAATTACTATTTAAAAAGATCAAGAGTTTATAATACTAAATATATTTATATATTTCATTCAGTTAGTAGTACAAATGCTGCATATAACAAAAAGGCATTTGATAACTATGATTATATATTTTGTAGAGGACAACATCAAATTAATGAAATTATTGAGAATGAAAATTTTAATGATTTAAGAAAGAAAACCTTAGTGCAACATGGATGTCCAATATTCGATAAAATTGGTAAAGATTTTAATAAGGAAATAAAAAATCCATCTAGAATATTAATTGCACCATCTTGGAATAAAAAAAAAGAATTAATTGATTTAGATTTTGACAAAATAATTCAAGATCTATTATCGATGAAATTTCAAGTTACTGTAAGGTTGCATCCTATGACGGTTAGAAGAAAATTAGAAAAAATTAATAAATTAAAAAAAAAATTTTCAAATATTGATAATTTTAGATTTTCTCAAAACATGGAAAATAAAAATGATTTGTATGAGCACGATATATTAATAACTGATTGGTCGGGAATATCATGGGAATTTTCATTGATGCTTGGTAAACCAACATTGTTTGTAAATACACCTAAAAAGATCATGAACTCAGATTATGATAAATTTTTAAATAAAGCTGTTGAAATAGATCTTAGAAATAAGATAGGTTTTGTTTGTGATATTGACAATATTAAAGAGACAATTAATAAATTTAAAACTAATGAATTCATTAATGAATTTAATGATAGTAAAGTAATAAATATTCTTAATTATAGAAAAAAAATGTTTTTTAATCCAGGTCGAAGTTCTGAAGTAGGTGCGCAAAAAATAATAGATATTCTTGAAAAAAAATTATGAAATCAAAAAAACATCCAATATATTTAATTTTAGGAATTATAATCATAGTATTTTCTATTTGCTTTGATTTTATACAAAAAAATCCATTTTATATTGGTCCCTCACAAATTATTCTTATGCTGTTTGGACTATCAATTTTGTCTTTACATTACTCAATGAAATTATTTTTTATAATTATATCATTTAATTTTGGAATATTATTTGTGGTTCTAAATTCTAACTTTTTTTTAAATATTGATAAAAGCCCATTAATAAAAAAAAATATCGAAAAATTAGACGAAAGTATAATCAATAATGATCTTAGTAATTTGGAACGATTTTACTTAAAATCGCAGAATTTTATAGATCAGACACAATTTGTAAATTTATTAAATGAAAATTATAAAATTAAAAACTATTCAACTGACTTAAATTATAAAAATTTTGATGTACAAAATAAAATTCCTTCAATTAAAAAAAAGATTATTAATCAGTATTATGAAACACACAAAGATATTTTATCTCATAATTTAAACATTAAAATTTTAAATGAAATAAAAAAAAAAAAATTTAAAATTTTAGTTTTAGAATTTGATGCATTACCTGGTATAAAAGCAATTGCTAATATCTATGTTCCTCTAGGAGAACAAAAAAAATTTCCAACTGTCTTATCAGTACCTGGATGTGGTGAAAATTTGTGGACTGATTATCCTGATCAAACTGATCCTCAACATAGAATGGAACTTTTGGCGTCTAATAAAATAGTTGTAATTACATCAATTTCACTTTGTTCTAATTCTAACTTTACAAAAAATCATAGATATGAAATTTTTAAATTAGTAGCAGATCAAAATCTTTTGGATACAGATTTAGCTATATTGATATGGATGAGAATTATGAGGTTTCAAGAAGAATTTGAATTTATTGATCATAATAAACTAGGTATTACAGGATATTCTTATGGTGCATCAATTATAAATCAAATTTTGTACATAGATGATAAAATTAAAAATGTTGCATTAGTTGGTACAAATTTAAGAGATATTTTTGAAAATGAAAATTTTGCTAATTTTTCTTATGAAAGAATAGTTGAGTCTGAAAATGAAAACTATTATTGGAGCTCAGGTCCTAAAAACTTAAATAAATCAGTTTATAATTTTTTGAAAAATGAAGATTTAAATGAGAACATATGGAGAAGTTTATTACAGTATGATTTTAGAAAAAATTTTTATTTTATATTTGGCACAAATGATGATTCAATAAATCAAGGAGTTAAAAGAAATAGACTGAAAAATATTAATTTTTTAAATAGAGTTAATAAAATCGACAATAGAGATAAAGCAATACAAATTACTGAAAATAGTGAAAACCATAATTTTTCAATTAAAAACAATCTTTTAGTAGTAAAATATTTCAAAAAACAATTTTTTAATGATGAAATTATAGACCAATCTATAAAAATTAAAAAAAATAATAAAAATGAGTTAGCACCAATTATCCATAAATTTGATTTAAAAAAATATTATGTAGATAGCTTTAAAAAAAAATTAAAGTATTCAAAATTAAATTATAATGAGAGTAATACTAAGAAAATATTATATAATAACTTAAGATTAAATAAATTAAAAAAAGAGTTAAAACCAATTCTTTTGTTAAATGAAAATATTGAGTTAAACTCTAAAAATATTGAAACAAGTTTTTTTTCTTTAATCATACATGAAAATCTTAAAAGTTATTTTTATGAATTTACAAATAGTAAATTTGAGGGAAAAAAAATTAATATAATTATTTCTTCAAATTTAAATAATTTAAATGATATAAAATCAATAATACTGAATGGATTTAAAACTTATGTTTTAATTTTGCCAGGTTATGGAATATCAAGCCCAAGATTTACTACAATAGGAAATGTATCAAAGTATCTTTTAGAGGATAAATCAAAACCGTCAATTGCAGGGATTGCAGTAAAATCTATTGAACATTTACATGAATTTATTTTAAAAAATGTAAATAGTAATAATTATGAGTATTTTGCATACGATTTAGAATCAAATATATCTTTATTTTTTTATAAATTAATTAAAGATAATTACTTTAATTTAAAATCATTTAATTTTTCAAAAAACATAGAAGAATTCTTAAATTCAAGTGAGAATACTGCCTTACCAGCAATATTATTTATTGAAAATTTACATGAAATTTTTCCTATTATTGAAAACATTGATGTTGAAAAATATAATATTACCTTAAATGGTATTACTGACTATAAAAAATTTATTTTTTATAATTAGTATTTTTATCTTTAGAAAAAAACTTAATACATTTAGAAAATATCTCTTTTGTTTTATACCAGATTGATTTGAAAAAAATTAGTATGGATACAAAAAATGCAATAATCATTTGTATCAAAAAACCACCGCTGCCTGGGTCAAGATAGGCATGTGCATGTGTAAATTGCAAAAAAGAAAAAAGCACTAGTATTATTAATTTCATAATTTAATCTATATCATAATAGTATTTTAATTATATAAATATTTATCTAAAAATAGTTTACTGCAATATTAAGAAATTATATTAAATTATTATAATATTGCTAAAAAATATGAACCGAAGAAAAATACTAACAATAATAATACCTTGTTATAATGAGATATCTACAATAGAAAAAATAATAAGAAAGATAAAAAAACAAAAAATAAGTAAACAAATAATTTTAGTTGATGATTATTCTGATGATGGGACAAGAGAATTAATAAAAAAAAAATTAAATCAAAAAATTGATAAGGTTATTTTTCATAAAAAAAACTTTGGAAAAGGAAAATGTGTAAAAAGTGCAATCAAGTATTCTGTAGGTAAGGTTATTCTTATACAAGATGCTGATTTAGAGTATTCCCCAGAGGACTATGAGAAGCTAATCAGACCTATTTTAAAAAAAAAAACTAATGTTGTTTATGGGTCAAGGGTTTTAAATAAACATAGATATTTCAATAACAATTTTAGCTCCATGTTCAGAGTATTTGCTAATCATATATTAACTCTAATTTCTAATATAATAAATGGCCAAAACCTTACCGATGCCCATACCTGTTATAAAGTACTAAAAAAAGATATTTTTAATAAAATAAAATTAGAAGAAAAAGGTTTTAGTTTCTGTCCAGAACTAACTACAAAAATTTCTTTATTAAATGAAAAAATTATTGAAGTTCCAATTAGATATAAAGGGAGATCTTATAAAGAAGGAAAAAAAATTAATTTTAAAGATGGTTTTAGTGCAATTATAACACTTTTTTATTATAGATATTTTAAAAATCTTTAGAAAATGTTGAGTTATATGAAAACTTAAATATTTTGAAAAAATTATTACTTGAATAGATTAAATAAAATTGTATAAGAACGTGCCTGGTGATTATTGCGAAAGTGTAATACCCGATCCCATTCCGAACTCGGAAGTCAAGCCTTTCAGCGCCAATGGTACTTTGTCTTA
>MDTA01134924.1_pt1 | contig 19014 bp, 27 predicted proteins | sample 811151 | NCBI WGS metagenome assembly MDTA01 (sample SAMN05326648, study PRJNA326480) | marine metagenome | isolation source: seawater | place: Indian Ocean: South | collected 2010
GATAACGAATGGTCCAGCAGAGGTATCATCAACAACCCTTTCTCGTCTATTTTTAAGCCATAGGACAGAACTTCTTTATTTTCTAAGTAAGTATGTCGTTCACATTCTTTTCCAGCCTCCCACATCGTCTGTGCTCGTTTTGCAGACTTGGAATACTTTTCTGCCTTCTTGATTTCTACTTCCTTACGCAGATTTTCAATCTCCTCTTTCTCTGCCTTCGTCATAGTTTGACGTTTTTTATTCTCTGGCTTCCAGATAGCAGTTGGTTGGTCCATAGACACTCTGTAGTCTCCGACTCTGCCAAAGGGTACTCCTTGATTGAGCCACAGCTGATACCAGCCAGAGAGCTTTCTTTCACCACCTAAATTTATGTAGGCTCTGCCAATGTCACCACCGATGACTAAACCTTTTCTTGGGTCTGGCTCCATACCATGTTCTGCCATGAAGGCTATGAAATCGTTTGTGTAATCTTGAGTGAGTGGTCGGTCTAGGTTTTTCTTTGCTGGGCGTTTTATTTTGAGTGACATCTAATTTGCTTCCTGTGGTAATGTGTGTATAATCCTACACATATTTATTAAATTATACAAGAGGAGCAAATGAAAAACTTAGAAACAAAATGGCTAGGTGGTGTTACTGCCGAGTCCTATGTCGCTGGGTGTGTTCAGTTTACTTGGGAAGACAGTGAAGGTAAACCTAAAGTTCAAAAGGTTTATTATCAAGCTGGTGAGGAACAAGAAGGTGAGCACGAATTAATTAACAACGTACAAGTGTTTGGTGTAAAAAATCCATCGGCTTCAATCAGTGAGCAAGAAACTTTTGTACCAGCAAAGAAATTATCTGAGCAGGTAGTTTCACTTATGGAGGTAAAACAACATGTCGCTAAAGCTTAGTAAAGACGAGTCGAATTTTACTCCGATTGATGAAGGTCAATATGAAGGAGTATGTTTTCGAGTCATAGACTTAGGAACCAGAGAAGAACAATGGAAAGATAGTCCACCAAAGAAAAGGACAATCTTACATGTCAGCTGGGAAATTCAAGACTCAAACAATGACAATGGTGAGCCACACGTTCTTGGCAAAACTTACACTGCATCGTTAAATGAAAATTCAGCCCTGTTTAAAGATTTAAAACTATGGCGTGGCAAACCTTTCACAGATGATGAGCTGGCAGAATTTGATGTATCAAAAATGATTGGTGCACCAGCGATGTTAGTTGTCAAACACACAGATGAAAACAAAGCCAAAATCACAGATTTATTTAGACCAGATGTTTTTAAAGTAAAACCTACAAAAAACGATAGTGTGGTTTTTGACTTGACAGATTACTGTAAAGAGGTTTCTGGTGAGTCTAACTCTGACAAAATGATTAAGGCTTATGATAATCTGCCTGAGTGGATGCAAGGCTTAATTAAAGAAAGCTTTGAATTTGCAGCGGTTGCTGACTCATACGAAGAACCTGCAAAACAATCCTTGAAAGATATTGTAGATGCAGAAGAAATTGACGATGACGATGTACCATTCTAAAAATTATGGAGGGGGTTGCCCTGACACGTTGATTAGACATGATAATTCTCAACTCGTGACTTCCTCCACCAATTACCATGAAATTTAAAGAAGGCATATACGAAGATATACCTTATGAAGATTATGCTTCAATCGAAGCTTATCGTTCTCACGATTTAACAAGCATAGACAAGTGTGCTTACACTTGGAAGTTTGAAAAAGATTTAGAGCCCACACCTGCTTTATTAGAAGGTAGAGTTCAACACACTGTCTTTTTAGAGCATCACAACTTTGACAAAGAATTTGTCATAGAGCCTGATGTTGATAAAAGAACTTCCTCTGGGAAGCAAGAGTATCGAGAGTTTTTGGAGGGTGTCGGTGACAGGACACCTATCACTCAAGCTCTTTATGACACTTGCATGTCTCGGAGGAATGCTGTTGCAGACTATATTCCTAGTGGTACTGATAAAGTAGAGCTAACACTTTGTTACATGTGGTGTGGGCAACCATTTAAATCAAGACTTGATTGGTATGATGGTGAGTATGTCTGGGATTTAAAAACTTGTCGTGACGCTTCACCCAGAGGTTTTAAAAATGCAGTTAATAGTTTCAAGTATTTTATGCAAGCTGCTTTGTATATTGAAGCCTGTAAGTGTTTACAACTAAGAGCAGATGGCTTTAAGTTTCTTGCACAAGAAAAGGCTCATCCATATCCTTTTGCTGTTTACGAAATGTCAAAAGAAGCTCTGGCTTATGCCAATTCAAAAAACGAAAGAGCTCTATCAACTTTATTGAGAGCTAAGAAAGAAAATAAATTTAAACCTTTTAATTTAGAAGGAGCTCAAACTATTGAGCTCAATGATTTATGGTAAGCCCTGTTCGATAAGTTCGACCACCCTGCTTTTATCGTACAACCAAAAAACCAACAGGTATCTATCACCAAACTCAACTGGCAGCCCTCTGTGCATGTTTGTAAAACTAGGAAATATCAAAGCATGTCCAGAAGGTAATGGGTCCACCTTGCCATACTTATGAAACTCTGTACCGCCACCACCATAATCACCAGTGTTAAGTGGCACTACCACACTTAAATCTGCATGATGGTCATGATGCCAAGCACCTTGTACTTTGTCTTTTAAATTGTAATTAGCTATTTGTATGGTTGAAATGCCTGAACAATTTCTTTGCCAGATAGCATAAAAAATAGGATTGAGCACAGCGTTTACTACGAACCACATGTTTTCATATAGCTCTGGCATTTGCTCTCTAAGAACTATCTCTGGTATTTGACGCAACTCATCTTCGTCTGGGTTTGGTTCAAACTTCTGCGTCTTTGTATAATTTTCAATTTCATCAACCAACATCTTGCAAAACCTTCTTCGGAACAAAGGTATCTTATAAATGTCTGGAAATATTTTGGTTAAATGTTTTTCAACAGGTGTCTTGCCCATTCTATCAACACCATCACTAGCAGAAAATTTAGTTAGGACAGGTAAAGTTTCTTGCACTGCCTGATAAACAGGTTGAGAGATATACCAGTGCGATTGCATGGTAAGTAAATAATTTTTGAATTTATAATCTGTCACAGACAGATTTTATCATGTACTAATCAGGTTTGACTCTTTTTTGATAAATCTGTTCCCTCATCCAATCGTACATTTCTTCGCAGAATTTTTGTTTTTGCAACTCTACCTCAGATTGAGATAGAGCTGCTTTTTTCTTAGACATATTAGAAGCTTGGGTCATGGTATGCTTGTCTGCCTTCAAACACGATGGGTCTTCTGTTTTTTCTATTACGAATTTCGAAGTTGCCTTTTTCATTTTTTCTGACTTCCTCATAAATTCTGCCTTTGAGAACACCATCCTCATAAACATCGACCTCTCTGACATAATAGATTTGACCATTAGGGTTTCTACTAAACTCATAACCCTGACCTTCGCTTTGATAGCTACCAGAAACCAGCTCTGCAAAGTCTTGTTGTAATTTAAGATAGATGTCACCTTTTGGATTTTTTCTTGGTTGGTTTACATGTCTAAACCTATCAATGACAGTCAATGGGTATCTATCAGAATAAGCCATATAAGTTGCACCATCACCAACTTTTGGCTCATCTCCTAACAAGTAGCCTCTCCTGCTTTTTATTCTATTGATTATGCTGCCTTCCATTATGCACCTCCTTCTAAATAATCAATGAAATCTGGGTCAGATAAGTTAAGCTCATCAATCAAGTCATAATCAATGACTCCTTTTTTAAGCTGGATTTTTCTGCCATACCCATCAACAACTTCATTACCCGGCTCATCAAGGACCTTGATAACACCAGAGTCAAGATAGTCATTTACAAAAGCTCTACCAAAAGAGCCTTCTAGTTGTAAAAACCTTCCAGAGCTATAAGTCTCTAAAGCCTTTTCATATACATTTTTAGCCATTAAGCACCTCCCTGAAGTTTTTCATAGACATCTTTAACAGACCCTACATCAACATTACCAAACGAATTAGACGCAACAATTAACTTTGCTAAGAGATAATCAACATTTACATCTTTCGCTTCATACTGCATGACTTTTTCTACAAGACCCTGCAAAAGCAAAGCCTCATCTTCATCAATAAGTAATTTATATTTTTCTAACATGATTAATACCTCCTTTGTTTTTATAATTAATCATATAGTTATATTACACTATTTGTAATTATTTGCAACTATTTACAAACATTTATTTTTATTTATTTATGTATAAATAGTTGTACATTTGTGCAAAAACATGTAATATGTATATGTAATGATTAACTATAAAAAGGAGGAAAAATGAGTGTTGCCACTTTAAATGCGTCTCTTGCTGAGTACGACAGATTGTTCGAGGAGCAAGATAAAAAAGATTATTTGGTGGCTCTACAAAAATTTGTTGATAACCACTTGTTGGTTCCCTATTTATTGTTGCCATTACTTTCACTTAAACTTTTGGAGGTGTTACTGTGAATAATTTATTATTTTTAGATAAGTATGATGCTCCTGTTTCAAAGCCATGTCCTAAAGACTTGGCTGCATTCAAAGACTATGTTTTAGAATGCTACAGCGAAGAGGGAATGTCAGAAGCTGACGCTGAAAAATCTATTTACCTTTATTTAAAAGGTCCTTACGAGTCTGTTGTTTATAGCGGATTTCACATGTGGGGTCTTGGAGACTCTTTAGACAGAGAAAAGGTTTATGAAATTTATTTAGACGAGGTGAAAAAATGAAACTCATAACTAAAGAGATAGAGAAGAAACTATCTAAAAACAAAGGCGATGGTAAGGACAAGCCATATCTCAAGTTGTTCAACCCAGCTGGTGCTGGCACTTGGTTGATTAGTAAAATAGAAGGTGACCTTTTATTTGGCTTATGCGATTTAGGTCAGGGCTTTCCTGAAATAGGTTATGTCAGTCTCAGCGAGCTGAAATCTCTAAAACTACCTTTCGGTTTGAAAGTAGAAAGAGACAGCAGCTTTGAACCAAAGATGAGCCTTGCAGAGTATGCTAAGAAGGCTAAAGCTGAGGGAGGTATCTATGCCTACTGAGGTCAAACTTAAATCATCCGATGATTTAATCAGGATGGCAATTCCAAAACTACTAAAAGCTGTAAAACAAACTGCCTTCGTCAGAGGTTATGAAGCCTCTGACGAGGAAGCGTTAGGTCTTGTAATTAGCAAGTATCTCAACTGGGATGGCGTTGCCATAAGCAAGGCGTTCACTGAAGCTTTGGAGGATGCGAATTATCATAAGTTGAACCAAAAGATACAGGATTTATTAGACACAGAGTTTAATAAAGAATTGTAAATCTTTATATTTTTATATACAATATACAACACTATGGAAGAAACAACACAAAATATTAAATATCCAAAAGGTCGTAAGACTTTGGCTGTAGATGTTGATACCTATGAGTTATTGCAGCAAATATGCAATAAGGAAAGGCGTTCTAAGATTGACCAGCTAAAAATACTTATTGAAAATGCACATGCTACCAGTGGATTAGAATAGTGTTTGGTAAAAAAAGCAAAAAGGATTTACCAGAGTCCTACGAAATAGAGGACCCTAAAGAAATCATTAGCATGTTTACTAAACTAAACCTGCATCATCAAGTTGCATTGCTTAGGCTTATATCAAGAAATATATTGCTTGAAGTAGATGACAAAACCTACATTGGTTTAGAGTTTGAATACGATGTAGATGGTGCTCTTATTAAGATTTCTAATAAGTTAAGCCAAGGAACCGATACCTGAGCTCATATCTCTTAGAGCTATCTCTCTATCTTTTTCATTAGGCAAGATGCTTGGTGAGAGTGTTTCTGTATTGTCTTCTGGAACATCAAAGATAGGCACATTAATTTGTGGAGAGATATTCGGTATGCTGTTTTGCAGACCTTGTAAATTATTTTCTAGTAAATTTTTTTCTTTATAATTTATCTCTTCTGGTTGTGAAATTTTATCTTCTAATGCTTCTGTACCTCTTGCACCAGATTGAATTACAGAAAAATTGTAGGAGCTAAATGGTGAAAACAAATCATCAGCTTTACCTCCACCTAATATGAAATCAGCCATTTTATCCATGTAAGCTTCATTTTGTTTTAAAGCAATGCTTTTTGTAAAATCATCTCCTAAATGCCCTGATATTGCATTTCTAACAAATCTCATCGTAGCAAAATAAGGCTCCAAAAAATTTTGAGCAGGATTATTTCTAGGTACTTCTGCCAATATTTTTTCTTCTAATGCTTGGAAAGGTTGTGTAGTAGAAAAACCTCTATTTATTGAAAAAGCATCACCTATGTATGAGTTCATCTTCATAAACTCATCGTACTCTGCTGGTTCAAACATTACTTGCAAAAGCTTTTGCTTATTGGGTTGAGCAAAATGTTTTTGAAAGCTTGGCAAACCTTTTTCTAATGCACCTTGTTTTGTAAAATGACTCAACTGCGATAGCAAAAAATCTCGTTTAGCCATGTTGTAAAGGTCAGGATTTACTGCTTGCAAAATTCTTTTTGTGTTTCGTAAACTTCTCTCAGTGGTGTTAGGGTCAAAAACTTCTTTTAGAGCTCTCGCTGTTTGCTTATCTTTAACAAGCTTAGCGTATTTACCAATTACACTTTTTTCTACTAACTGCAATGATGGTTTTGTTGGGTCATAAATTCTTCTTGCTAATTGATAGAGAGGCTCAGCATCATCCATCAAAATACCTAAGTCCTTCATTAACTTAAACATTTGTTTTGCATCACCAGAGCCTTTACCCTTGAGCTTCTGTGCTAACTCATTCATGTCTACAGCCCTTCTTTGATTTAAAGACATCAAATCATCAACTAATTCTCCTTGTTCGTTATAAAAAAACTTTTTAAATTTCTCCATGTTTTTTATAGTTTTTGGAGAAGGTTCTTTTAATTTTGCAACATAATCATCAATAGATTTAACAATACTCTCTACTCCATCAACCTTAATATATCCAGCGTCACTAAGCTGATTGTAAATTTTATCTGCTCTAGTAATTCTTCTTTTTTTAAGTTCATCAGTAACTTCATTCATGGTTTTAGCAAGCTGTGCTTCAGTACCACCAAATGCTGTGCCTTTACCACCAATCTTGTCTGCAAATACTTCTAAAGTTTCTTTAATTCTGGATGACCTACTCGAATAAAAATTGTTAAATTTTTCAACCATAGGCTGAGCAGCTAAAAATCTTTGTATAGCTTGTGCTTTATTTCCTAAAACTCCAGCCTCTGCAAATGTAAGAGGCACACCAGCTGCTTCAGCATCAGCAACTTTTGCAGCTGCATCTTTTTTAATTTTTACCAAATCTCCCAGCAAGGTTTCTTTGCCTTTAAATTTTTTTATCAATTCTCTAGTTGCTCCATGTCCAAAAGGCAAAAGACTGAACAAGCTTGAGTTAATAGTATCATTAAAAGCAGTGACTAATTCTTCTGGTGGCACTTCGTAATAACTGCTTATAACAGCTTCTCTCATTGACCTTGCTAAAAGACCTGAAGCTAAATTACCTGCAAAACCTCCAGCAGCTGTGAGACCAGCTCTAGTTAAATATTTAAGAACAGGATTAGGTATTCCTTGAGCAAGCTTTGAGCCAACATTAAAAAGTTTTTGTGCACCAAATAAACCTCCAGCAACATCAGCACCAAAAGTAAATGTAGGAGCTAGATTAGGAAAAACTGTATCAGCAAAAAAATAGCTTTCTGCATCAGGAAACTCTTTTTTTAAGTTTCCATCATCATCAGTGTAATAAAGTATGCCATTAATATTTACATATCTATCAGAAGGTCTATCCTCATTTGGGAACCTTCTAGCTGCGTAAAATTCTGTTTCCATATCATCATCAAGAAACATAGAGCCAATAAACCTTCTTCCTGTATAGCCAAGATTTTCAAAATTTTCTTGTTCTTGTGATGCGTTTATTTCATCTGCTTGAGTTAAAGCATCTTCAATAGAAAAGGTGTTTTTGTTGATTGTATCAGCTGCGTTTAAAGCTTCCTCTATGGTAAAACTCATGCTTATTCAAATCCTGATTTTTGTCTGAGCCTTTTTAAATCTTCTTCATATTTTTTTTGTCTAGCTTCTTTTTCTGGACCTTCTGCCATTGCGTCAAGTATTTCTTGTTCACTTGTCATAAATTTCAAGATATTTTTTTCTGCTTTTATTTTAAGCTTTTCTGACTCACTTAATTCATTGCCCTTTAAATATTGGTCGATATAGCCCTGCGTCATTGCTTCAAAACTTTGTGGCACGAAACCTTCAGCATAATTTGGATTATCAATAGCGTTCTGTAAAAATTCTTCTTCTTCTTTAGTCAGGAAAGGATTTTTCTTTCTCCACTCAGCATCAAAAGTTGCTAATTTCCCTTGTATTTGTAAAGAAGTAAACCCTTCTTCATCTAATCTTGCTGCTTCATTTAAATAATCTGTCTGTCTTTTGACATCGTGAATAGACAACCTATCCAATAATTTTAATTGAGACATAAAACCATCATAAGTTGAACCCAATGTTGGCGAGGCTCCAATAAATAATTTCATTTCTCTATCTGAAATCGCACCTTTTGTCATAGAAACAATGCCCATAGTAAAATTCATAGAAAGCTGGTTCAAAGCTTTTTGGTCTCCAATTTTAAATTTATCCATGCCACCAACACCCATTTCTACAGCAAACTCTCTAAATGGCAAAAGCATTCTTTGTGTAGGTCCAAAACCTTTAGGTCCTATTTTTTGAGCTAATTGAAAAGCTTGTCCTACTTGTTCTTGTGTTGCAGTGGCTGCACGCAATTTTTCTTTTCTTTGCTTAAAATCATCTGTAATAGAAGCAGCAGTTTTTTTACTTAACTCACTTTCTCCTCTTTGGTCTACAACATCATAATCACCAATAATTCTGACTTTATTTCCTTTAGCCATCAAATCGTTTATATAATTGTTTCCTTCAGTATTATCTGGAACCCTTTCTGAAACTTGTTCATTTTTTTCGTTTGTATACTCTATTGTTTGATATTCAACTTTTTTATTTGCATTTTTTATGAGCTCGAAATTGTAATCTGATAAATATTTCTCAGCCTCTCTTTCGTCTGTCATAGCTAATTCCATAGCTTTCATTGCTACTTGCTGTCTTTCCTGCCTCATTCGTTCTTCATTTTCTTTTACTTCGTCTGACAAATTATTAAAGCCAGCAGCCAAACCAATATACGCAGAAGCACCTCCTGTGTTTGGCGTTTCTAATAAGCCTTTACCTATTGCAGAAGCTGCATCAAAAACATCCATGGGTGGCGTAGGTTGTATAACACTACCCAACCTTTGTTCATACTTAGCTCTATTGGTATCGAAATCTTTTTTTCTTTCTATTAAAGCTGCTAATTCTGCAAGAGAGTCATCCATGGTAGCTACACCACCAGTGGCAAACATTTGCATTGGTATGTTTTGTCTACTTATCGTCATTGTTGTCCGAATATAGGTCCTATAGCAGTAGCTGGATTAAAAGGACTCAAATTAACATTACTAGCAGGTGCTGTATTTCCAAAAGTTGAAGGTGTAAACGCAGGGCTAGTGCTCAAAGCTAATGGATTATTAAAAATAGGGCTAGTGCTTAAAGCCAATGGATTTAAAGCTGGGCTTATAGACGAGGTTAATTTCTGAAAAGTTGGCGTAGGTGGTGGGGGGGAGTAACCTAACTGATTACCTGTTGGCTTCAATACATTACCAATTCCGCCAAAGGCACTCAACCCTACGCCCAAACCAGTTTGCAAAGCACTTGGCTTTCTGCCAAATTGCGTGGTGGTTTGTGTTCTTGAAGTAGGCACAGATTGTATAAATGGCAGCAAAGCTTGATATTGCATGAGAGGCGTTTGTTGTCTCTGCAAAGCATTTGCTCTTTGTGCGTCTAATACATTTTGTTGTTGTTGTTGTCTCATGCCACCTGTCTGCATGCCATACTGTCCTAAATTCAATAAACTACCTACGCCAAATCTTTTGGCTTCTTGTTGTCTTGCAAATTCACCCAGACCTAATCTTTGTGCTTCACCAAAGCCTCTAGCTCTGATGCCACTTATTGCTTCACCTAAACCACGACCTATGGCTTCTGCTCTTTCTTCACCGCCTAGTCTTGCTCTTGAACCAAAAGCTGCCAAACCGCCTCTACCAATATCAGCAGCTCTAGCCCTAATATCTGCAACGTCACCTTGTTCTAATACATCAGATATAGTTTGTTGCACCACAGCATCTTCATAAGGGTTCATGAAGTCTTGAGTCATGGCTTGGTCATAACCACCATAAGTATCTCTCAACAAGCCTAAAGACTCTAAACCTCTATCAGAGGCTGCTAGTTGGTCTGGGTCTAAATCTGCTACTTGTTGGTCAATGACCACAGGGTTGCCATCAGCATCATAAAAAGTTCTTTCTGCTGCTCGCATGACACCGGGGATGAAACCACCTCTGCCACCTAAACCAAAAAACAGTTGTTTACTGATAGGGTCAAGCTGACCACCTAATCTTGTTATGCCTGTTATGTAGTCGTTGTATGTTGCCATATTAACTTGGAGTTGCTTGTGAGCTAAACATATCCATCATCTGGTTCATTAGCTCTGTACCTCTATCTCTATCCTCTGACATTGATGGCACCAATGTAATAATTCCACCTTCGTTATTCATATCAAATGCACCAGCTCCTCTGACGCTTCTTGCAGTCATAACAAACTCACCATCACTCAACATAGCTGGTATATCATCGCTTGTTTCTGTGCCTGCACCATTTATATCTCTTGTCATTCTTTGAAAATCTTCCATAGCGACATTACCACCTTCAGCAAAAGCCATAACTGGTCCACCATAAGCTGCTTGTTGTATAGGCTTACCACCAGACAACTCAGGTAATTCAGGTAACAATCCAAATTCAACAGGATTAGGCTGTTCTTGACCCATTCTCCTAGCTATCTCTGCTTCTATATTGTATCTGCCCATAGCATCAAACTGGTTCATAGGAGTTTGTTGTATACCTTTATCTGCCTTAGCTTCATCGTAAGCTTTTTTAGCTAACAAAAGAGCTGGTATTCCAGCACCTAGTAAAGCACCAGCACCTATACCACCTCTGCCACCGACCATACCTTGACCTTGACCACCGCCAAGAAGACTGCCTAGACCACCGCCTCCACCGAGAAGATTGCCTAAACCGCCACCGCCACCGCCTAAACTACCAAGACCTTTCAGACCACCAGCGATTTTTGCTCCAGCACCTTTTAAAGCTGGCAATAATCCACCAGCACCTTTAACAGCAGAAGCTGTAAGACCTAACTTACCTAAAGCTGCGTTTGCACCAAAACCACTTAATGCACCGAGAGCAGCTCCTTTTAATCCTTTACCAGATAACAAACCGCCACCAGCACCAATCAAAGCTGCTGACAAACCACCAGTAAATGGAGCTGCTATTATTCCTGCATAAGGTGCTACTTTCTTAACAACCTTTTTAACTTTTTTACCAAGTTTTTTAAAAAAACCAAATTCTTCTAAGCCAGTGTTGGGATTAAGTGATGCAATTCCCATACCTGCAACTCTGCTGGTAGGGTCTACTCCAGCCATTATCATCCTTTCTTCTAATACATCAGCCAACATTGGGTCAGCATCTAAGAGTTGTGGTGGAATAACAACATCACCGGGCTCTAAATGTGCGAGCTCAGTGTCTCCACCTCTACCCATCATAGACAAAGCTTCTGCTTCTGGGGTAACTGTCACTTCATCAAATTCTGTGCCAGTAGCATCGTACATTGGCTCTAAGCCAAGTCTTTGTCTTAAACGCATTAAGTTTAAACCGCCATCGCTTTCAAACTGATAGTCTCTGCCATCAATATCTACATCAAAATTTTCTATTAAATATCGTGCCTCTCTGTCAGATAAAGAGCCTTTGTTTTGAGATAAAGCATCCATCAAATCGTTCATTCTTGCATTGCGTAGTTGTTGCTGAAAAGTGCTGGTTTCAGGCTGTACTCTATTTAATTTTCTTGATAATTCTACGCCATCTTCAAAGCTCATGTTTTTCAACTCTTCATCAAAGATATTCTTTGGCTTTTCAAGAGTTCCTTTCATCAAGCTATTTAACATTTGGTCTATGTTTTCTCTTTCTCGAACTTGTTTTATTCCTTCTGGAGTCATGTTCATGTACATAGATATTTCTGCATCAGATAATCGACCCCCCAAGGCTTGTATATCCCTTATAAGCTGAAAATTTTCTATTCTGTCCATTGGGTCAATTGAGTCACCGCTAGGCATGGGCACAGCATTGTTAGGTGTATCTCGTGTTGGCATGGGTACAGAATTGTCAATAGTATTTGATAATGGCATAGGCACAGCTCTGTCAAACCCTGCAAAATTATTTATTCTTTCCTTTAATCTCTCGTTCATATTACTATCCTATAGTAACAGTCACCACACCTAAGCTTATTGTACCACTAAATCCAGAAGTAATAGCTTCAGATGCGTATAAATTTCTTAGTCTTGTACCATCAAAAGCTTGATGTACTTTGTTAGTCGTATTGAATATTATGGCTCCTGTAGCAAAGCTAAGAGTTTCTGTTTCTGTTTGTGTAAACGATGGTATTTTGTCAGGGTCTACTGCTGACAAATTTATCTCTAAAATTCTAATTAATTTATTAAAAAGCTCTGGAGTTACTTCTCCTTGTGCAAAAGGCAAGTTTGTTTCTAAGATTTTAGCCATCTACCTTCTGCCTGATTGCTGTAAATCTATTCTTGTACTACCAAGCCTCCATTTAAAATCTTTTTTATCTGACTCTGGTGACAAATCATCATCAGACTCAAAACGCAAAACAAACTGTCTTGCTCTCATTCTGACATCATTTTTTTCTGTGCTTGCAGAAATTTGAGATGTCGAGTTTGTGGTAAGGCTTTCAGCAGGATTATCTCTTTCTTTTAAAACTAAATTTATCGCACCATTTGGTGATGCACCTAAATCATTTAAAAATTGAATATCAGGGATAATTCTTTTTATAAAAACGAAGTTATCACCATCTGCCAAATCAAAATCACCAGACTCTATAAACACATTGGACATGGCTTGAGTATCATCATTTGAGCCTGACTCATGGTTATAAACAAAATTATCTGTTCCAGATATGCCAGAAGCTATTGGTTTGTCGTTTCCATAGTTATCAAGCCAAGCGTATCTTGCTAGGCTACCCATGCTCCAAGTTTGTTCTTCATAGTTGTAAATCACATATTTTGTTATTTCACCACTGCCTTCAGATAGCGATGGATAAAAGAACCAGACCTCTGCAAATTCAGCGTTAAGACCAGCATGACATTTGTAAGCCTGTGAATTGTCAATGTCGTTAAAAACATGGTTTTGTAAACTACAAGGTAGTTTTTGCACAGAGCCTTGATAGATATAAAATCCAGATTGACTCATAAAGAAAACACCATTTGGAGAATTTGCAAAAGCTTTAGGTCCTACTAAACCAACACCTTCATTAATAAGGTTCAAAGAAAAAGTTAAAGGAGGTCCAATGAATTGCATACTGTACAAAGCTGTATCTGTCCAAACAATAATTTCTTGTCTTGTTTTTGTGCCAGCTACAATAGTTGAGCCACTTGATAGTCTCAACGAACCAGCAGTATTTGTTGCTTTTGGCTCAAACTCTAATAAGTTTTCTTGGTCTGAAAAAGTAATCAGCATAGAGTCTACTGCTCCAGTCCTAGCAGTACCTGCGTTATTAATTGGGTCAGAGCCCAGTACAATTAAATGTCTGTCAGTCTCTGATGTCAAAACCTGCAAAGCTTTTGTTGGAACTAAGTTAGCTCCTGCAACTGTTGATAATTCTACAGCTCTTGTATCTAAGCCATTATCTTGCACCCATCTATAAATACCACCTGCTCTTGGATTTATAATCAAATCTTCTCCATAATGGTCATGAGTCCAGAGCCTTAGCTGATTACTTGTTGATAATGGTGAAGTGCTTCCAAAAGTGCCTTCACCCCAAGCACCTACACTCCAACCTGTGCCAGTTAAATATGTATCGGTGCCTACATTTATTTCATATTTACCTACTGTATTAGAACCGCCATTGCCTGTGTCACCTGAAGCAGCTGTAACAGTAACACCGCTTGTGTTTTTAGCTTCTATTGTAAAAGTATTTACATCAACGATTGATGCAATTTGGTAATTTTGATTTAGTACAGCAGAATTTATATTGCCTCCCAAACTTGTTGCTCCACTAAAAGATACAAAATCTCCAGCGTTTGCACCATGTCCTGTTTCTGTTACATTTATTGTTGCATCACCTACTGCAACTCTTGCAAAGGTTACGTCTCCAGCTGCTGTAGTAGCTCTTATTGGTGTGACATCAAAAAAGGCATTACCTTCTCTTATATAATATTTAAGAGTTGTGCCTAAACCTAAGTATCTGGTTCCTTCAGTAGCTGTCCAAGTAATCAGACCTCTTGCTTTACCAAAAAAACTTACTGTTACTGCCTTGACCCATCCACCAATTTTTTCAACAGCATTTTTTCTAAACCTAACAAAATTAGCATCAACCCAGCCACCTTCATTTGAAAGATTGGTCTCTTCTTTATTTACACCAGATTTAAAATTGAATTTTGTTAAAGCCATACATTAAACCTTCTAAAGTAAGAAGTTTAACATGTTGTAAAAACCTTAAGCTAATCTAATGATTGCACCAGTTGCTGTTGGTGAAGGGAAAACAACAGTAAAGTCTCCTGCTGTTGAGGTCTTATCTCCACCAAAATCAATAACTGCCACAGCCTTGTCAGATTGCGTGTCATTATAAATTAAACAACCTCTAGCTGTTACTGTTGCTGTTCCAAAAGTCAAATCTGCAAAATCACAAACTGCTGTCGTGCCTGAAATTGATGGAGTGACACTTGTTAAAGCAGCACCAGCTGCTGTGTAATTAGTGCCACTTGCTTCATTTGAAGTGGTATAAGCTGTAGTACCAGCACCTAAACTAGCACTTGAAGTGTACAAAGCCAGTTTAAAAGTATGTCCTGAACTCGCAGTAAAATTATGAGTTCCAACTAAAAGTTCTTGTTTAAAACTTGTAGCTATCGCTGATGTTATTGCCATATCAAAGCTCCTTAATAATTTTAGCCATGTCACCATGACCTTGTTTATTAAGCAAGTTTACCACAGTTGTTCTGTCAGAAGATATACCGCTTTTGATTGCTAGTAGTATCACAGTATAGACATGATTGCGAAAAGCATAAGCTTGTTGTTTGACATGCTCAGGTGCATTTTCAGATATTTCGCATATCTTTTTTGTAGCTTGTTCTGCCCAAAATTCAGGGTCATGACCCTTATTATGAGTTGTATGTACGCTTATTTTTCCTAGTTCAAAAAGAGAGTCTGACATTATCCTTTATATGGTTCTGGTGGTTTTGGAGGTTCTTTTATCAAAGACATGTTTTCTTCTTTTAAAACCTCATTGATTTTTGAATTTTTTTCTATCACCCACTTATCTTCTAAAGGCACTGCAACATAAGGGTCTTCTAATCTGTGATAACCATAAAGCCTTTCTGTTATAGGCACATTTGCATCTAGCAGACCGCTTCTTGGGCTCACCCCAATTTTCATACCGCCATCCATTGTTTTTGCACACCAAAATTCTACACAAGCTCTGCCAGCTTCTGCTAAGTGCATATTATTAGAATAAGAAAAATCAATACCATAAAGCTCAAGAGTATCGACTTCGTTATAGAAAGCAAAAGCTATTGCATAGGCTACAGTATTATTGAAGTAAGCACTTTTTGTGTGATTACATACTTCTTCTAATGGATAAAGCTCTGCACTTGGTACTCTGTCATCAAGTTCACATGTATATACAGGCACAGACAAGTCAGGCAAAATTCTTCTTAACACTTTGGTTTGTTTACCTGCATCTTCAGTATCAAAAAATCTACTAGGAGGGTCCATCATAAAAACTCTGTCGCAATTAAATACTCCACAAACAGAATTTATTCCCCAAACTTCATCCCATTCTTTGCTGTTTTCAGCACCAATAACAAAATCAATTTGTGAAACACCCAAGCCTAAAAGGGCAACCTTTGCACCCTTAAGTTTTTCTATTTTCATTAAGTAACTCCAATTCTCAAAGAGTCGTATCTGTACTCATCTTTCACTTTTCTACCTTCTGAAAGATTTTTCATTCTACTGACTGCTTCCTTAAATCTCGCTTCGTAGGAAGCAATGACTTCAGGAGACTCTTTAAGAAAAGACGCACCTTCAACAAGACAGCCCATGAGTAAGGCATCTGGATAATCTTTTGAAAGTATTGTCTGTCCACTATCACTTCCACTCGCTAACGAGGCTGGTTTATGTAAATAATGCAATTCTATAGAAAAATTTGCATTAGGTACAGGAGCCAAAGAAAAAGATTGGTCAGAGAACAAAGCATAATATCTAGGCACTCCTGTAGATGTTGAGTTAGGTGCAAACTCTTTTAAAAAAGAAGGATGCTTGTAATCCAAAAAACTATAATTACCATTATTTATCAAAGCTAAGCTCATAGGTGCAAAAAAATCAGAGGGCGTTGCTAAAAAACGATTACCTGAAGTTAAATTACCTGTCACATTTTTTCTTTGTTGTGGCAAAGATACTAATTGAAATATTCTATCTTCTGCAATTCTTATAATGTCATTAAGATTATTTACAAATTTAGTCTCGTCTGACTCTAAATAATCTTGTATTGAACTTTTTAAGGATGCTTTTGTAAAACTCATAATTAATTATAACACCAATTATGGTGTGTTAGCCTGTGCACCCATACCAGAATGGTTTGTACAATAATAGTATAAAGTTGGAGCACCAACAGCCACAGTAATTTGTGTGTAAGCTCCTGCACTGCCCGGAGTTCCATTTGTAGTAACCCCTGTAGTGTATTCGCTTCCACCGCCATGAGTACCATTAGCTGTCGTTGAAAATCTCAAAGGATGACCTGAATTACTTGAGTTAGATTGGTCAAACCTATATGTATTCCCTTCTGACAAATTAAGAGTTGGGGTTACAACTCCATTAATATAATATTTATTTCCTCCTCCATAAGGAGCTACAGAAACTAAATAAGTAAGTACATTAGAATTTACTATAGAGTCACCTAAAAAACTTGTTACAGCTAAAGAAGCTAAGGTATGACTAGAACTAGAACTTATTGTTGGCTCAGTCTCATTAATAAATAAATTTCCTATCTGTGCAGCCACATTCAAAGATACAGCTGGAGAGCCTAACTTGCCTTTGCCTACATTTGTATAAACAGAAAAAAATTTATTATCATCACTTGTATCAGGTCTTGCATTTTTTATAGCCTGAGCATCAAGAGCTATAGGTCTCCTGTCTAGTTGTGGGTGCTTTGCATCATATTGGTCAGGACCGACTAACTTGCCATCCCAAGTCATTTTCATTTCTTTAAGCTTGTATCTGAAACCAGTTATATCGCAAATGCCATAAGCATTTTTGTTACTAGCAAATTTACCCATCTTACCAAAATTGTTTACAGTATCTGTAATATGCCTGTATAGCTTTACCTATATTTTGTACGTTTTTATTTATAGCTCTATTTGTATCAGGAAGTATAGCTTTTAATAAAGCTTTACCAACTACTAATGCAAATATTATCCATAAAAATACTTCCATTATTACCTCACTTAGCTGAATTGTAACTTCGTAAATCAGGAGCTATATTATAAGAAGACCTATCTTGGTCTTGTGATGTAGCTCTTTCAAACTCCTCTTCATAAATTTGTTTTAACAAAACAGTTCTTTCAGGAGCTCTTTTCATAGAAATGTAATATGCCAAACCAGCTGCTAAACAAGGATAAAACCTAAAAGGCATTTCTAAAGTATCAGCTCCAGCATCTGCATCATCCATTCTTGTTAAAACATTCATGTGCAGTGTATATGTACTTGACACATCAGGTGTTGGGTACAAAGTTATGTTTGGTGTTATTTGTTTATCAACGAAATATTGTGATGGCTTAGCAGTGGTGCCCTTGTTAGATAAACCAGCATACTGTGACCTACTTATTTTTGCTAAGGGTAAATCAGTATTTTGATTATTTGTGGTTTCTCTAACAAAAGCATCCAATACATCAATAGTTGCAGTGCCATCTGTAGAGTCTATTGTATAAGTAGCTGTGCCTTGCACCAAAGCAACAGTTTTTTCAGTAACTGTCCATTGGTTTAAGCCTCTATTTGACCATTCTGCTAACAACAAGTTAAGGCTTCTTCTGGCTGTTTTTAAATCATAACCAGTTCTTAACTCTATGCCGCAGCGTTCAAAAGCTTCTTCTACAAACTCTGCTACATCTGGCTCAAAATTTTTACTATTTGATACTGCCAATTTTAATATTTCTTTATTAGTTCAAGGATAATCATGTAGCTATCGCCACTTGAATGTCCTGTGGTAGTGAAGTCAATGTCACCTGTCTTACCAGAACCAGCATTATTAGGAATTGCAGTAAAGTTATCGTAGTATTCATCACCTGTTGAATTTGCTGGCAATCCTATTGCCAACACATTTGATGATGCGTCAAATTCTAAATTTACTGACATGCCAACTGTAGCCCAATATATTCTTTGAATATGAACTTCAGTGCATTCTTTTCCTGCTGAGTTTTTTGCTAAGGCTGAAACATCCACTTTTTTAACAGCAGACTCACCACTGCCATCACTGACATTGGTAAATCTTAAGACAGCTGTTCTTTCACCATCTTGTATGGTTTGTGTTGTTACTGTATCTGCCATTAGTTACTCCTTTATGCAGTTGGTGAGTCAGATGCTATACCAAAAAACTTAAGTGCAACTACACCACCAGCTCCTGCTGTTCCTGAAATAACTACTTCTACTTCATCAGCTGTTTCTGTAGCAGCTGTTGTAGCACCACCAGACATTCCTAAAACACCATTACAAGGGAAAAATCCTTTGAAACCAGTTGAGTTAATAGCTACGGAGATACCATCTACAAAACCATCAGTATCTGCATCAGTA
>MDTA01221474.1_pt1 | contig 19012 bp, 20 predicted proteins | sample 811151 | NCBI WGS metagenome assembly MDTA01 (sample SAMN05326648, study PRJNA326480) | marine metagenome | isolation source: seawater | place: Indian Ocean: South | collected 2010
AATCCAATTGAAACCCTAGAGTCCTTTCCAATAGATACACAAAGGTTAGGAAATAAATATTTATTGGTAAAGAGATATAATCTGATTCAATTTGATTCGGGTTATTATTTTATTCCATCACAAAGAGTATTAATTAATGGGTTTTCAAAGCTGACAAATCCAATTAAAATTAGAGTTAACGACATTTTAGTCGATACTTTAAAACAAAAGATGTTTGAAATTAAACCTCTTCAAGTCGAAGAGAAAAGTTATAAATTTTTGATAATTAAGATTGGATTATTGTTATTATCATTTTTAGGAATTATTATAATAATCTATATATATAAATCTTATCAAAAACGGGTTTTGAAAAAAAATAATATTATACCTCCATTTGAAAAAGCTATAAGTGCATTAAAGGAATTAGAAAAAAGACAACCGAAAGATCAAATTGAATATAAATCTTACTATTCTGATTTAATAGATGTTTTAAGGTTGTATTTTGAGGAAGAGACAGATGTAGATGCTTTAGAAAGTACTTCAGATCAGCTTCTATTTAAACTAGAAAATTTAAAAAAAGAAGGTAAGTTAGATTTAAAGGAGAAAACCATAAAAAATTTAAAAACAGTTCTTAGCACTGCCGATTTAGTAAAATTTGCAAGAGCTATTCCAGATTTAGGAAAGAATGACAAAGATATTAAATTGGTAGAAGAGGTAGTTGTTAATACAAAGGAAGTGCTTCCAGAACCTACTTTGGAAGAGTTAAAAGCAAAAAAACAATATGAGGAGCTTTTACGTAAACAAAAATTAAATAGATTGATTAAATGGATATTCAGCTTATTTGGAATTTCAACATTTGTTTGTTTTATAATTCTATTTTCAATTTATGGTTATTATCCTGTTAGAGATACTATTTTTCGTTATCCGACAAAAAAATTAATAGATCGGGATTGGGTGACTTCGGAGTATGGTGCACCTCCAATAAAAATTTCAAGTCCAAAAATTCTAAAAAGAACTAATTTGAATGACAAGAATATAATTTTTTTTCAAATGGATAGCATTGAATCCAATTTTTACACTGAAATCTTATTTGAAACAAAATTCAATTCTAAAACAGACAGAAAAAATAAAACCAAAAGTAACATTGCTAGTGCAGAAGAAACTCAAAAGATTATTGATAAAACTATTGATAGACTTAAGATGATTGGAGGAGTAAATATTCTTTTTAACACCGAAAACTTCACGACCCTGAACGGATTGCCAACATTAAAGATATCTGGAACATTAGATTATTCTAAAAATAAGAGTAAAGAAAAAGTGAGATCTAATTTTACTTCATTGATAGTTAATTATGATCAAGGACAAATTTTAATAACTTTTTCTTATGAAAAGAACGATCGATATGGAGAAAAAATTTTAAATAAAATGATTGATAGTCTTGAATTAATAAAAGAACTTTAAAATTAAATTATGGAAAATATATCTTTTTTGAATCCATACTTTTTTTGGTTATTTCTATTACTTCCATTAATAATTTTTTGGGAAGTTTTTTCTCATAAAAGGAAGCAGGCAAAATTAAAATTACCTACCATAAAAAAAATAAATCAAAAGACCATTAGGGTATATTTAAGACCCATATTATTTATCCTAAGATTTATTGCTTTATCATTATTAATAATTTCATTAGCAAGACCTCAGGTTTCAGAAGTTTCAATCAAAAGCAAAACTAACAAGGGTATAGACATTGTTATGGCAATTGATGTTTCATCAAGTATGTTGGCACAAGACTTAAAACCTAATCGACTTTCAGCTCTAAAAAGAGTAGCTTCTGAATTTATAGACGACAGAATTTCAGATAGGATAGGACTTGTGGTTTATGCTGGGGAAAGTTATACTATGACTCCTATAACTAATGATAAAAATATCATTAAAAATAGTTTGTCAGAAATCAGTTTTAAAGGAGTAATTGAAGATGGAACAGCAATTGGAATGGGCTTGGCAACTGCGGTAAATAGATTAAAAGATAGTCGTGCCAAAAGTAAGGTTATTATACTACTAACAGATGGTGTTAATAATTCTGGATTTATTGACCCAAAAATAGCCTCAGAACTTGCTTTAGAATATAAAATTAAAACCTACACTATTGGATTAGGAAGTAATGGAATGGCAAGAGCTCCAATTGGAATATTACCTAATGGAAATTTTCAATATGGAATGACCAAGGTTGAGATTGATGAAAAATTACTCAAATCAATATCTAGTGTTACTGGTGGGCAATATTTTAGGGCAACAGATAATGAGAAACTTGCTCAAATATATTCATCAATTAATAGATTAGAAAAGACAGAAATTGAAGAAATTAAATATACAAACTTTGAGGAAAAATATAGACCATTAGTAATAATAGTCTTAACACTAATTGTCTCTGAGTTTTTATTGAGAAACACATTATTTAGAAGCTTTATATAAAACATGTATATCTTAGACGACACATCATTTTCATATTTATTTCTTTTAATACCATTACTAATTGTAATATTTGTTTTGGCATTCAGATGGAAGATCAAGACTCAAAAAAGAATTATTAGTAATAAAATGATTAACATACTAATTCCTAATAGATCAAATTTCAAAATAATCTTAAAATTTTTTCTTTTTATAATTTCAATTTTATCCTTAATTATTGCATTAATAAATCCCAAAATAGGAACCGAGCTTGAGACTGTTAAAAGAGAGGGAGTAGATATTGTATTTGCAGTAGATGTTTCAAAAAGCATGTTAGCAGAAGATATTGCACCAAGTCGAATCGAAAAAGCAAAAAGATTAGTTTCTGCAATAATAAATAATTTGGTAGGCGATAGAATAGGAATAATAGTTTATGCTAGTAGAGCAATTCCTCAACTCCCAATAACAACTGATTATAGTGCTGGAAAGATGTTTTTACAAAGCATAAATACCGACATGATGTCTTCGCAAGGAACGGCTCTTGATTCTGCTTTAGATTTATCAGTTACTTTTTTTAATGATGAAGACAAAACTAATAGAGTTGTTTTTTTGATCTCGGATGGGGAAGATCATTCTGAGCAGGGTCAGAGTGCAGCTGTTAGAGCGTCATCAAATGGAATTAAAATTTTTACTTTTGGTTTAGGAACTGAATCTGGATCACCGATACCAATAAAAAATAATGGTGTTCTTGAAACTTACAAGAAAGATGAAAAAGGAGAGGTAGTAATAACTAAAAAGAACGCAGAAATACTTCGACAAATATCCAAAGTTTCTGGAGGTAAATACATAGATGGAGACAATACTGAAAAAGTATTGGATTTTGTTTCCGAAGAATTAAAAAATATGGAAAAGAAAGAGTTTGAGGCAAAAAAATTTGTTAGCTATAAAGATAGGTTTCAACTATTTCTATTCGTTTCATTTTTAGTCCTTACAATTGAATTATTTATTTTTGAAACAGAAACCATTTGGTTAAAAAAACTTAATCTTTTTAACGAAAAAACTCGAAATGAATAAAGCAACTTATATTTTAATATTTTTTTGCCTAATTGTTTACTCTCAAGAATCAACTAATGATAATTATATATTTGAAGGAAATAAAAAAATTGAGCAAAATGATTTTATTGGTGCTGAAATGGATTATAGAAATTCGCTGTCTAACAATCCAAATTATCCAAAAGGATTATATAATTTAGGTAATGCACAATATAATTCCTCGGCTTATGACGAGGCCGTTCAACAATTTTTCCGAACACAAAAATTCTCAAAAAATAAATTAGATAAACATTCTGCATTTCATAATATGGGGAATGTTTACATGAAAAAAAAGGAGTATGACAAAGCAGTGGAGTCATATAAAAGTGCATTAAGAAACAATCCATCAGATGATGAGACAAGATATAATTACGCTTTAGCTAAATCACTATTAAAAAAGGAAAAAAATAATGATAATAAGGGTAATGAATAAAACAATGATAAAAATAATAAAGAAAAAAAATCATCTGATAAGAATAATGAAAAAAACGAAAAAGAAGATGATGAAAAAAATCAAAAAGAAGGTGATGGAAAAGATAAGGAAGAAAAAGATCAGAAAAATGATAATCAAAAGGGGAAAGAAAAAAATAATGATCTAGACAATAAACAACAATCCCAAAAACAAGCTAAGGGAAGATTGTCACCTGAACAAGTTAAAAGCCTTCTCGATGCAATGAATAATCAAGAGAAAAAGGTACAGGATAAGATAAATGCTAAGAAAATAAAAGGAGTGCCATTAAAATCTGCTAAAGATTGGTAATAAATATGCGTTTGAAAATAATAATATTATTGATTTTTGGAACCTTATGTTTAAACGCTCAAGTTAATTTTGATGTTAGGGTAAGTAAGAAGAAATTAGCAATAAATGAGAGGTTAAGGGTCGATTTTGTAATGAATGAAAATGGAGATGATTTTACCCCACCATCTTTTTCTGAATTTAATTTAATTGCTGGACCTAATCAATCAATAAGTAATTCATGGATAAACGGTAAAAGAACCTTTTCTAAGACCTATACCTATTTTTTATCTCCTAAGAAAAGAGGAGTTTACAAAATTGGATCTGCCAAAATAAGCTTTAATGGAAAGACTTATAAAACATCCGACGTTTCTATTAATGTCACAAATGCAGTAAATAAACCATCAAAAAGTAGCAGTGTAGAATACCTTGCTGACGAAAATATACATTTAATTGCAGAGATTTCTAAAATTGATCCTTTTTTGAATGAAGCTATAAGTATAAATTATAAATTATATTTTAGAGATCCAATAAAAATTTCCGATGCACGCGAAATTACAAGCCCAAAATTTCAAGATTTTTGGACTAATTCAATAGATATCCCACAATTAAGGGTTAAACCAGGCTACTATGAAGGAGAATCTTATAATGAAGTTTTATGGAAAAAAACTGTTTTATATCCGCAAAAAACAGGGAAATTAGTAATTGAGCCTCTGGGAATTAATCTTGTTGTTGAAATTCCAACAAAACAAAGAGATTTTTTTGGTAATGTAATTTATAAACAAGTTTCAAGATCTGTAAATGCAGGAAAGAGAGTTATTAATGTAAAAGATTTACCAAAAAGAAATCAACCAGAAAGTTTTACGGGTGCAGTTGGAGAATTTAATCTTGATTTCCTTGTAAATAAAAGATCACTTAAGTCATCAGAATCATTTGAGGCAACAGTTAAAGTATCTGGTCAAGGTAATTTAAAATTATTTGATCTACCTAAAATTAAGGTACCTAATAGTTTTGAGTTATTTGAACCTGAATACAATGAAAAAATCACTACAGATATTAAAGGGATGAATGGAAATGTTAAAAATGTATATACCATAATTCCTAATTATCCTGGAAAATATCCAATACCAAAAATAGAGTTTAGTTACTTTGATCCAAAAAAAGAATTGTATCATACTCTGATTTCATCGGATCATCTAATTGATGTATATGGTGATAACTCACCTACAAATAATATAGGTAACAAAAATAATTCAATAAGTAATCAAAAGCTGAATTTTGATAATAGTCAAAACTTAAAATTTATAAAGTTTAAATCCGATTTTTATTCTGTGGATAAAATTGAGTTTTGGCAAAAAAAATATTTTTGGATTTTATATATCCTTCCTCTGATATTATTGCCTTTAATTTCCGTTTTCAAGAAAATACTATCAAATAGAAAGATAAATGATAACTCAATTATTTTAAGGAAACGAAATAAGTTAGCAATAAAATTTTTAGGAAATGCAAAAAAACAAATTGGAAATAAATCAATTTTTTACGATTCCTTAGAAAAGGCATTGCACAATTATTTGAAGGCAAAGCTTCAAATAGAAACTGTAGATATGCAAAAAGATCTGGTTGCTAATTTTTTAAAAGAAAGAAAAGTGAAAATTGATACAGTTGAATTATTTCTAAAAGTTATCAAAAATTGTGAAATGGCAAGATACTCACCAACTAACCAATTTAAAATGGAAGAAGATTATAACTCTGCAATTGATCTTATTGAATTCCTGGATAAAGAATTGTGATATGAAAAAGTTAATTTTTTTATTATTTTTTCAAATAGGTTTTACACAAAGCCCAACAATTATTTTTGAAAATGCAAATAACTCATACGTTAAGGGAAATTATCAGGATGCAATAATTGGTTATAAACAAATTTTAGATAGTGGATATGAAAGTCCAGAATTATATTATAACCTAGGCAACTCCTATTACAAATTAAATAAAGTCGCAGAATCTAACTTTTATTTTGAAAAAGCACTTATTCTATCTCCAAATGATAAAGAAGTTCTTAATAATTTATCTTTTGCAAAAAATTTAACAATTGATTTAATTGAGGATTTACCAAAGACTCAGATTCAAAATAGAATTGATTTTATTACCTCTTTTTTTTCAGATAGAGTATGGGCTTACATCTCGATTGGATCGGTAATCTTATTTTTTATTTTATCATTACTATATTTATTTTCAGATAAATCTTCAATTAAGAGGTTTTATTTTTCTTTATCTTTAATTTCTTTATTTTTTTCAATATTTTTTTCATCAATATTATTATCAAATAATGAAAAGAAAGAAAAAATATCAACTGGAATAATATTTTCCAAAGAACTTCCAGTGTTTTCTGAACCAAACATGGATGATGAAATTTTTATTTTGCATGAGGGAACTAAGGTGGAGATAATCGAAAAACTTATAGGTTGGGAAAAAATTAAATTATCAAACGGAGCTGAAGGTTGGGTAGTTGAGGGTAAAATTGAGAAATTATAGTTTTTCCCAATTATTGTTGGAATTTAACTCTTCTACATCTATTATCTCAATTATTAATTCGGCTAATCTCAATAAAGGATCATATGTCACGGAGGATTGAATTTGATTATCATTATTGCTATAAAATTCCATAAAAAATACTTCATTAATTATGAAAATTATAAATGATAATATCAGTAAATACTTTAAAATCCCAAAAATAAGTCCAGAAATTCTATTAAATAAACTTAAGACACTTATTTTAATGGCTTTTGTTATTAGTTTAGCAAACATTGATATTGTGTAAGAAATACTAAAAAAAATAATTATGGATGAGATTATATAGCTAGCAAATGAAGGCCAATTAAATATGCTGTTTATTAAGTAAGATAGATTCGAAGAATATTTAAAAACACCTACAAGTCCAGTAAAAAGACTTATTAAGCTTCCTAACTCAACTATTAAACCTCTTCTAAAACCAATTATTGATCCATATGTAAAGATACACAATACAAGTACATCGAACCAACTTAAATTCATAGTTAAAAGGTTGTTGCTAATTTACTAATTCATTAAAACAAAACAGTTTTTTCATTAAATATATGTAATTTAAAATCAGTTTAATATTTTTGCATTATGATAAATAAAGTGAAAATTCATCTTAAAAAAGTTAATGATTTTAAAACTAATAATCTTGAAGAACTAAATAAATTTAGAGTTGATTATCTAGGCAAAAAAGGTATTTTAAATAATTTCTTTAATTCATTTAGAGATATTCCTTTAGAAGAAAAAAAAGAATTTGGTAAAGAAATTAATTTTCTAAAAAAAGCAGTTAACGATAAGATTTTAGAATTAAAATTTGTTTTGGATTCAGTCAGTGAAAAAAAACAAATTAATGATTTAACTCGCCCAGGTCTCGTTATAGATCGTGGAACTAGACACCCGCTTTCCATTGTTAAAAAACGTATAATATCTATTTTTTCATCTGTAGGTTTTGGCATATCTTATGGACCTGAGATTGAGGATGATTGGCATAATTTCACTGCACTTAATTTACCAGAATATCATCCTGCAAGAGATATGCAGGATACATTTTTTATTCAATCAAATCCAGATATATTGTTAAGAACTCATACTTCATCAGTTCAAGTAAGGTATATGGAAAATAATAAACCGCCTATAAGAATATTATCGCCCGGTCGAGTTTATAGAAACGAATCAATTTCTTCAAGATCACACTGCATTTTTCACCAAGTTGAGGGATTATACATAAACAAAGATGTCTCATTCGCTGATCTTAAACAAATTTTGCAATATTTCACAAAATCATTATTTGGTAACTCTAAAATCAGATTAAGACCATCATATTTTCCCTTCACTGAACCAAGTGCAGAAGTAGATATTTATTGGGGGCTAGAATCAGAAATTGATCACAAAATTACTAAAGGGACTGGCTGGCTAGAAATAATGGGGTGTGGAATGGTTGATCCCAATGTTTTAGAAAATTGTGGTATAAATCCTAAAGAATATTCAGGTTATGCTTTTGGTATGGGTATTGAGAGAATAGCTATGCTTTTGTATCAAATTGCTGATATCAGAATGTTTTTTGAAAATGACATCAGATTCTTAAAACAGTTTAAATTTTCTATGTAATTTAAATGTTAAAAAACATTAATGAAAGACCTATCAAATAGAAAACAAAAATTCTAATGTGTTTTTTTTTATTGATGCTTTGATAGTTGTGTTGTGACCATCCAATGTATATAAAAAATGTAACTATAAAATTCAAAAAAATATTTTTGAACAAAAAAATGTATCCATCATACATTACAAAATTAAATATGATACTAATTAGAAAATGAATGAATGAAATAATTAGTAAGAAACTATAAACTCTAAAATTTAGAGTCTTGTATTGTTTTTCAAAAAAAAAATTTGTTATCGAGTAAATTAAAGTCATTATTAAACTGACTTGAACAAAATTTTTCCAAAAATAAAATACTATTTCAATGATTGAGTGCATTGGTAAAAAACACTTTTAAATGTCAAACTTTATTCCTTGGGCTAGGGGTATTTCAGAAGAATAGTTAATTGTATTTGTTTGTCTTCTCATATATGTTTTCCATGCATCTGAGCCACTTTCTCTTCCACCTCCTGTATCTTTCTCCCCTCCAAAAGCTCCACCTATTTCAGCTCCTGAAGTTCCAATATTCACATTTGCTATTCCGCAGTCACTTCCCCAATGAGACAAGAAGGTTTCCGATTCTTTAATATTTTGTGTCATTATTGAAGAGGATAATCCTTGAGGAACATCATTTTGAATTTTAATTGCATTTTCAATATTTCCGGAATATTTAATTAAATACAAAATTGGTGAAAAGGTCTCAGTTTGAACAACAGAAAAACCTTTATCAACCTCAGCAATAGATGGAGTAACATAACATTCACTCTCATAACCTTTTCCAGTTAATGATTTCCCTTTAATAATCCAATTAGCTCCCTCTTTATCAGCTTTATCGATTGCTTTAAGATATTCAAATACAGATTTTTTATCTATTAGTGGTCCAATATGATTTTTTTCATTTAATGGATCACCAATTTTTAGTTTATTATAAGCTTTTTTCAAAGCAGAAACTAGTTTTATATATATGTCTTCATGAATTATTAATCTACGCGTAGAGGTACATCTTTGCCCACAGGTACCAGTAGCTCCAAACAAAACAGCAATTAATGTCATTTTTATATCTGCACTTGGAGTTACAATAACAGCGTTATTTCCTCCCAATTCAAGAAGGGTTTTACCTAATCTTTTCGCGACTATTTGACTAACTTTTTTTCCCATCTTAGTTGAACCTGTAGCAGAAATGAGAGGTATTCTATTATCATTAGACATCCATTCACCAACATTATAATCTCCATTAATTAATGATGAAACACCATCAGATATTTTATTTTTTTTTAAAACATTGGCAATTATTTTTTGACACGCGATACTACATAAAGGTGTTTTTTCACTTGGCTTCCAAACACATACATTTCCACAAATTAATGCAATAGTGATGTTCCAGCTCCAGACAGCAACAGGGAAATTAAAAGCAGAAATGATACCAACTATACCAAGTGGATGATATTGATCGTACATTCTATGTAAAGGTCTCTCAGAATGCATTGTTAAGCCATTTAACTGTCTTGAAAGACCAACCGCATAGTCACAAATATCAATCATTTCCTGAACCTCTCCTAACCCTTCTTGAAGAGATTTTCCCATTTCATAAGAAGTTAATTTGGCTAAATTTTCTTTTTGGTTTCTTAACTCACTACCAAGTTGTCTTATTAGATCTCCACGTTTCGGGGCGGGTATTTTTCTGAAAGTTTTAAATGCTTTTTTTGCACGCTTGATTATTATTTCATAGTCGTTTTTAGAGGTACTTATAACTTTAAAGAGAGATTTGCCATCAACTGGTGAATGTGTATTTATTATTTCCCCTGATCCAAACCATTTACTACCACTACTGCAACCAAAATGATCATCTTTAATTCCAAGAGAGTATAGAATTTTTTGTGTTTTTTTATTCACAAGCAATTAATTTTAAAATCATTTAAAGTTAGTACTATTTAAAAAAAGTTTTTGTTAAAAAATATTTTATTACGTTTGAATATTAAATGATCAAAAATTATGATAAAAAAATTAGTAATCTTATTTATTTTATTTTTTTCATGTAAACCACCATCTAATTCCATCAAAAAAAATGATAATTCAAATTTTGCTATAGTAATTCATGGTGGTGCCGGAACTATGTCAAAAAGTAATATGAGTGAGAAAATTAAAGAAAAATATATTAATAAACTTGATGAAGCTGTTACAGTTGGCTATGAAATCTTAAAGAATGGAGGAACAAGTCAAGAAGCAGTTGAAAAAACAATAATTGTTATGGAAAATTCCACCCTTTTTAATGCAGGCAAGGGGGCTGTATTGAATTATGAAGGAAATGTTGAATTAGATGCTTCATTTATGGATGGATATTCATTAAACGCAGGGGCAATTTCCGGATCCACTAGAATAAAAAATCCAATCTCTGCTGCAATATCCGTAATGAAAAATTCTCCACATGTAATGCTTTCTGGGCTGGGTGCGGATGAATTTGCTGAAAGCCAAAAGTTAGATTTAAAACCAAATAGTTATTTTATAACACAAAGAAGATTAAATTCACTTATGAATTCAAAATCTGAGGATAGTTTATTACATAATATAGAGCAAAAGATAGGAACAGTAGGTTGCGTAGCTTTGGATAAATATGGAAATATATCTGCAGGAACTTCAACTGGAGGTATGACAAATAAAAGATGGAATCGAATAGGAGATGCTCCTATAATTGGAGCTGGAACATATGCAAATAATAAAACCTGTGGAGTTTCTGCTACTGGATGGGGTGAGTTTTTTATTCGCTCGGTTGCTGCGTATGATATTTCTTCTTTAATGGAGTACAAAGACCTATCGGTAAAGGAAGCTGCAAGAATTGTTATTCATGAAAAAATAGGAAGAATTGGAGGGGATGGTGGTGTAATAGCTCTTGATAGTCATGGAAATGTTGCTATGGAAATGAATACAGAAGGAATGTATAGAGCACATATGGATTCAAAAGGGAATAAAATAATTAAGATTTTTAAAGAAGATTAAGTCTAAAGTTGAGAGTTGTAGTATTTTTTTTGACCAGTTACTTCTTTACCTAGCCAATTAGGTTTCGGATAGTCGGAATTTTCAGAATTTAACTAAATTTCAGCAATAATTAGTCCTTCATTTTTTTCTTTAAATACATCTACTTGAAAAATATGATCATTTATATTTATTAAATATCTGTCTTTTTTTATTAATTCAGGTAAACATAGTTTAAGTAGTCTTTTTCCATCAACTAATGGAATTGATTTTTCAATTTCAATTCTACATACCCCATTCTCAGTGCTTTTACCTTTAATAGTTAAAAAAGCTTTATTTTCATATATTCTTACGCGAACTGTTCTATGCGGATCTTTAGATAAATAACCTTGTATTATTTTATGTTTTTTGAAACTTTCATTTAAAAAACTAAGATTTTTGACTAAAAATTTTCTTTCAATTTCAATCAACACAGAACTTTAATTTTAATCAATTGTAGTGACTCGTAACGTATTAACCATTCCTTTTTTATTTACAGGCATCGCAGTCAGGTTTATAAGTAGATCACCATTAACAACAAAATTATTTTTCTTTGCAATGTTATTTATCTGTTCAATAGTTTTGTCAGTACTTTCATTAGCATCATAGAAAAAAGCTTTTACACCCCAAAGAAGATTCAATTGACTTAAAATCCTTTTATTAGATGTGTAGACAAGAATATCAGCCTGAGGTCTCCAAGATGAAATTTGAAATGCTGTATAGCCACTATTAGTAAGTGTACATATTGCTTTTGCTTTAATCACATCTGCCATTATGGATGCATGATAACATACTGATTTTGTGATATACCTTTTATTTTTGATTGTTGGATGATTTTTGGGAACTTCAATCAGCTCAGATCCTTCAACTTTTAGCAGAATCGACTTTATAGATTTAATAACCTCAATAGGAAATTGACCTATCGATGTTTCTCCAGAAAGCATGACTGCGTCAGCTCCATCCATCACTGAATTGGCAACATCATTCACTTCGGCTCTAGTAGCTGTTCTACTTTCAATCATCGATTCCATCATTTGAGTAGCAATTATTATAGGAATTCGAGCTTTTTTTGCATCTAAAACAAGTTTCTTTTGTACTAATGGAACTTCAGCAGGGGGAATCTCAACACCAAGATCCCCACGTGCAACCATTAGACCATCACTGTTTGAAATTATACCAGATATATTTTTTATTGCTTCTGGCTTTTCGATTTTTGAAATTATGGGAATTTTATGTTTTGAAAATTTATTAATTAAATGTTTTAGTTCTTCTAAATCTTCTTTGTTTCTGACAAAAGATAGAGCTATCCAATCAACCTTTTTTTCAATAGCAAAAAGTGCATCTTGTTTGTCTTTTTCAGTCAATGCAGGGAGTGAAATTTTTGTATTGGGTAGATTAACACCTTTATTTGAACTAAATGCCCCACCCTGAATAACTTTGGCTTTTACTTCATTTTCTTTGTCAGTTTTAATAACTTCAAAAATCAATTTTCCATCATCAAGTAGAATTTTTTCCCCAATTGATACATCTTTTGCAAAATTTTGGTAATTCATGTAAGCTTTTTTGGAGTCACCTATAAACTCTTTATCACTCAAAAAGGTAATCGTATCATTTTTTACAACTTTGGAATCTTCTTTAATTTTTCCTATTCGAAGTTTTGGACCTTGAAGATCAGCTAAAATAGAAATATTTAAATTATGCTTGTTACTTAGTTTTCGTATTAAATTAATTTTATTTTCTGCCTCCAAGTAATTAGAGTGAGAAAAATTTATTCTAAAAACATCCACACCCTCAATAATCATTTCTTCTATAACTTTTGATTTTTCGGTTGAAGGCCCCAGGGTAGCAATTATTTTCGTCTTTTTTCTATTTAACATTAATCTATTATTAAATTAAATTTTGATTTTATTTTTTTATTATTAATTATGTATGATAAAATAATTTCGGGTAAGCTTTTAATTTTTTCAACTACAAAATTTATTTCTAGTCCAGAATTGATTTTGATAAAATAATCTACATTTTCTAATGAATCAATCAAAGATACTTTTTTTGTTTCTTCGAAAAAAAATAATGAGGTGTTAGATTTTTTTATTTTTGATTTTATTTTTTTTTGATTTGAGATTAAGCTACAGTCAATATTTTCTTTTTTTATTTCCCATTTAAAAAATTCAAAATTGGCAGAGTTTATAATTTCATTACTAAAACTTCTTTTAAATTTACCTTTCAATGTTTTATTCAAAATATATGCAAGGGAGAAACCTTCAATTACTGAGTGTATTGCAATAAGACCAAAATCATAAGTTATATCATCTCTTAGAAAATATTTTTTAGCCATTTTTAAATCAATTTATTTTAATTGTTTCATAATAAATTTTTGACACTTTTTCTTCTGCCTTTTTTTTTGACTCTTCAATTGCAAAAGCAACTTTTTTACTATCAACCAACAGTATTGATGAAAAACTAAGTTTTGAGTTTGATTTGTTGTTTATTTTTGTTTTAAAAATAATTTTTTTCTTTTTCTTTTGGCACCATTCAATTAAATTTGCCTTATAACTAATAATTGATTTATTTAGATTAATCACATTTAAACTAGTTATTATTCTATTTAAAACGAAATTTTCACAAAACTTAAAACCCTTTTCAATATAGATTGCTCCTATTAACGCTTCTAGAAGGTTGCCATTAATATCATCGGATGATTTATCAACCTTGAATGATGCGATAACTAATTCATTAAGTTTTAATGAAAAACCAATTTTATTTAGATTATCTCGACTAATAATTTTAGAACGAAGTTTAGTTAAATCTCCTTCACTGTATTTTAAATAATTTGAATAAAGGTAATTTGATATTATTGTTCCAAGTATTGAGTCTCCGAGAAACTCTAGTCTTTCATAGTTAAATGCAAGACCATCTTTATCCTTTAAATTTTTGGAGCTATGTGTAAATACCTTTTTAAATAATAAAATATTTTTTATTTTAAATCCTAACAACCTTTTTAAATTATATACAAATTTCTCGTTCGGATTTTGATTTGAATTCAAAAATTTTTCTAATCCTAGCACACTTTGGAGTTACATTTTTTTAAATAAAATACAAGCATTGTGACCTCCAAATCCAAATGTATTTGACATTGCCGTTTTAACATTTCTTTTAACAGCAGCTCCAAGAGTAAAATTTAACTTTGGATCAATTCTTTCGTCAAAACTTTTATGATTAATAGTTGGTGGTATTATACTTTCTTTAATTGACATTATACATGCTATAGCTTCTATTGATCCGGCTGCACCTAGCAGGTGACCTGTCATTGATTTTGTAGAATTTATATTAATATCATAAGCATTTTCACCAAAAACCTCCATAACTGCTTTAGATTCGGCTAAATCTCCAAGTGGAGTGGAGGTTCCATGCATGTTAATGGTATCAACTTCATCAATTTTAACATCAGCGTCATTGAGACAATTATTCATAACCTTAATTGCCCCGGTTCCATCAGGGTGAGGAGCAGTTATGTGATATGCATCAGCTGACAAACCGAAACCTGCTAATTCAGCATAAATTCTGGCTCCTCTGGCTTTGGCATGTTCATAGTCTTCCAGGATTAATGTTCCAGAACCTTCACCCAAAACAAATCCATCTCTATCTTTATCAAATGGTCTTGATGCTTCAGTTGGATTATCATTTCTTTTAGAAAGAGCATTTAAAGAATTAAATCCACCTATTCCTGCGATAGTTACCCCTGCTTCAGAACCTCCTGCTATCATAATATCAGCATAACCTAGCCTAATATAATTTAGAGCATCTATAATTGCATTTGAAGAAGAGGCACAAGCTGAAACTGTAGCAAAATTAGGACCAGAAAAACCATATTTAATTGAAATCATTCCTGGAGCTATGTCAGGAATAAATTTCGGGATAAAAAATGGATTAAATCTTGGAGTTCCTTTACCTTTTTGAAATTCAATAACTTCATTTTGAAATGTTTCTAAACCCCCAATTCCAGAACCCCAAATAACTCCTATTCTGTCTTTATTTTCACTATCAATGTTCAGACCCGAATCATTTAAGGCCTCTTCAGTTGAAACTAATGCATATTGAGTAAATCTGTCAAGTTTTTTAACTTCTTTTCTGTCAAAAAAATTTAGAGGATCAAAATTTTTTAGCTCACAAGCAAATTTCGTTTTGAATTCAGAACAATCAAAATATGTTATCGGAGCAGATCCACTTCTACCATTAATAAGCCCTTGCCAGAATTCTGATAGGTTATTCCCTATAGGAGTAAGAGCTCCCAAGCCAGTAATTACTACTCGTTTTGGCATAATTGCCACTTTAAATTATTGTGCTTGTTCAATAAATTTTATTGCTTGGCCCACTGTTGAAATATTTTCAGCTTGATCATCAGGTATTTGTATATCAAACTCCTTTTCGAACTCCATGATTAACTCTACAGTGTCTAGGGAGTCAGCTCCCAGATCATTCGTGAAGTTTGCTTCTGTAACAACTTCATTTTCGTCAACACCTAATTTGTCGACTATTATTGCTTTCACTCTTGAAGAAATGTCAGACATAATTTATTGTTTTAAATTTGTTGAAACAAAAATAAAAATTTTAAATGAATACTTGGTTTTCGTTTCGATAAATTATGTGCTAAATTTTTTAAACTTGTATAAATTAAAATTTCTTTTTTTAATTTATAAGCATCTACAGTAAAATAGATTAATGAAAAATAATTTAAAAAAAATAATATTATTTGCCTCTGGAAATGGTACGAATGTGGAAAACATTATCAAATATTTTCAAAACAGCACCAAAGTAGATGTCATACTTGTTGCTGGAAATAATAAAAATGCCTATGTATTTGATAGGGTAAAATCTTACGGAATAAAAACATTGATTTTTGATCGAACTTATTTTATCAACGGATTTCTTGAGATCTTAACTAAATATAAACCAGACCTTATAGTTTTAGCAGGTTTTTTATGGAAAATTCCCAGTCAATGGATTATAAAGTTTTCAGATAAAATACTAAATATTCATCCATCTTTATTACCTAAATATGGTGGAAAAGGCATGTATGGTATGAATATCCATAAAGCTGTGAAAAAAAATAAAGAACAGGAAACAGGGATAACCATCCACTTAGTTAACGAAGATTATGACAAAGGAAGAATTATATTTCAAAAAAAGATTCAAATTCCTTCAAATTTTGATCCAGAGGATATTGCTGATAAAGTTCATGAATTAGAAAAAAAATTTTTTCCCAAAGTAATTGAAAAGTACCTTTTTGAACAGATATGAAAAAAATAAAAATATACACTGATGGTTCTTCAATTGGCAACCCTGGCCCAGGAGGTTATGGAATTATTTTATATTGGGAGGGTAAAATCAGAGAGCTCACAGGCGGATACAGAAAAACAACAAATAATAGGATGGAGCTTTTGGCCGTTATTATTGGATTAGAATCATTAAAATATAAACCTTCAAATGTTACTATTTTTTCTGATTCAAAATATGTAATAGATTCAATTGAAAAAAAATGGGTTTTTAATTGGGAGAAAAAAAATTTTAAAGGAAAAAAAAATCATGATTTATGGAAAAGACTTCTCGAAATATACAGAGAACATGAAATTAAATTTAGGTGGATTAAGGGTCATAATAACCATCCTCAAAATGAAAGGTGTGATTTTTTAGCTCTTCAATCTGCAAAAGGGAGTTCTCTAGGTATAGACGAATTTTATGAAAAAAACATAAAATGATTAACAAATTACAATACGAAGCTGAGTAAGTTTTTTAATTTTGTAGCATGATTAATAGATTATTAGTTGTCGGGACAATGGCCTACGATACTATCGAAACTCCTTATGGTGAAGCTGATAAAATTCTTGGTGGAGCTGCAACATATATAGGACTCGCAGCGTCCTACTTAGAAATCAATATTGGGATTGTCTCAGTTATTGGAGACGATTTTAATTCAGGTGATTTAGAAATACTTAAAAAAAGAAAAATAGACTTAACAGGTGTTGAAAAAATTAAGGGTGGTAAAACTTTTTTTTGGCATGGAAGATATGATAAAAATCTTAATACAAGAGATACTTTAGAGACTAAATTAAATGTTTTGGAAAATTTTATTCCAAAGGTTCCAATTGAATGGAAAGTACCTAAAATTCTTCTTCTGGGAAATCTTCACCCTGAGGTTCAATTATCTGCATTAAGTCAAATGAGTGAGAAACCAGAACTAATTATCCTTGACTCAATGAATTTTTGGATTGATAATTATAGAGAAACCTTAGATAAGGTTATCAATAAAGTTGATATTTTATGTGTAAATGATGAGGAGGCACTTGAACTAACAAAAAAAAAGACATTGGTAAATGCTGCTGATGAAATTCAAAAATATGGGCCTAAATATGTTATAATAAAAAAAGGCGAACACGGAGCAATGTTATTTAATAAGAATAATATTTTTTTTTCCCCAGCATTTCCATTGAAAAGTTTAAGAGACCCAACAGGTGCAGGTGACAGTTTTGTCGGAAGTTTTGCGGGTTACTTAACAAAGACAAACAATTTTTCATTCGAGGCAATGAAATCTGGGTTGATTTATGCCTCATCGTTAGCTTCATTTTCTGTTGAAAAATTTGGTACTGAGGGACTCCAACAACTAAATAAAAATAAAATTCGTGATCGAATGACTTACTTGAAAAATTTAACAAGTTTTGATTCAAAATTGAGTAATTTCGTTTAATTATGAGTGATGCTGTCAAACATGAGTGTGGGATTGCTTTAATACACCTTAAAAAACCTCTGAGTTATTTTAAGAAAAAATACGGGACCTCCTTGTATGGTATAAATAAGATGTACTTAATGATGGAGAAACAACATAACAGAGGTCAAGATGGAGCTGGTTTTGCAAGTATTAAGCTTAATATGAAGCCAGGCCAGAGATACATAAGCAGGGTAAGATCTGTTGATCAACAACCAATTCAAGATATTTTTAGTCAAATAATAGATAGAATTAATGATGTAAAAAAAAATGAAAATATTTTAAATGATTGCGAAAATTTAAAACAAGTTGCTCCATATTTAGGTGAGTTAATGCTGGGGCATGTTAGATATGGAACATTTGGTAAAAATGGAATTGAAAGTGTTCACCCTTTTTTACGACAAAATAATTGGATGCACAGGAACTTAATAGTTGCGGGTAATTTTAATATGACTAATGTTTCTGAGTTATTTAAAAACTTAATATTGTTAGGACAACATCCTAAAGAGAAAGCTGATACTATTACTGTTATGGAAAAAATTGGTCACTTTCTTGATGATGCAGTAGCAAAAGTTTATAAAGATTTAAAAAAAGAAGGATTCAATAAAAATCAAGCCTCACCACTTATTGCAGAAAGATTGAAAATTTCAAAAATATTAAGGAAAGCTGCTAGAGATTGGGATGGTGGTTATGCAATTGCTGGAATGTTAGGTCATGGAGATGCATTTGTTCTTAGAGACCCATCAGGAATAAGACCAGCTTTTTATTCTGAAAATGATGAAATAGTTGTTGTTGC
>MDTA01076110.1_pt1 | contig 19007 bp, 13 predicted proteins | sample 811151 | NCBI WGS metagenome assembly MDTA01 (sample SAMN05326648, study PRJNA326480) | marine metagenome | isolation source: seawater | place: Indian Ocean: South | collected 2010
AAGCCCCTTAAGGGCGCCCGCATTGCTGGCTCCCTGCACATGACCATTCAGACCGCGGTTCTGATTGAGACCCTGGTGGAGCTCGGGGCTGAAGTGCGCTGGGCCTCCTGCAACATCTTCTCCACCCAAGACCACGCCGCTGCGGCCATAGCCGCCACGGGCATTCCAGTTTTCGCTGTTAAAGGCGAGACCCTTGAGGAGTACTGGGACTACACCCACCGCATCCTCGAGTGGGGCGACGGCGGATCCCCCAACATGATCCTGGACGACGGCGGCGATGCCACCGGTCTGGTGATGCTGGGCAGCAAGGCCGAGCAGGACATCAGCGTTCTCGATAACCCAGGTAACGAAGAGGAGACCTTCCTGTTCGCCTCGATCAAGAAGAAGCTGTCGCAGGATCCAACCTTCTACTCCCGTACCAAGGCTCAGATTCAGGGTGTGACCGAGGAAACCACCACGGGTGTGGCGCGTCTCTACAAGATGCAGAAGAGCGGTGAGCTTCCCTTCCCTGCCATCAACGTCAACGACTCGGTCACCAAGAGCAAGTTCGACAACCTCTACGGCTGCCGTGAGTCACTGGTAGACAGCATCAAGCGTGCCACCGACGTGATGGTGGCTGGCAAGCAGGCTCTGGTGATCGGCTACGGAGATGTGGGCAAGGGCTCGGCTCAGTCCCTGCGTGGTCTGGGTGCCACCGTCTGCATTGCGGAAGTGGATCCGATCTGCGCACTGCAGGCGGCCATGGAGGGCTACCGCGTGGTTCGTCTCGAGGACGTGGTTGAAGACATGGACATCTTTGTCACCGCCACCGGCAACTACCAGGTGATACGCAACGAGCATCTGGTGAAGATGAAAGACGAGGCCATTGTTTGCAATATCGGCCACTTCGATAATGAGATCGATGTCGCCTCCCTCAAGGAGTACGAGTGGGAGAACATCAAGCCGCAGGTTGACCACATCACCTTGCCCAGCGGCAACAGAATTATCCTGTTGGCGGAAGGACGCCTGGTGAACCTGGGCTGTGCCACCGGCCACCCCAGCTTTGTAATGAGCAACTCCTTCACCAACCAAGTTTTGGCTCAGATCGAGTTGTTCACCAAAGGCGACGAGTACGCCAAGGAGGTGTACGTGCTACCCAAGCACCTCGATGAGATGGTGGCCCGCCTTCACCTCGGTCGCATCGGCGCCAAACTCACCGAGCTCAGCAAGAACCAGGCCGAGTACATCAATGTGCCCGTGGAAGGACCCTACAAGCCCGATCACTACCGCTACTGATTGTGAAGAGTGTTTCAAAGCATGCGCTCGTAATTCCACTTTTTGGGGAACTTTGTGACGAATGTCTTGATCGCTTACGGAGCTGGGTTCAGCAGGGTTTTTGGGTTGTTGTTGTCAACAACAACCCAGCCGGTTCATCATTGAATGGTGTAGTAGCCAATACAGTTGTGCCACACCACAATCGTCATGGGCTTGCGGGTGGATTCAATGACGGGGTGGCTTCTGCGATCGCGGATGGTGCCGACCGAATCACTCTTGTTGATCAGGACAGTGTTATATCCACTGATTCTTTAGTAAGTCTTGGCGAGGCGTGTGGGCCAGGACTTGTGGTTGGCCCACAAATTGTTGACGAAGACAGACACTCAGAGCATACAGCTGCTTGTGATTCTGCGAGGCTATTAATCAGCAGCGGTACAACCTTTGAACCCAGTGTCTGGAAAGAGATTGGGCCATTTCAGAGTTGGATGGAGATCGATTACATAGATCATGAGTGGTGCTCTCGCGCTCGCAAATTTGGTATTTATTTGAAGGTAATTACTGAGGCAACACTGTTCCAGTCATTTGGCAGTCGTCACCCCAACGTTATTGCCCATATGCTCGGTTTGCAGCTCTACTCCCCCTATAGCCGTGCAATTGCATTGCGCAATTTAAGATGGCTCCTAACTCAGAGCTTTGTTCCACTAGATATTCGCCTAAAGGAATTGATTAAGATGCTGGTAAAGCCATGGTTCTGGTTGGCGCTGGAGCCAAATCGTCGTCGTTGTTTAGCTGTACTTTTGTTAGGTCTCACAGCTCCGCTGAATAGGCCTTTCCCACGGCATCGACTGGAGGCATTGAGATGAGACGAAGCGAAGTAGTCCTTTGTGTAGGCATGCACCGCAGTGGAACATCGCTGACTGCATCAATGTTGGAGAGTCTGGGCGTGTGCTTGCCAGGCGAGCTAATCGCCGCTGACTCTGCAAACCAAAGCGGATATTTTGAAAATAAAACGATTGTTGCTGCGCAGGAGAAGCTGCTACGGGAGCTTGGTTACTGGTGGCCCACAGAGCGTGCTAGTCGTGGGATCCCAGCTTCAGTAGTTCAGCTAAAGGTCTACAAGGATTACGTGGATTGGCTGACTAATCACCTTTACGAGATCTTGGCTGAAAGTAACGACCAAATCGCGATCAAGGACCCCCGAACATCACTCTTGATACCTGCATGGCGGCATGCGGCAGTTCGGTTGGGGCTTTCTTTGCGGGCGGTGATCTGCATTCGTGATCCACGTGATGTTTGCTGGTCGCTGGTCTGGCGAGATGGCCCAAGCGTCGGCATGACTTGGTCTCGTGCTCAAAGGTTATGGATGAGACATTACCAAGACCTACTTAATGGGCTTGGAGAAATACCATCGTTTGTCGTGAGATATGAGAATTGGCTGAATCCTAATGCTGCAAATAATCAGCTCACGTCTTTAGCTAAATTTGTTGGACGCAATTACACATCTGAACAGAGGGAAGACGCATTAAATAGAGTCCGTCCTGAGTTCAACCACGGTGGGGTTGAACAGCTACCGCAAGTTCATAACTCCCTTAGATGGCTACATGCAAACCTAATAAAGCCGAATGTCATACCAACGAACTTAGATCGACAGGCTCGACTTTGTGGGTCAGCTTTGGAAGTTAATCGGATTTTGCAGGCAATGAAAGAGCGGACCCATTTGATCTGGTTGCGCACACCCTGGGGTCGACGGTCGTTGGGGCCTGCTTTGGATCTGGCCACAATACGTGAACAGCTTGGTACAGACAGTCTTAAAAGCTATCGGCGCAGTTTTCGGAACACATCTGATCTGCGGCCCCACCCATTAATTTCTCCGGCTCATCTCAATCGTGAGCGGATGAATCGAGGCTTGGCACCAATCAAGAATGCAGACGATCTCTTTCGACATCTGCTTTACCCAGATTTACTTCCTCTTGATACTCATCCTTGGTTCGAGTGCCGTTATTATCAGGAGAAGACTGGTGAACTTGGCAAAAGTGGAATACATCCGATTTTGAGATATCTAAAGTGCAAAGTTGAAGAGCAAACAAGCCAAAATCGTGTTACCAGGCTACCCATACCATGGCTGATGGCTCTTGGTGCTAATCATGACCAGTCAAGCACGTATCACATTCCTAAAATCATCTCTCATTTACATCCAAAACTAGTTTTAGCTGATCCCTACAATACATTATGTGACCCATCAGATGGGAATGAGCAACTAATAGCGCATGAAAGGTACTGGAAAAACATTCAAGAGCTTTTTAACGATTGGCCGAGTTCCGATCATGAAGGCCCCCTACATTGGCTAAGCAAGCAACCAAATTCAGGGAAGTTGGGACTCACTTCGCAAAAGCCTGCAAGTGGTTATCAACTGTGGCACTTGCCGGGGCATTGGGAAGCTAGTTTATTGGCAGACATGGCTGGCGCAGATATTAGTAAATCTCGCATCTTCCATAGCCCAGTAGACCTATACAAAAAACTCCGCTCAAGCATGCAATCCTCAAAAAGTATGCAAGGAGTACTGATTGCTCTGACCAATCCGCTTCTTGAATTATTTCTAGCAGAATCAATAAAACTTCCGGAAGGTGCAGGTATCCTCAATTTAGTCTGGCCACGGCCATCACAACAGTCGCAGTGGCTGCATCTGTTAGCCCAAGCATCTTTGGTAGTGGAATGCCGAGCAGAAATAAGGTCCTATCTACAGGGACTCGGCCTAAAGGCTGAATGGCCAAGACGTACCTTACGTCAATCCAATAAACCTCAACTAGGTAAACCGACCTTGTTGCTTGCAATGACCAGCGGCCCAGCCGAAGCCCAGCTAGCTGCTGCGGCAGAGAGACTGAATGCTGATCGATACAACGCAATCCTACGATTAGATGCTGAACTTCAACTTAGGGATCCTGTAGCTTGGCTGAAAGAGCAATTACATAAGCATAAATCTTGGGTTTGGCTAAATCCAGTGCATGCGAGTAGCGACCCGAAAAGCCATGCCTTGATTGCATGGGCACATGAACATGATGTGAATCTGATATTGCTGCCTAGCCCACCCGAGACGCTCTGGTTGAAGGAATTAGAAAAATGACACCATCTACTAGTAAACCAGAATTGACAGTGGCAATAAGTTTATTCAACTACAGCCACTACATCGAAAGAGCATTGGTAAGTGTTTGCAACCAGACGATTGCTTCTACGATTGAATTAATAGTCGTAGACGATGGGTCCACCGACAATTCTGTGGAGACGGTAAGCCAGTTTCAACGAAAAAATACATCACTAATCTCACGCCTGGCATCTTTTCATTGCGAAGTACATATTAATAATCAGGGCCTGGCGGCTGCGCGTAACACAGCTTTTCAGAAGGCAAGCACGCCCAATGTACTTGTACTAGATGCAGACAATTTTCTACTACCCCAGGCTTGCGAACAACTACTGCAAACAATAAATTCTGCACCCAAGTCCGTTGGAGCCGTTTACCCAATCTTGGCTGTTCAGGGACATTCTGACCAGCATATAGCAAATGAACTGCCATGGAATCCCGAACAGTTCGTGAATGGAAATTACATTGATGCTCTTGCATTAATACGCCGAGAATCTTGGCAAATAGTTGGAGGATTTGCACACACCCCCGGAGGGTGGGAAGATTTTGATTTCTGGTGCCGTTTTGTTGAAAACGGACTAAGTGCTCAACAAGCTCCCAAATTACTTGCAGTATATTGCCATCATGAGGACTCAATGAAAAGCACTGAAACTTGCAGAAGAAAGCCTGAGCTACGCGAACTTCTACAGCGACGACATCCCTGGCTAAAACTTACAGCTCCCCAATCCATTTAAGAAGTTGTTGGGCACGATGCGAATAGAGGTGTTCTGACTGCGTACGCTTCCAAGCACGTTGTGCAACCAACTCAACCAAGCCTGAATCCTTAGAGGCCCTTTCAAGACAATCAACGGCTTCATCAATATTGCAAGCCGGAAGAAACTCAACATTGGGTTCATAGTAGCAACCAATTTCCAAACTGCTATCACAGACCAATTGTGCAGCACCACAACCAGCAGCCTCAAACAATCGAGGCCCAGGTGTAGAAGGTATGACTCTGGAGCTATTCGCCAAGTCATGACGTCGACCAATAAACAGAGTGAGCGGAATCGTTCGATATAGCGTCAGCAGCATCTCACGACTTATTCGTCGACTGCTTACTCGTGTTGGAGAGCTGTAATTCGGCCATCCAGGTCCAATAAGAAGCCCATCGGGATGGGTGTCCCGGATAGCTTTGATCCAGTTAATGCGATTCGGAAAAGGCACACCACAGAACAGCCAACGCCCCGTAGGTGGAAATTTGAAACCAACTTGCGGTGCTGGCAAGTCTGGGGATGCTAAAGGAAGATGTTGAACAAACCAATCACCTGGATAGAAGCATTGACTGGAAAAATCAGTAGTACAGATCAGGTCAAACCAATGACCCAGTCTGAGCATGTAATCCAATTCATAGGGATCTTCAAGACTCCAGAATGCAAACTTACTTCCTGCACGCTTGCAGAGATGATGAACAAGGGCTAACGGAATAGTCTCAAGAGCTAATCCACCAACAAGAATAGTGAGATTTGGCTTCCATGTATTAATAACATCTGGCAGCTTGGTGACTGTCACTAATTGAACTTCAGGGTCATTTAGTTGCTGGAAACCAAGTGCGATATTTTCAATAAGTCCGTAGTTTGAATTCAGTTCCGACGGACAAGTACCACTTATAACGATTCGCATCTCAACGCCCTCTAATACGCCGCCAAAGGGCACCTAATCTGTGCCCTCCGGGCAAGCGATAAATAAAGCTTACGAAGCGTTGGCGTGCTGTAAGTACAGATGAAACTGCATGATCATCAACCCACTTATGATACTGACTTGGCGACAATTGGATTTCAGATAAGTTCATCGGTGTGATCAACAACTGCCGAAACAATGACCAGTGCTTTGACCCAAAACCAGTGTTTTGATTTGGTTCACGAATTTCCGTAATCGGCTGACGTAAATGTTGTACACCGGCCGAGGTAGATGCGAGAGTCAAGGCACAGATGAGAGCATCAAGATCCCCCACAGCAAAAGACTTTGAAGCCGGATGAAGGCCATCCTGGCGATGAACTTCTGCCAAAGCACCTGTTGCATAATAAAAGCAGGGACGACCACCGAGCTTCCATTCGTCAAAAGTAATGCAGTAAGTTTCCGGCCAGGGAGACAGAAAGAAGGCCAAGTCACATCCTGAAGCCTTACGTGCAAAGCTCTGACTGTCGTAACGCCCCAAAAGTTTCACGTTTGGTATTGAAGCCAGCTCTTGCTCGATCCACGACTCGACCCTACCAAGAACACGGAACTGTACCGGGAGACCAATATCATTACTTTGCTCAATGATGCTTCGCAGATCAAAATAACCCTTGTTGATTGACAGATTCCCTGGAATCAGCACGATCAACTCATCTCCTTCTCCATGCTTAAGGGGCATGATTGACTGATCAAACACCGGTGCGATCACATGTGTAGCCGGTAAGTGGGGAAATACCGCACGCAATTGCTGTTCAGCAGCATGGGAGGGAACAATTACGGCTTGGGCATAAGCAAGGGCTTCTGACATGGCAACACGACGTCGGATGGGTTCAACTAAAGAAAATTGAGGACGACGACTAGTGCAACAGGAGTTACAACGCTCATCAAAGAATTGATTAATACCGCAAAATGCATGTTGCTCATCCAAAAGGTTCCAACTATCACAAATCATGTAATAGTCATGCAGAGTAATTAATGTACGAGCCCCAGAATTTCGAGCCAGAGCAAGAATTGACGGAGTAAATCCTAGTAGGTGATTAACGTGCACCAGATGAGGTTGCCATTCCCTAAGTATGTATTCGATCTGCTCTTCTAACTCCGGATGACGGAGGGTGAATTCAGTGACAGACTGCCGGCAACGGAAGGCTCCGACGCGTTTGCCGATGCGATTTAGTAGTATGAAACTGTGTCCATCGTCACCACTACGACAAAGTATGCGCACATCTACATCAGCAGGTGCAGCTGACACAATTTGATCGAGACAGAGTCCTGCACCTCCATACTGGAAACCTGGTCTGGTTTGTTCATGGCTAATGAACAACACTCTGAGCTTGGGTGACGGTTCTATGGAAACTGCTTCCTCCGGAGTGCAATGAAAGAGAGATTCAACTAAGACAGCAGCACGCTGATCGTAAGTGTGGTGCGCCTGGATCTCAAAGGCCATGGCGGAACCGATAGCTCTAAATGGCTCAGAGTTGATCTGAGCTTGCCGCAACAGATGTATCAATTCCTCTGCGGAGCTGAATCGTAAATAGTGCTGACCTTCAATCAGACCTGAAGGCATGTCAGGGATTTCAGAAGCATGAACAAGCTGGCATGAGCCAGTGATACCTGCTTCAAATAAGCGAGGACCTGGAGAGCGTGCATAGGTATGTTGACCTGAACCTGAGAAATCCCGACCTACAACAAGAGTGCAGAGGCTATTAGCTGCACGCAAACAGAAATCCGAAATAGCAATAGGTTCCTGAAATCCAAGGGCTGGATCTAGAGACTGTCGACCCAATTGCTGTTCAACGAACTTATTAGCAACTAAATGCAAATCAAAGGCTTCGGCATTAGTCCACTGTTTGAGAAGTGTATTAAGTAGTGATTTACGATTTGGCCAAGCAGTACCCGAAAAGAAAAGGAGTTTTTGAGGTAAGTGATGGAAACTTGCTGGGATTAGGCTGGGATCGGCAGCCAGAGGAAGATGTCGTGCATTCTGATAAAAATTCAAGCTACCAGTGTCATTGCTAAATATGACTTGGAAAAGTGCAGCACTTACTTGATTCCGCTTCGCTTCATACGGGTCTTCCGTGAACCAGATAGCACGACGCCCAAAAGGGTACTGGATTAATTCACGAGGAATTTGATGTAGCTCCTCTCCTCCGTATACAAGCAATGACTGATTACACGGATCTCTAGGAATCTGTCTCAGCTGGTCACGCCTGATCACATGGAGTTGTATGTCTGATCGTCGGCCAAGAGCACGAATCAGGGCCTGAAATATGTAGCCATTTGGATCAGACGGCTTTGAATTGAGAACAAAGAGTTTCAATGCTTTTTTTTACCGGTCAGATTCAAATCGCATCCGGGGGCGTAGGACGCTCATTACATTTGCTAGCACAAACGTAGGGAGAAGACGCAAAGGAAGTCGAGCAAGCATCAACAAAACTAATTTCCATGCTGGAATGAGATGCTCTTTATGGCAACGAAATAGAAAGTCAAACTCGCGCTTAACATATGATAATCCGTGCCGGCGCTTAAGATGCTCCTTTCCCACCTCGGCAGTGACCAAAATATCTGGGAGATTTGCCAGAACTAAGCCCTGTCGGTTAAGTCGCAACCAAAGATCCCAATCCTCAAAACCTAAGGTAGCTCTATAGCTGCCAGCAAGTAGAACCTTTTGACGGTTAAGTGCCACGGTTGGATGGTTGATTGGGTTCCGCCAACTCAACATACGCGTTACCGCCTGTGGCCTCAGTGGTACACGTCTTAGAGCTACTAAACGGTTCATATTCGAAATCTCACTGAGCTGACATCCCAGAACAGCGAGATGTGGATGATCAAGGAGATGTCTCAATTGGCGTTCAGCCCGATATGGAGACGATCGATCATCGGCATCGGCTCTCAGAACCCAGTCGCACTGACACTCCAAAAGACCAGCAGCCAATGTAGGGCCTGTACCTTGCCAAGAGGGAGACTCCAGTACGAAAACGGGTAATGCAGCATGGTGCAAAACTTGAGCCAGCTGATCTGACAAAAGACCATCGACACTAACGATTAAACGCCGAGCAGGCCATGTTTGATGGCAGAGGCTTTCAAGGGCCTTGAGAAGCCGTTCCGCAGGCTCCCAAGGAGCCAAGGGCATCAACCACTCATAGGCCACAGGCATTGGTGGTGCCATGCAGCACAGTCATCTATCTCCTGACGTTAACCCTCGACTGACAGGCTTAGTTGCAGAAGCTGTAAGAAAGGAGAAAAGACAGGGGTGAAAGTCAGCTGCCATAGAATCCTAGCTTTGACAAAGCCCTTATAAAAAAAGTAAATACTAAAAACTCAAATTACCTAGACATTCGCAAATGGCAAATGGAAATTGATGGAGGAGCGAGGCGCAAGTAAGAATTTAACAAAATTAACTCCTAACAACTATTGAATTAGAAAGCAGAGTAAGGCTTCACTTGCTTCCGAAGGAAGTATAATATAGTATCACCAAGGAATGCTCCGAAACAACTTGCGTCCTTAGCCTGAAATACAAAGGAAAAGCATGAATCTAAATCTCAAAGTAGGCCGAGATTGACAAAAGATAATCCATAGACCATCAATTAGATCTTCAAAGTAACAAGTTGTGCAACTTAAGACATCAAGAGCAGAACTGAAGATCTCTCGGAAAGCATCAATCAATTAAAATCAACTGATAAGAATCACGCACTAGCAGTCATCTCCTCAGCAACAGCAAAAAACAGTACGTTAAACCCGCAAATTACTAACATCAAATACGCTTTTTTCGAATCTTTTTATTAGCCAAAGCAAGCAAAATAGAAGAATCCAATCATAGAAGGTCAATTAACGGATCTTGAGTCCATACCTCGGAGGGTATTCATCTAATACATAAAGTTTAAGTGCAAATAATATAGATTGACTAAGAAAGATAAGGGAAGATCTGCTGGTTTTGACCAGTAGGAAAAGCGCTACTACCTCGAAAATGTTCAATATTCTCATTGAGATATTTGTAAAGACGTTCACGCTCATCATCAGAGAGTCTTCCATGAACTATTTTTACCGCTATCCCTGCCCCAGTTAGCCAAGGCTTTGGTGTACGCAAATTATATTCTGGAGGCAAAACCCATGTGCGAAGACCTCGCCGAGTCACAGCCCACCAGAGTGCTTCTCTCAGCGTAGCTTGATCAAACTCAATTCCTACTCTGTCGTAAAGCTTTAACCAATGTCTGACCATTGCACGCTGTCGTGAACAACGACGAATGCCCAAAACTCCACTATTTAATTCAGAGAAACCCTCGGGCACCTCAACACTTTTCCAATCGCTCCATCGCACGGGTGCATGACAACCAACAAGGTCAACAGTTCTCAAAATCTGGAAAATATCATCGATCGGCGAAAGCAGCTCCAAATCAGTATCTAAGAATAGTGTTCGCTTGTAAGGAAGGTGCAAAAGAGGCACAATCTTATCTCGGTAGCTCATATTGGGCTGCGGATGAGCAATAATCCTGTCAAATAAACTCGAAGGAACACTTTCAGGCTTATCGGTCACTAAAGTAATTGGCCTACCATTTAAATATGGTCGAATGCGCTCAATTGAAAGAATCGCCTCATCCCTGTAACGGCGACCCGTAGCAACTTGCAGAATTCCCTCTTGGTGCAAGTGCTTCATAGCAATTGCAGCTCCCAACGCTTTAATGCAGCTTCAACAGAGTCAATCATCTTCTTATAATTATAGATTTGTCTAATTTTTTTAGAGCTCCGAAGAAGACTCTTTACTAAGGCAGCTTGATTACTGATGAGCCTGTCATTCACCTCCGCACAAGCCTGTACAAAACCAACCCAATCACCATATGCAATTTCTTTGCCAGCTTGATTAGCAGACGTTAATTGCAATAGCTCCCTGCCACCAAGTCCAGAATAACCAATAACATAACATCCGCAACCAGCTGCTTCTGCTATTGGCAAGCCAAACCCCTCAGGGTGTCCAAATGCCAGGAAAACTAAGCTTCTTTGAAGTATTTTGGCGACTTCATGTTGAGGCAATCCGCTAATTGCCTGAAGAGACCAACCAGAGTCACGAAACCATGGCTTACTCTGAAGAATTGCTGCAACAACAGACGAATCCTTCGCATTTTTTCGCGGCATGTAAGCTATTACACGTTGTTTTACATCGGTAGGACGAAAAAGGTTTGTCTCAATGCTATTTATTAATCTGCTTAAGCGAGTTGAACCTGATTGAAGTAAATTTTTGAGAAGCAACTCATCATACTGTGAAACGCAGAGCACATGTATGAGATCTGGATGAGAATAAAGCCTGAGAACTTGATCGGGATCAGGAAAGCCATCTCCATTTTTTAAGCCAAAACTATAGGCACCATTTTGATTAAAAACAATTTTTGGGAGGCCTGGTGCGTACGTTGGTAATGCAGGTAAGAATGTCTCAGGAAGAATCACGACATCACGATCCGGTCGAAGGTCGGTAAGTGACAGAAATTCTGATTGGCCAATTGTATTCACATTGCTTCTGAACCAGCCAGGATGAAAATCAGCGTTATCTTGGATTATTTTTGCTTCTCGACCAAGATGATTGAGAGCCTCGGCAAAGCGGTGCATCTGCTTCACTCCGCCGATTGGTCGAGCGATGTCTGGGTGCAAAGCGAGCCAGTAGCGGTAAGGATGGGGCATCGTTCAATTCTCGCTCATTGTGGGTAGTACGAGGAGTTCGCACTGGTTATTGGTTAGTTTTGACCAGTGGCGAGGCGATTGGATCAATAATCCCAAACTCCAGCTGCCAACGGTTAAACGATTGGCACAACGCAGTCTTGTCGCAGAACGGTGCATCACGGCTTCACCACAGTGTGTCCCAGCACGTGCAAGCTGGCTAACAGGCCTCTGGCCTAGTGAATTGGGTGTAACCCGCAACACAGATTACGTTCTGCCTGCCTCGAGTCCAAGCTTTGTTCGGTCCTTGCAGGAACAAGGTTGGAAGACTGCTCTGATAGGAAAGAGCCATTGGCACCCACATACTGCAGGGGTCGATCTACGTGATCAAATCAAGTTGTTGCAGAAACTGGGTTTTGACGAAGCGGAAGAGATTGCAGGGCCAAGAGCACTAGCAGAGGTTAAATGTGCATTAACTGATGACTGGTACGCCTATGAACCTGGACTTCAAGCACGTTATCGCGCCGATTTGGCGGAGCGCTACCACGGTGGTTCCCCCTGGCGAGTGAAGCCATCAATCCTTCCAAATCACCTGTACCCGGATATATGGGTTGGCGATAAGGCCTGCGACTGGTTACGACAGCAAGGAGTCTCTGAACAACCCTGGATGTTATGGGTAAGTTTCCCAGGTCCACATGAGCCCTGGGACACTCCTAATCCTTGGGCTGGGCTTCATCGAAAGGTGCAATTGCCGCCAGCTAGACCGCGACCAAACTGGATTTCTAGGCAGCCATTACATTCAGAATGCCGCCAACGTGAGCTCCAATGGGAGCAAACACCTAACAACGAGGAAATTAATACTTTACGTTCCGACTATGCAGATCATCTGACACTATTGGATTATCAACTAGCGCGCCTGCTAAAACATTTGCCCGAGCCAAAACGTACCTCAATAACGATCGTAAGTGATCACGGAGAATTGTTAGGAGATGCAGGTTTTCTTTACAAGAGTTGCTTCCTCGAGGGAGCTATTCGCAGTCTAGCGTTACATCATCGGCCGAGTATATTGAAAAGAAACAAAAGGTGGCGAAAACCAATTGGTTTGAGTTGGTTCCTAAATGCTGCAGCTGAAGATATAAGTGGAATACAGCAGATTACAAGAAGCACCTCGCCGAAATTAGTGTTCTCGGAGTTCGGAGAGGAACTCCTGGTCACGGATGAGCACAGAAAGTTAGTGTTAAACACTGACGGAGAATGCCTTTGGGCGACCGACCTGCGAAAAGATCCTGATGAACAAACAAACTTAATCGAACACTTTGAGAAATATAGCGGTCAATGGGATTTATTGCACGAGGCAGGAAGGAGGCATTTGAAGTCAAACTAGCTAAAACCAACGAGTTTCATCTCCAGTTAACATTGCAGCTATTTCCGCGTGATTCACATCAGAATCCAAGATAATTGCCTCAAGAACACCTTGAGCATGTATACCGAAACCATCCTCAACATCAACTACCTTTAGTTCCTCAGTGCTACATCCAAGGATTGTAATCCTGTCGTCAGGTTCAACCCCCAACAGAATGTCGGCCAATCTACCATTGTGATTTCGTCCTGCAAATTCCCCATGGCTAACGCGATCAGATAAGACAAAAAGTAAGTCTTGACCTTCTCCTGGTAAAAGAGTATTTCGACCACCACCACCATATAGCTGATCATTTCCCATATCCCCCTCTATTACATCTTGTCCATGACCACCTCGAAGTGTGTCATCACCAGGTCCACCAAGAAGCTGATCACGACCGCCGCCTCCAAGGATAAGATCATTTCCCTCTCCGACATAAAACCATTCATCTGTCCAACCTCCTCCAGCTGGTGACAAACCATACAACTCGTCATGATCTGAACTCCCATAAATTTGACTTTGACAAGGCTTAAATCCCTCCAAAACAACATTTCCTGACGCAATTTGCTGTTTTGCGGTAACAGGATCTCCGATCATCAAGGGTTGCCCTGACGTCGCGATAGAAAGCTGATAACTACCACGTTGATCATCTTCTAGACCCCAAGTTTCAACTAAAGCTCGGATATCGCTAGGAGAAAACCACTGCGGCCATTGACCTGACAACGGATTACGATATGCCATCACAGTGTCTTCAGGGTAAAAATTACTGGTCCATGGATTCGTACCCCCAGCACTGTCACCGTCTCCATCAGCGAAGGGATGTTCAAGCCCAAGGGTATGACCATATTCATGCAGAGATGCATAACGACGATATGCAAGATCAACGAGCTTTGTACCGTCTAAAAGAATCTCAAACCATTGTCTATCCTGATAACCATTCGTAGTCGTAATGCCTAACGTGTTGCCTCCAATATCAATTATTGAGTCAATGAAATAGCGCGAAACCGCCTCAGAGTGATGGAATACTCGTTCAAAATCCAGATCGATAAGGGAATCCAATTTCTCAATGGTTGAAACTAGAAATTCTTCGTCACCAGAAGAAATTGATAGCGGGTATATAATTTGACTTCCATACGGACCTCCACCGATCTGAATAGGTTCTGAAATAGCATGAAGATAATAAAGATACTTTGCTCCATAGGCTTCGAGCGACTGACGAGCAAAGCGAACCCAATCATTGTCAATCAGGATTTTGCTTTGAATTAATGCATTAGTCACTTACTTCCCTCGTTCTGACAGAATTAGCTATTGGGCAAGGACAAACAGTGTTTTCACCAGCGGACAAAGCACTCGACCTCACCTCACGATGCACTCCTGGACGCCTGCTAAGGAGCCCTTTGGGAGAAGGCACCTGGGCACTCCTTGAATCAGCTGGTCGCCAAAACCATGCCCCACAGCTCTGTTGGCTTGATTCAGATCGTCTGGCTTGCGTATGGATGGCGGGAGGGCAAGAGGGAACAGCTGGAATGAATATATATATAAGCGAACTACGACGAGGTCGAACTCGCTGGACAAGGCCACGCTTGATTTCACGAGACGAAGGTCGCTCAGAACAAAATCCTCTTCTTTTCATAGCAACCGATGGGCGCATACAGCTAATTCATACAGCTCAACAGGTCAGGGACGCCAATGATAATGACTGGAAGAGTAAAGGTAGCGCATTTTCGATGCAATGGACCGCAAATTTGAGACTTCAAACTCGTGCTGCGAGCTCTTCTAGATGGAATCGTCCTTCCGAGTTGCTTCGCGATCCAGCGTTCTGTCGAAATCCACCGTACCAACGAGAAGACGGGTATTGGATACTCCCTATCTATCGAAGTCTTAAGGAAGGTGGTTCTTTTGGCCATGACTACTCAGAGGTATTGCTACTTAATCCAGATGGATCAGGTACTGAGCATCTATACGAAATACCAGAGAGTACAGGTCGCGTACACGGATCAATTGTCTTAAACCACCATGGCGATCGTCTACTTCAATTTTTTCGATCTCGCTTAGCTGATCAAATTTATCGCTCCTACGGATCACTAGATGGATCCGAATGGACACCACCAGAACCCATAGCCCTACCCAATAACAACAGCTCTATTCAAGCTTGTCGATTAGCAAGTGGTCTTCTAGCAATGATATACAACCGGTTTGGATTTGAAACCGACTCGCTATCTCCTCAAGTATGGGGAGAAGCCAACTGGCCTCGTACCCGTTGGCCGCTATCAATCGCATTGAGTGCAGACGATGGTGACACATGGCCATGGATACGAGACATTGACACGGGACTTGGATTCTGTGGCGTGGCTAATTGGCATTTCAACGGTCAACTCGCCTATCCAACTATCCTAGAAGGGAGTCCAGGAGAGCTGCACATAGCTTATTCGTGGGGTGGTAGAGCAGCAATTCGCTATATATGTATAAAAGAGTCTGAAATCATTGGTAAATCTTCTTGAGCCTAATGGACATCACTCTTCATTCTGAAAGTGTCTTATTTTTGACACTTGATTCTTGTAGATACGACACCTTTAAGGCTGCCCATATTCCGCATCTAAAGGCAGTCGCTCCACTGCACAGGGCTCAAGCACCGAGCTACTTCACGTATGGCAGCCATGCTGCATTCTGGATGGGATTTACTCCTGGGATTTCCTCTGCAGCCAAGGTTCCATGGCTAAATCCAAAGTCAGGCAAATTATTTCGTATGAATCATTCGGCAGCCTCGAGCGATGGCATGGACACATTCAACTTGTCAGGTTCGAATATCATCGAGGGTTTTCGAGAACTTGGCTACCACACAATCGGGACCGGAGCTGTTGCCTGGTTTGATCAACAAACCGCTACTGGTTCGGTGCTTACCGCTCCTTTTGATCAATTTTGGTACAGCGGTAAGACTTGGAACCTTCGTGCGCAACTTTCATGGCTGGATCAGCAAATACAAAAGCAAGAGCCAAAACGACCTTTATTTGTGTTTCTCAATGTGGGTGAAACTCATGTTCCTTATTGGCATGAAGATGCCGATTGGGAAAGATGGCCAAGTCCATGTGTCCCGTTTGGAGGTAGTCAATGCTCGCATCACGAAAGTCGAAGGCGTCAAATTGCATGCCTCGAGTGGGTTGATGCACAGCTTGGTCCTTTATTAAATGCTTTCCACTCCTGTACCACACTAGCTTGCGCAGATCATGGCGATTGTTGGGGTGAGGATGGCCTATGGGAACATGGCATAAGCCATCCTTCCACGCTTACAGTTCCATTGCTCATGCGAATTCGAGGAGTGCCGGTTTCACTCTGATGTCTATTTGCTTTTACTTCCATCCCGATGGTTATACAACAGCGGGTCGCCAGGTCATGGGTCGTCATGTAGCAGGCGAGTCATTCCTAAAAGCTGCTCTAAAATATGGAGAAAAATCCAATCTCTGGATTCAAGTCGAGGATGAAAATCATATAAAAGATTTCGAATCAATCGCGAGGTCGTACCAACGTACAGAAGAAATAAATGTAGTAAGCCGTTCTAACTTAGACAATTTGCGCACACCAGGTTGTCTTTATCTACCAGGGCCAGGGATTGGCGAATGGGCTCAACATCGCTCTAGATTTGGGAATGCTTCGTGGAGCCTCTGTGGAATTACGCACACGACAGCATCCACCAGAGCGATGGATGCTGTTTCAGGACTTTTAACAGCCCCAGTACAACCTTGGGATGCCTTGATCTGCACAAGTCGTGCGGTTCAAAACAACGTTCGTCGAATTCTTGAAGCTGAAGCAGATTACTTAAGGCGCCGACTAGGTGCAACAAAAATCGTTCTACCGCAACTTCCAATCATTCCACTTGGTGTACATGCAGAAGACTTTATACAACCGAAATCTTTTTCACTAAAAGCACGTAAGAGACTAAATATTCAACCAGATGATTTTGTTGTGTTGTTTGTAGGCAGACTCGCCTTTCATGGAAAAGCTCATCCTTTGGTGATGTATCAGGCGCTTGAGCGAGCTGCTTCTGCTACTAATCGCAAGGTTGTCTTAATTGAGTGCGGCTGGCATGCGAATTCATTTATAAAGCAAGCATTCACAAATGCAGCAGCAGCTGCATGTCCTACCGCGCGCTGCATCTCATTAGATGGCCGAGATCCTCAACAACTTGCACTCGGATGGGCAACCGCTGATGTATTTTGCTCATTATCAGACAATATTCAAGAAACCTTCGGTATTACACCAATTGAGGCAATGGCGGCAGGGATTCCTGTAGTTGTGAGTGATTGGGATGGCTATAAAGATACTGTACGAGACGGAATTGACGGGTTTCGAATTCCAACCAGCATGCCACCTCCTGGATGGGGCGTTGAGTTGGCGTCCCGTCACGCACTTGGCATTGATACCTATGATATGTACTGTGCTCATGCTTCTTCTCTGGTAGCCGTTGATCTTGCATGTACAACGCAGGCTTTCATTAAGTTAATTTCGTCTAAAGAGCTCCGCCAAAAAATGGGATCTAATGGGCGGCAACGCGTGTTAGATCTCTATGATTGGAAAAACATTATTCCTACCTATGAAAACCTTTGGGCCGAATTGAATTCTCGACGTAATTCTGAGTCTGAACACTCAAATCAACCCTGCATTTGGCCTTCACGACTAGATCCGTTCTATGCATTTGCATCTTATCCAACTAGAAAGATCGATCTACATACTCCACTACGTCTCTTAGACTCCGACAGCAATATTGCAATTAGTCGCTTCCGTCATCTAATTCAATTAGATATGGTTAACTACGTTTTAGACAGGATGGCTCCACAGCAACAACTTGAATCTATTCTTCTAAAGCTTAGTACAGGTTCAGCAACTTCAGAAACACTTATTCAGGCAACTTGCAGCAATGGTGAAGAGAGACAGAAGCTTTTTCTCTCAATTACATGGATGATAAAAATTGGCTTGATCGAGTTTGTACAATAATTATTGCATTTCTCTAGTCAACTTTTTGTGTTTCTCAATGCATTATTAGTCCAAGAAATGCCTTTGATCAATATCTTGAATCTTCCTTTGGCAGGCAAAGCTATTCATCAATAACGCCAATCTGATATTAATACCTAAGCCACACCTAATTACGAGTTAGCTTCTACGCCTAACCCCGACGGAGAGCTTGAGGCTATACAACCGCAAGCAGGATGAAACTCAATATTGGGGAACTCTTAAAAGAACATGCATTTGAACAATTTGGCGAATCCGGCCTCCCATCAGAGTAAAAGAAAAATATAAACAGTACCGGTTGTGGCAAGACCCTCTTTCACTTGATCCCAATAGTGCCCCAACATCACGAATGCAATGGCACAATCCGGCAAGATCGGCTGCGGTTAATCCTTTTGAACGCAATTGCCACCTTGTAATAGCCAATAGCAGTTTTCAGAACCATTCCTAAGAGTGGTCAGAACTGCCAAGCAGCGCCTCAATGATCCGCGCATTAGCGGCCGGAAAGGCGTAAGAGCCAAGGTCATCCGGCTGCACCCAACGCACCTGCTGACTGGCAAGGGGCTGCGGCTCCCCAGATAGCCAGTCGCAGAGATGCACCACGAAACGCAGCTTTTTGTGGCTGTAGGCGTGGTCAACGATGATCAGCTCGTCGCCGACCGTGACTGCAATGGCGAGCTCCTCCTTGAGCTCACGGACAATGCAGGTTTCAATCGTTTCACCCTGCTCCTGTTTTCCACCGGGGAACTCCCACATCCCCCCTAGCAGCCCTTCCTCCAGCCGCTGGTCGATCAACACTTCCCCCGCTGCGTTGAGCACGACACCCACACCGATCACCTGGAATGGCAGGGGCTTGGAGGC
>MDTA01007087.1_pt1 | contig 19005 bp, 21 predicted proteins | sample 811151 | NCBI WGS metagenome assembly MDTA01 (sample SAMN05326648, study PRJNA326480) | marine metagenome | isolation source: seawater | place: Indian Ocean: South | collected 2010
AAGCGCCCTGCCCTCGCAGTCCCACATAACCAAAGTCACAGGGTCCGTCGTCCCAAGCGTCTTGTCCAACTCGGGCGATCACTTTCGCTTCAGGCAAGCCGTTGTCGACCCCACGGCCGAAGAGCTGCACACGGACTTCGCCGCATGCGCCCAGAGCACCGAGATCGCTACATGTTTCGGCATCGAGCAGCGTCGTGGAGTTCTCCGCATTCGTCACCAGAACAACGGTGCCGATGGCGACCTCTTCTGCCGTTTCCACCTCCGGGATCCAATACACCTTGAACGGGGCAAAGCTCTTGCCCGCAAGAAAACTACTCCCCACGCTTTCCCAGTTGGTACTAAGACGGGGCGCCTCGGGCGAATCTGCATCGATTTTAATGTCGTACACCTGCAGGTTCACATGGGATGGGTTTGCCATCAACAGGGTACGACTGCCTTGCGTCGCTAAACCCACGGCACCAAAATGCAGTTCGCAACCATTGATATCATCCGTGCAGATGCTGCCATCGTCTTGATCGAGTTCAGCGGCGTCTCCCTCCAACTGGATTCGAGGGGCGATCTTAATGAAGACCTCCTCCTCGCAGCCGCAGCCAGGTGTGAAGCCTGCTGCGATGAGTGCGCTGAGCAGAACCACTTGCCGTTTTTGCATGATTCAACCTTTCGTCGCCGCATTCTAGCAAACATGTCATCGTACGCCAGCCGCCCGTGTTGCCTCGGTCGTTTAACGTAGACGACGATCGCTAAAAATCCGTGATCTCCTCTGGAACTGTTTCTTTGCCCGTTTCCTCGGTCTGACTCAAGGGCTCTACCGCTCCCCCCTGCAAGAGGCTCTCAATGCGATGCAGGCGGTTCAAAGCTTTCCGAGCAGCCGAGTCATTGAGCAGTTGAGCTTGCTGAAAGTGCTGTCTTGCCTTCATCAATTCATCGAGCATGGCGGTTTCCGCTCGTACCCCCCGCACCATCGCAACCCGAGCCAAAAGTTTCCGATGGGACGGTTGATGCAAAATATCGGGGGGGATTCGAAAGGCATCCAGTCGCTGTCCGAGCGATTCCACCCTTTCCCGGTCCCCAGCCGCAACCACCGGAGCCAAGATTTTGAGCACGAGATCGACCATGGCTCGTTTCAGATCTTCTCGCTCACCAAATCGGGCATTTTCCACATGAACACCGGCCGGCAACTCGAGGGGCGCATACTCCCCTTGCCGACCCAACTCGTTGGCGGCCAGGTCACGGGTTGTGCCGAGAATCCAGCCCCCTCGCTTGATGATGACTCGGTCGTTCACACGAACCAGATGGTAGTCCCGTGCATTCAGGGCACCCAGAAGAATCACGATGAGAATAAGTAAAGCGCCGATCACAACCCACGGCAGCAGCTGTGATCGTCCCGGCCCTGGAAGCTGCGTGGGGGCCAGGGTGGGCTGGCCGGTCGGCCCCTGGCCGGGATGTTGGGTGTAAGGGGGTTGCCCTTCACCCCAACCCGGAGGCGCCGTGCCTCCCAAAGCGGGGGCGGGCGGGGTCCCCCCCGGCGGCAAGGTTCCTGGAGCCGAATGAGCCTCGGGAACCGCCGACGTGAGCGGTTGGGACCAGCCATCGGCGGGCCCGCCCGGTGCCGCATCCTCACCACTGGACGGTGCCGGACTCTCGTTTTCCAGGTCGCTCATTTACCCCTGCGTCCCCCGATCATTGGGATACAACCCTAGCAACGGCAGCGCTGGGTCTCAATCCCCGTCGACCACCGCGACAAACGGAAGGTTTCGAAAGAGACCCGCATCGTCGAGACCGTAGCCGATCACATAAGCATCCTCGATCGTAAACGCCACGTAATCTGCCTCAACCTCCACCTCGCGACGACTCGGTTTGTCCAACAAGGAGATCGTGGTCAGACTGGCGACTCCCTCAGTTTGCAAGGCTGCGACCAACGTTTTCAGGGTCCTTCCAGTATCGACGATATCTTCCACGAGGAGAACATGGCGACCTTGCACATCCGGCCGTTCACCACTGAGGGTCACCGTCCCAGAACTCACCCGAGCATCACCGTAGCTTGATGCACGAATATATTCTGTTTCGAGAGGCCGATCCATCGCCCGGACCAAGTCGGCCATGAACAGAACGGAGCCCCGAAGCACACCGATCACAAGGAGTGGATCTTCGACGGACTCAAAAGTCTTCACCAGTTCGGCCCCAAGAGTTCGAATGCGCTCCTGCAGTGTCGAAGTATCGATCAAAACGTTGTACTGGCTCATCGGTCTCTTTCCGTTACACAAAACTGTTGTTGAGCACTTCGCCGACGCCCCCTGCGCCTGGAACAATGTACTGTTTATCGGTGAGCCCCACCTCATCAGATGAAACCCCCGGGACCTGGCTCAGCACCTGAGACTCACTGAGGCCTCGATCGAAGCGCAAAGCGATAATATAGAGGTCGTCATGCGCCGTCAGAAGCCGTCGGACCGCTTCGGGCGTCACCGTCAGAAACAGGGCGATGTAGGCCCGAGCACGTCCCGGTACCGAGTCTTTGTAGTGCTGGATCGCTCGATCAAGGCTACCCCCGGTTGCACCCATCGGGTCTGGGAGCAGAACCGTGGCATTTTCAACATCACCACCGATCTTCTCGCCACTGACCTCGACGCCGACGACCTCCCCCGCTTCATTGGTCACCCTCGCCATCGCGAAGTGGTCTTGTCTCACGCGCCCCCGGTCGAGAAAACGAGTGGCGAGCCGAAAACAAACCTCTGAAGGAACGATCCCGGCCCGAGCAATCGCCACACTCACCACGGGTGCGCTCGGATCGAAATTTGTTCCTTCATACACCCCTTCTGGCACGATGGCTCGCATGCGGGTGTCGATACGGGACACCCGGTTCGGGAAATAGGACGCCATCGCTTCGGCACACAGCCGCTCGTAGGCCAAACGGACCAAGTCGCCGATCTCTGGCTGCACCGTCTCCTCGTGCCCAATTTTCGCCATCAAAGACAGGTCGAAGGGATTGTGGAGAACGGTCAAACGCTCGCCATAAGCGTGCTCCAACACCCGTTGGCCTGGCACCGTATGATAAGCTGTATCCGACATGATTTAGGACCTCCTGCGGCGCGCGGCTCTTAAATCTCACGCCTCATTTCCACAAGGGTTCCAGCGACGCTTAACAGCACCCGGCAAGTCGTTGTAAGGGGTTGCACCTTGAACTCCTTAGAACCGGACGAGGATCTTGCACGACGACCCCATCCCACTGTCCGAGATCGGCCGAATCGCTCGCCTCGGACCAAAGGTCGAAGTTTTCGGAGATTATTATCTTCTGGAACGAGTGGGTATCGGCGGGATGGCCGAAGTCCACCGAGCCCGAAGGTTCCGGCTTCCTACGGTCGACGGCAAGTCCTTCCTGAAAGCGAATCATGAGCCGCTCGTGGTGCTCAAACGCCTGCTCCCGGAGGCCGCGGCAAACCCCGATTTTGCGGACAACTTTGTGATCGAAACAGACATCGCTCGACTGCTCGATCACCCCCACATTGTCCAAACCCTCGACTCAGGAGAGGTGGACGGCGCCTTTTTTCTGGTGATGGAATACGTGAGTGGTGTGAATCTCAACACCCTTCTCGGACGATTAGCGGCCCGACGACAAGAGATGCCTCAAGCCTTGGCAATGCACCTCGTCTGTTGCGTCCTCGACGGCTTAATCTATGCCCACAATATGCAATTACCGAGCGGTCGAAAAATCAGTGTCATCCATCGGGATGTGAGTCCTCATAATGTGTTTCTCGACTTCAACGGCCGGGTAAAACTGGGTGATTTCGGCGTGGTCCATATCGATGAAATGGCGGGAGATTCTGCAGGTGTCATCGTGACTGGAAAGCTCGGCTACCTCAGTCCTGAACAAGTGGTGGGTGAAAGTCTAGATGAGCGTACGGATCTCTTCTCCCTGAGTACGATTCTCTGGGAATGTGTGACGGGACGTCGCCTCTTTTACGCCAATCCGGGAGAACAAGACATGGATGTCATGAAACGCATCCGACGAGGGTCAATCCCGGACCCGCGACAATTTGTCGAAAGCCTCAACGAAGGACTCGCAGAGGCTATTTTAACAGGCTTGAGGCAGGACCGAGAGGAACGCTTCCACGATGCAAAGACGATGCAGAATGCGCTCAAGCCGTTTAGCCCCTGGAGTGTTGATCAGGGCTCGAAAGCACTCGCCAAACTTATGGCTGAACTTTTCGAGGCCGAGCATGCACTCTTTGTGCAGGACCAGCAGCATGGCTTGCTCCCCAAAGTCTGATCTCGCTTCGACTCAAGCCCAACTGCGTGTGTGGCAGCAGGCGGGCGAGAGGATCGGATTTGTGCCGACGATGGGTGCGCTTCATGCAGGGCATCTCAGCTTGATTCAACGTCTCAAACAACAATGCGACCGAGTGGTTGTGAGCATCTATGTCAACGAGAAGCAGTTCGGGCCCTCAGAAGATCTCGCCACCTATCCACGGCAACCAGAGAAGGATCAGGAGATGGCTCGGAATGCAGGGGCGGACCATGTCTGGGTTGCCCGGTCTGAGGAAGTCTATCCGCCGGACTTCAGTATCGCTCTAACGGTCGACGGCCCCGGACAAGGCTTCGAAGCTGTGGATCGTCCCCTTTTCTTCGGTGGGATTGCGACCGTTGTGGCTCGGCTGTTGGGACTGATTCGTCCAGACATCGCTGCCTTTGGTGAGAAGGACTTTCAGCAGTTGGCCGTGATCCGACAACTGGTGAAAGATCTCGCATTACCCGTTGAAATCCTCGGCTGCCCTTTGGTTCGGGATACCGACGGACTAGCCCTGTCGAGCCGCAACGCCTATCTTACGGCTTCCCATCGAGAAAAAGCCCTCGGTTTGCCAAAGGCTTTGGCGCGCTCATGCGAGGCTTATGCGGACGGTGAGAGGGATGTCGAACAAATCGTGAAGGCAGGCAGAGAAACTCTCGATTCCCATGGCTTGAGCTGTGCCTATTTCTGTCTTGTCGACCCAGAAACCTTGGAAGAATGCTCTGGACTGCTCGCACCGAAACAGGTCCCTCGACTCCTTGCGGCGGTGCATTGCAACTCGGTTCGTCTCATCGACAACTGCGCATTGGATGATCCCCCATGGAGGTAAAACAGGTTCCACTTCATTCCGCCATGGTGGCTCGACTCGGTGACGAGGCGATCCGCCACCAAGATCGGTTTGTTACGCGAGCCCAAACCCTAGCGTATACCCGGCTCATCCTGTTGGCTGTGGGCATGAGTCTTTTGGCGGTTCCAAGTTGGGCTCGCGCCCTGGACCTGGGCGCGCCGCTGATCCTCGGTTGGTACCTGTTCATTACCGTCTATGCTGCGGTCAACCTGGTCTTCATGCGTCATCGACGATGGGGTCGAATGATCACAGCCTTCACCTTAGCTTTGGACCTTCTCTCCATTAGTGTGCTGATCTATGAGGCGGGAGGCATCGCCTCCCCCCTGATGAGCCTGCTGCTGATCTTTAGCACGTTGGTCGCTCTGGTCTTCCCCCACCCGCTGGTGGCCTTGGCGCCCATGATTGGAATGGCTGGTATCCTCACGGCGCAGTTCCAACAGGGAACGGAGCCAGATCTCATGATTTTCTATGTGGTCTGGTATGGTGCGCTGAATCTCGTCGCTGTCGCCTTAGTCATTCACGTGGGGAGCCGAGACCGGGAACAGACCACGGAGATTCTCGGTCTGGAACGACACTTGAAGAACTTAGCTGTGGTCCAAGAGCGAAGCCGCATCGCTCGGGAGATGCACGACGGTATCGGCGCAGCATTGTCGAGCATGATTATTCAGGCCGAATTCCTCACCAGCCTGGCCAAGGATCCAGAGGTCAAAGCGGAGGCCGATGAACTCCATGAGTCGGCACAAACCGCCATCGACGAGTTGCGACGATCCCTCAAGCTCATGAAGGATGAATTTCAATTGGTCAGCGCCATGGGAGAATTCTGCGAGACGCAAAGTCATCGGACAAGGGTCCCCATCGACTTCCAGTTGGTAAGTCAACCGCCTGAGATTAGTGGGGACCAACAACTGGCTTTCTTCAGGGTCCTGCAGGAATGCGTCAGCAACGCAGTAAAACATGCCAGTCCGAGCCGGATCGAAGTCAACTTGGACTACTTCAACGGTGTGCTGAAACTCGAGGTTGAAGACGATGGAAAGGGGTTTGATCCAACCGCAAAAAAGGTGGGTCACTACGGGCTGGTGAACATGAGAGAGAGGGCGACTCGGTGGGGTGGAAGGTTCACCCTTGAGAGTGCTCCAGGTAGTGGCTGTAAAGTCGAGTTCAGCATTCCGGTTCGTGAACCTGAGATGACGCTTCCCGGTGAGATCTTTGAGATGTCGAGAATCAGGCATGCGAGGGTGGAGGAATGATTTCATCACAGTTGCGGTGCTTGTCGCTTCTCGTGCTTCTTTCCTGTGCAAGCGCCGGCAACCTTGTCATTGAGGACCCCCAACCGTCTGCCGTTGGAACACCACTGAAAAGTCCGCTGCAGGTGCAAGTCGCACCGATTCTGCCCCCCAAGCCGGCAGAAATACCCGTTTCCGAAAATGCGGTTGGCTTTCGAACACCCGAAGCTGCTGCGCTCTCTTTTTGCCGTGCGATGAACGGATCATCTGAAGAGTTCATCCACCGCTTTTATGCCCCGTCAACTTTGGCTGACCAACACTTTCGCTGCGCTTCGAAAATCTTCGCCTGTGGCGAACAAGCGAAGCGTTCGGGACGTTCCCCCATGAGTTGTTCCGCAGGCGAATATGTTCGTCGTGGATTTCACACCATGAGCAAAAATTTCTCGACCGGTTTGCCCGAAGGCGTCGAGATGATGTCCTGTAAACCTGGGCACATTGAAACCTTGCGATCAGTTCGTGGATTTTTCTCCAAAGGGGATGGATGCGACCCCAAAGATGATCTGCGCTGGGCCCGTCTGGAGGTCGATATGGAGATGCTCATCGAAGGTCGTCCGGAAACCAAAAAGTTCCGTGCCCGCGTCGTTCAACTCGGCGCCCACGGCTGGTTCCATTACAGCCATTAGATAACACTACGTCGCTGCGGAACTGTCCTCAGCAAGTTGTTCGAGTTGCCGCCGCACCACCACTTCCACCTTACCCCTGAAAGCTCGCATCAACAGAGGTAACTTAATCTCGACATCGATGCGCTGACCTCGAACTTGCAGATCTGCCTTGACCCCACGGCCGGCGCCCCGAAGGTGGGTATCGGTGACCCATGAACGGTCGGAAATGAAATCACTGTATCGACCCAATAGGGTATCAACTCGTGCCTTGAAGCGACGAAGGAGTTCCTCGTGACTGAGATCCGGATAGTTCTGACTAATTTTCACCGATTGAGAACCTCGCGGGCGATCACGACCCTCTGAATTTCGCTGGTGCCTTCATAGATCCGAGTGATTCGAGCATCCCGATAAAGCCGTTCGATGGGATACTCTTTGACGTAGCCATATCCACCATGGATTTGCAGGCTCAAATCCACCGCCTTGGCGCATGCTTCACTGGCAAAGACCTTAGCCATCGAAGCTTCCTTCGTCACCGACTTCCCGGCATCCTTCATCAGCGCCGCCCTCAAGGTCAGCAACCACGCCGCTTCCAACTCAGTCGCCATGTCTGCAACCATGTTCTGCAGCGCCTGAAGCCGGGACAGTGGCTTACCAAAAGCTTCGCGCTCGTTGAGATACACGAGCGCTTCATTCAGAGCGGCTGTGCCAACACCGAGCGACAAAGCGCCAATTCCGATTCGACCTCCGTCGAGCGCCGTCATCGCCATGCGGAAGCCGATCCCCTCGTCGCCGACCCGGAACCGACTCGGCACCCGACAGTTCTCAAGGATGACCTGAACGGTGTCGGAGCCCCGTTGACCCATCTTATCCTCTTTCTTGCCAATGACGAGCCCCGGTGTCCCCTTGGGAACCATAAAGGCACTGATACCGCTGGCGCCTTCTGCAGTGCGAGCCATCACCAAATACCAACCGCTCATCGCACCATTGGTGATCCACTGCTTGGTGCCATTGAGAATATACTCGTCCCCCTCTCGACGAGCGGTGGCTTTGAGTGCAGCGGCGTCGCTGCCGCAATGGGGCTCGCTCAGGCAAAATGCTGCAGCATGCTGCCCCTTTGCACTGCAAATCTCAGGCAATATTTCCTTCTTCAGTTCCTCGGAACCAAACTCATCGATGGCGCTTGCCGTCAGGTTACAAACCCCGGTGATCACGGCGGTGGATGCACAGGCAGTCGCCAGTTGCCGATTGACCAGCACGTAGTTTGTATAACCCATGGCGGAGCCGCCATAAGCCTCGGGAACCAGCATGCCGAGAAAACCATTCTCAGCCAGTTGGCTCAGTAGTTGCCGATCAAATGTCGACGTCTCGTCACGGTGTGCAGCCCCCGGTGCGATCACGCGTTGGGCAAACTCCCGAGCGTGATCTTCGATCATCTGCTGCTCTTCTGAGAACTGAAAATCCATTAGCTTGGTCCTGCCATCATCACGTCTCGAGCCACGACGAGGCGCTGAATCTCCGAAGTTCCCTCATAGATCTCGGTGATTTTTGCGTCTCGAAAATGCCGTTCAACAGGGTACTCTGTCACATAGCCATTGCCGCCAAAGACCTGGATCGCTTGCGTGGTCACCCACATCGCTGTCTCACTGGCGTAGAGTTTCGCCATGGCGCTGTATCTTCCGTAGGGGCGTCCCTGATCTTTGAGATTGGCTGCTTTCAGAGTCAGTAAACGGGACGCATCGATGCGAGTTGCCATGTCCGCCAGTTTCCACTGGATGGACTGGAACTTTGAGATGGAGCGCCCGAAAGCCTCGCGTTCATGGGCATAATCCAAGGACGCTTCGTAAGCCGCCCGAGCAATGCCAATCGCTTGGGCAGCAATGCCAATTCGCCCCCCATCAAGAGTGCTCATCGCCACTTTGAATCCATCGCCGGGCTGTCCCAGCAAGTTGTCCTTCGGGATCCGGCAGTTCTCAAAGATGAGTTGAGATGTAGAACTGGCTCGGATACCGATCTTGTCTTCTTTCTTTCCCAGGCTAAAGCCAGGAATCCCGGCAGGTACCAAATAGGCACTCACTCCGCGATGCCCAGCGCTTCGATCTGAGGTCGCAAAGACAATAAACGCATCCGCCTCGTAGGCGTTCGTGATCCAGGCCTTCGTGCCGTTAATCACCCAATGATCACCGTCCAGGTCAGCGGTCGTCCGCATCGCTGCAGCATCGGAACCATTCCCCGGCTCAGTGAGCCCGAACGCACCGAGCTTTTCGCCCCGGGCGTAGGGCAGCAACCACGCTTCTTTCTGTGCGTCCGAAGCGTAACGACGGACAGGGTCACAGTAGAGCGAATTATTGACGGACATAATGACACCACAACTGGCGCACCCCCGGCTGATCTCTTCCATCGCCAGGACATAGGCGACATTGTCTCCGCCACTGCCCCCTTCCTCTTCCGGTACAGCAATCCCCATCAAGCCCAGTTCGGCCATTTGGGCAACAGCGGCAGCGGGATATTCGTGACCCTGATCCCACGCCGCCGCATTGGGCGCCAACTGACTATCCGCCAGTTGGGCGCAGGCTTCCCGGAACATCTCTTGAGTTTCGTCCAGATTGAAGTCCACTTACGCCTCCCTGCGGAGCAGGGAATTATAGAAGCTTGGAAGGAAAATCTACGACCGCTGCACCTCAGCGCTGAAGGAAGAGCAAGGTTCGCCCCAGAACCTTATCGAACCTGCACCATGAAATCGGCTCTCGCACCCGACGCCGGATAGCGGACCCGATATTGACACGTTCCGTTTTGGTGACCTTGAAGCTCGATCCAACCGGACTCGTGACGACCCTCATTCGAGCCCTCCGCAGCTCCCACCGCATCGCGGACGGTACAGATCTCCGGCGTGAGGGTCTCCACGGATCGCTCCGTGATGCCCTGACAGATCGGCCGACCGTTTGCTGTCGGCAAAACCCACAGCAGAGCCGAACCATCTCGTCGCACCGAACTTGGAGCACCAAAGGGGAGGCTCGCTCCGTCGATCGCCTCTGGCGGAACAATGGCCAAGTCTAACCGTGTCGCATCCACGTCAGAACGCAACGAGACGACTCCTGCCTGATTCCCCGTGTCGATGATCATCCATTCCTGCTCTCGGACCGTTCGGTCGATGGTGATCTGACCCGCGGGTTCGTCGGTCACTGGGTAAAATCCATCACCGATCAACGGATTGCCGTCGTTCAACTCCAACTCGAAGGGAACCCGAACGCGATGCCCGGCTAGGTAATGACCCTCCAGATCATCGGTACAGGTATGCTCCATGCGCAAGACCTCAACCTCCCGAGCCATCATGTTGACCGAATCATCTCTTTCAATCCCCATGTGATCGTTGGCTGAGACCTTCACCAGGGTGTTCCCATCTCCCGAACCGATCAGCGTCACGGTGTTCCCGGTAAAATCGGCAACCTGGATCACCTCAGGGTCTTTCGTCGAGGCTGCGATCACAAAAGCGTCCCTTTGATCGGAGAAGTCAGTGACTCTCAGATCGAGGGTGGCACCGACCGCGATCGGCTTGTTGAAGTTAAAGACATCCTCGTTGCTATCGTAAGCAAAGCGCAGCTGGCCCGCATTGCCCGTAATGCTGCTCTCACATCCCGAGACAACCAAAATCGAAAGGACAAAGATCGAAAACCGGTGCATCATGATCCCCTTTCAAAGGACAGGGCTGATACGCTCCAACGACAGGTCCATTCACCTCGGTGAGGTTTCCGGCTCAGGCAATCCAACCCATCGACACCATGAGATCCAGTTCAGGATGTTCCCGTTCGGTCCCGTTCAGCCTGTAACTCTGCCCGTAAGCTTCGGACCGCCACCTCGACATCACTTAAACGCTTGAGCACATCCATGAAGTCGGCCTGATAGTTGACCAATTGGCGCTCAAGGCGAACCAGGTCATGCCGGTTTACGCGGCTCTCTTCTGACACACCGTCCAGCTCTTTGCGACGCTCCAACACCTGGGCAAGACCAGCTCGCTCGCGGCTGGAAGCCAAAGCCGCAGACAAGCCTCCGTCTTGCTCTTCGTCCAAGGATGGTAGTTCCGTTTTACTCACCGACGAATGCCGCCGCTCGCTTTTCAAGAAAAGCAGTCATGCCCTCTTGCCCATCGACGGTACCAAACATCAAACCGAAGGCTTGTTGCTCCATCGCGTTGCCACGCTCTTGGGGTAGATCCAATCCTGCTCGGATCAGTCGCTTGCAGTTCGCAACCGCTAAAGGTCCCTTGGCGGCAATCGCCTGGGCTTGCTCCTGCGTCTTTGCCAGCACCTCACCGGTTTCAAAGAGCGAATTGACCAGCCCCACTCGATGAGCCTCTTCACCTCGAACGTATTCCGCCGTGGTGCAATATTGGAGCGCCCGGGCTTGACCGACCTTTCGGGCCAGTCGGATGGTCCCACCAAAGCCCGGAACCAAGCCGAGATTCACCTCGGGCTGCCCGAAGGTTGATTTACCACTGGCGTTGATCCAGTCACAAGCCAAGGCCAGCTCGCACCCACCCCCTAAGCAGAACCCATCCACAGCAGCGATAAAGAGGGTACCGCTCCCTTCCATTCGAGCGAATACTTGGTGCCCTAGGGCACTGAATGCCCGCGCTGTTTCCGGCGCCATCCCCTGCATCGCTTTGATGTCTGCGCCTGCCACAAATGCCTTCCCTCCAGCACCGGTGACGATTGCGACCCGAATCGAGACATCTTCGTCGACCGTTCGGACGTGTTGATCGAGGGCAGAGAGGACCTCAGCATTCAACGCATTCAGAGCGTGAGGCCGATTGACCGTAAGCGTAGCGACAGCGCCATCGATATTCAGATCAACAGTCACGATTTACGCCTCCGAGTAGTCGTAAACACCACGACCACTCTTTCGTCCAAACCATCCGGCATCGACATACTGAATCAGCAGAGGACAGGGCCGATATTTGGCATCTCCCAACCCCTCGTGCAGGACCCGCATAATGGCGAGACACGTATCGAGACCGATAAAGTCGGCCAGCGTCAAAGGCCCCATGGGTTGGTTGGTTCCGAGCTTCATTCCGGTGTCGATATCCTCGGCGCTGCCGATGCCCTCGTACAAGGCGTAGAATGCTTCATTGATCATGGGCATCAGGATTCGATTGACCACGAAGCCCGGATAATCCTTCGAGTGACTCACGGTTTTGCCCAGACGCTCAGCTAAGGCTTGGGTGGTTGCAGCCGTTGTCTCGCTGGTCGCAATGCCCGAAATCAACTCCACCAACTTCATGATGGGGACCGGGTTCATGAAATGCATCCCCACCACTTGTTCTGGGCGGTTGGTTGCAGCACCGATACGAGTGATGCTGATGGAACTCGTGTTGGTGGCCAGGATCACGCCTGGGGCACAAATACGGTCCAGGTCGCCAAAAATCTTCGCTTTCAACCCTTCGTTCTCGGTAGCTGCTTCCACCACAAAGTCAGCCTCAGACATGGCAGCCAGTTCCGTCGAAAAACGGACTCGAGCAAGTGCCGCGTCCGCATCTTCTTGGGACATTCGCTCTTTCTTGACCAAGCGCCCCAGGCTTTTGGCGATCGCCGCGTGGCCCCGATCGCAGGCGTCTTGGTTGATGTCGCTGCAAATCACGTTGAGCCCAACGCTGGCTGCAACTTGGGCGATACCTGCCCCCATCTGACCGGCGCCAACGACGCCAATTGTGTCGATACTCATGTCCAGCGCTCCTCTCTTTTCACCACCATCGCCACTGCTTCACCGCCACCGATGCACAGACTTGCGCAACCGGTCGATTTCCCCTCGTCTTTCAGAGCGTGCAGCAGGGTCACGATCAGGCGCGCTCCCGAGCATCCAATCGGATGCCCTAAAGCCACAGCTCCGCCCCGGACGTTTACATTGTCATGGTCGAGGCCCAATTTATCCATGTTCACCAACGCCACCAGCGAAAACGCCTCATTGATTTCGTGCAGATCCACCTGGGTAGGCTCAAGACCTGCCTTTGCACAGGCTGCTCTTACCGCACCCTCTGGCGCCGTGGTGAACCACTCTGGGTCGTGGGCGAACCCCCCTTGACCCGTCACCGTGGCCAAAACTTTCCAGCCTTCCTTCTCCGCCCGTTCTCGAGACGATAGGATCACTGCGGCTGCACCGTCGTTCAGAGTCGAAGCATTGCCAGCGGTCACCGTACCTCCATCCCGTTGGAAGGCAGGTCGAAGCGCGCCGAGTTTGTCGATACGACCACGGCCAGGCTCCTCGTCGGTATCAACGACTGTCTCCCCTTTGCGACTGCGCAAGGTGACTGGGGCGATCTCTTCTTTAAAGGCGCCCGCCTCGACCGCTGCCTGAGCCCGGCGATAGCTCTCAGCAGCGAAGGCATCTTGGCGCTCCCGGGAAATATCGCACTCCCGGGCGCAGAGTTCACCGGCGTTGCCCATATGAAAATCGTTGTAAGGATCCCACAATCCGTCGTGGACCATGCCATCGACCAACTGACCGTTGCCCATGCGATATCCGTCTCGAGCCTTCGGCAGCAGATAGGGTACTAGGGACATGTTCTCCATGCCACCGGCGACCACCACCTCGTTCTCACCGGCCGCGATGGAACTGGCGCCCAACATGATCGTCTTCAAGCCTGAGCCACAGACTTTGTTCACTGTGGTGCAGGGGACGGAGCGAGGGATCTCAGCGCCCAGGCTTGCCTGCCGCGCCGGGGCTTGCCCCACACCTGCGGGCAACACCATCCCCATGTAAACCTCATCCACTTGGTCCGGTGAAACCCCCGACCGCTGGAGGCAAGCACGGATCGCTACGCTGCCAAGTTCGGGGGCGGGTACCTTGGCTAATGCCCCTTGAAACGACCCCATTGGGGTTCGAGCCGCTGCAACGATAACAACTTCCTGCATAATGTATCTCCCGTGGGTCATCTCACTGCGAAACCCCGTGCCTCTGGTCAAGGACAGACCGCGAATCAAAGAACAGATCGAATCGAACTCGGGGACGATCGGGCGGTTCCTGGTGGCGCTCCTCAACACAAGCGCCTAAAGTGGTGGCCCACTGGAGCATCCCATGGTGCGTCTATCCGTTTGTTCTCTCCTCTTGCTGACAGGCTGCCCGTCGGAGTCGCCGAGTCCATCCACTCCCGTCGATGCCGCTGGCTCCCAGAATCGAGACTCCGGCACGGTCATCCCACCGGATAGTGGCACGCAGAAAAGCGACAGTGGAACCGGTGGAAGCCGGTCGGATGTCGGTTTCGATATCGGGACTCTGCCACCCGACGCAGGTACAACGCCGGCCGAACGAATGGTTCGCTTCATCGCCATCGGCGACACGGGCACGGGTTCGCCTACCCAACGGGCAGTGGGTCAAGCCATCGGTGACGTCTGTGAGGATCGAGGCGGCTGTGATTTTGGGATCCTGCTCGGCGACAACATCTACAATACCGGTGCGGAATCCGCCGATGACGACATCTTTCGGACCCATTTTGCGGAACCCTATGGGCACCTTAATTTTCGTTTCTTTGCATCCCTGGGCAACCATGATTTGGGTGGCGAAGGCTTAGGTTTGGACCTCGACTTCAACAAAGCCACCTACCAGATTCAGTACAGTGAGCGGAATGAGCAGTGGATCATGCCGGCCGAGTACTACGTTTTGGATCTCAACCAGGTAGGAATCCCTCCTGCAGAGAGTCCACTCTGGATGGTTGCCCTAAATACCACCGATATCTTCTTCTCTCGAGGCGATGATCAAGCCCGGGACCTGCCGAACTGGCTGGCCCAAGCGCCGGAAAATACCTGGACTGTGGCTTTTGGACATCATCCCTACATCTCGAATGGGCCCCACGGAAACGCCGGTCGCTATGACACGGGCCGCTTCCCGTTCCCCCTGCCCATCGTTGCCGGGGAGGCGGTGAAGGACTTCTTTGACGATCACATTTGCGGTCGAGTGGACCTGTACCTTGCCGGTCACGACCACAGTCGTCAGGATTTGCATGCCACCTGCGGGACGGAATTCCTCGTCAGCGGCGCCGGTGCCAAAACCACAGACGTTGTGAATCGCAACCCAGTCTACTATCAGTCCGATGAGGTGGGGTTCCTCCTCATCGAGGCCACTCGAAGTGAATTACGGCTGTTCTTCTTCGACCGAAATGGGACCCAGAACCACGAGCGACTGATCCGCCGCTAAAGCTGCCGTCGATTCGCCAGTGACGAGAGCCGGTCCATAGCAGCTTGTAGGGTCTCAATTTCTTTGCAGAATGCGAAGCGCACCACGGCCTGCTCATCATGATCGACGTAGAACGGACTCGCTGGAATACAGGTCACGCCCATTTCCTCGGTGAGCCAATAGGCAAAGCGTCGGTCATCAGAGAAGCCGAGGTGACCGATGTGCGCCATGGCGAAGTAGGTTCCTTCAGGCCGACAGACTGGAAAGCCTGCTGCCTCAAGCCCCTGCACGAGCGTTGTTCGCCGTGCAGCGTAATCGGCTTGAAAGGCCTCATAAAAGTCCTCGCCGACCGCCAGGGCTTCTGCCATGGCGATCTGAAAAGGCGTTGCGGTCGCGAAGGTCAAAAACTGGTGTGCTGACTGAGCAGCAGCGACCAGTTCTGACGGACCGTGTGCGTAGCCGATTTTCCAGCCGGTCATACTGAATGTCTTGCCCGTTGAACTCAGGCTTAAGACCCGATCCGCCATGCCCGGTAGTGTGGCCATGGGCACATGCTGGGCACCCTCAAAGGTTAAATGCTCGTAGACTTCATCGGTCAGGACCAGAACATCGTGTTCAATACACAGCGCAGCAAGCTCTGTTAACTCTTTGTTGCTGAACACAGTGCCGGTGGGGTTGTGGGGTGTATTGAGCAACAGCAGGCGTGTCTTGGCATTGAAGAGGCTCCGAACCGCATAAAGATTCATCCGAAAATCAGGCCACTTCAAACTAGCAATCCGGGGCACAGCCCCAACAAGCCGAATGAGTGGGAGGTAACTGTCGTAAACAGGCTCGAACGTAATCACCTCATCACCGGGGTTTAAAATCCCGAAGATCCCAGCAGCAATTCCCTCGGTGGCACCGGAGTAAACACCCACTTCTGTTTGAGGACATCGATCCAAACCATACTGGCGTTTCACCTTGGCAGCGACGGCAGCTACAAGCTCTGGCTGTCCCTGGGAACGGGCGTATTGATTGGCTCCATCACGAATCGCACGGATCGCTGCTTCTTTGATGAACTCAGGCCCCTCAAAATCTGGAAACCCCTGACCGAGATTGATCGCACCGTGTCGGGATGCCAGAGCACTCATCTCGGCAAAAATACTGGTACCGGAAGCCGAGAGGGTGGTGGAGACTGCTGGCGTTCTTCCCATGCGGTCCTCCTTCAAACAGGGTTAAGCCCCTGACGGATGTTGCAGAAAATGCTAGGTTTGGCATCGTGAACTTGTGGTCGGGTCTCGACCCTGGAGCCAAACGATGCGCGCCTACTCTATCGGCTGCCTTCTCGGATGCCTTGGACTTGTTCAAGGCTGTCAACAATCGTCGAGCCAATCCAAGCCAGAGGGAATGACCTCGGCTGCTTCAGCAGCCACGTCGGAGGTCAAACTCGACCCCCAATCCATTCCCGGAGGGGCGTTCAGCGCAGACAACAGCCCCAGTCCAGGGGTCGTCAAGCCTGCGGTCAAAGGACTGCAGACGACGGCTTCAGGGCTGCAGTGGAGAATGTTGCGATCGGGAACGGGTGAAGGCGCGAAACCAGGCCAAAAAATTTCGATTCACTACGAAGCGAAACTTCAGGGGGGCAAAGTCTACGACTCTACCCATGGCAAAAGCCCGCTGACCTTTGCGGTGGGACGGAGCCAATTGAATCTTGGTATGGAGGAAGGCATCAAAGCGATGACTTTGGGCGAGAAACGAGTGCTGATGATTCCACCGAAACTTGCGTACGGTGAGGCGGGGATTCCCGGACTCATCCCGCCCAATAGCACGCTCGAAGTCACCGTCGAAATCGTCGGGCTGTTGGAGGAAGAGTGAGCCTGGCACCGGGATTTCTCATTGCGACCCCGAAACTGAACGGTAGTTATTTCGGTGGAACCGTCATTCTTTTACTCAGCCATGACGATGACGGAGCGTTCGGTTTGGTCCTAAACCACGAAACCGATGCGATCGGTCCAGATTCCATTCTGCGGCTGCTCGACATCGATGACCCCCTTGTGATGCCAGGGCTACTCTCCGGCGGCCCCGTCCAGCCGGAGCGAGCGTTTCTCCTCCACGGGGGAGAACTCACTGGCGAGGAAACACTCGAGGCGGGGGATGGAATTTTGGTAAGCAGCAAAAAGGAAACGCTTGCCAAGCTTTGTCAGGACTCGGATCGTCCGTTCTGGCTCGTTCTCGGCTATGCAGGCTGGTACCAGGGACAACTCGAGGCTGAAATTGAGGATGGTTCCTGGCTCGCCACGGCTCTGGAAGACCGTGGGCAATGGGTCCTCAACGCAGAGCGTGATCGCCTTTGGCAAGATATTACGGCGGCGATGGGACTCGATGATTGGGATCACCTTAGCTTTCCGGCGGCTCAGACCGAGGTTCAATGACCACCAACCTTGTTCGGATTCTGACCGGTCGAGTCCAAGAGGAAGCCCTTCCTTTTCATCTCACCGAGCGATGGCCCCAGTGGGTGTTCGAAGACGCTCGTCTGATCCCAGTCCCCATGCAATCCCCCCAAACAGAATGGCTGAACCCTCGGAGCCTCGATGCACTCTGGATCCCCGCGGGTCAGCCGCCGCTGTCCTGCCGGGCGGCGCTCCAGGTTTTACTTCAGTCTGGTCGACCCCGTTACGTGATGCCCAGCATTGACCTCCGACTGACCGTCAACACCAAGGATTGGCGAAATCGCGGATTAAAGACCTATCCAGTGGCACGGACATGGCAACCTTTCGGCGGCGTCGAACTGCATCGGCTGATGCTCAGTGTCTTTAAAAAGTCCGAGACAGAAGAATGGCAAACGCTTTCCAGTGGACTTCGTTTGGCTCCATGCCTCCAGCATCTTGCCGAACTGTTGGCACAAGGCCCCCAAGAACTCGCCAGTGGTTTTCATTTCGTCAACTTACCCGTAGCGGACCTTTCCGATTCACCAGCCCCCAAAGAACGGTGGCGAGTCTGCCTGAATGCCCAGAGTTCACCTCCGGCCCAGGGTGAGGATGGTAGCGACCCGATCGGTGGGCTGCTCGATGTCTTGGTGGAGGGCGTGGAAGGCTTTGCAGATAGTCTCGCTGTGCCACCGCCCTACACACCTTTAGTCAGCCACTTTGCGAGCCGGTCATGACCGAAACTCGAGCCTACCATCTTCGCCACGACCGAGGACTCACCATCACTCGAAGGGCACTGGCCGTTGCCGGCTTCTTCCTTTGTCTAGGCGCGATCGCATCCTACATGGAACTGGGCAGCTTGCTCTCCGGTGGGGGCTCACCGCTGTCGCCGGACAGCCTGCCCCTCGAGAGCGAAGAGTTGGAGACTCGAAGAAAGGTGCTCGTCACCAGTCTGCAGTTGTACACTGGCGGCGCGACGTTCTACCTGTTTATGCTGGTCGGTACTCGCTGGAGAGCGATCGAGCCGGCGATCCTTGGCTTGGTCGTTTGGTTGCTTGGCCGAGTCACGCTCCGGGTCATGGCGGGAGCGTACTGGGATGGTTTCGTTCTACTGGACGTCCTGGTTTTCATGGGCCTCATCAAAGGCGTTCAGTCAGCGATGTCAGTCCCAGCGGTAGCCCAATCGCGCCCGGAGCCCCCCGTAAGTTGAACCGGGGGCATGGTGCCAACCTAGCCCCAAATCGATACCTCTGTGTACCATTTGGGCGCCGAGGGAATAGACGAGGCCGAGGAAGGGATGCCGATTGTTCACCACCACGTTGTCATCACCCACGACGAAGAAGGTGCCCACGTTCACAAAGTCAGCCTCGGCGTACATCGCCAAACCCGGCAACGCAGCTTTCAAATCGTAGCCCGCATGAAACCC
>MDTA01085246.1_pt1 | contig 19001 bp, 24 predicted proteins | sample 811151 | NCBI WGS metagenome assembly MDTA01 (sample SAMN05326648, study PRJNA326480) | marine metagenome | isolation source: seawater | place: Indian Ocean: South | collected 2010
CAACTGTATTTTAGTATATCCTAATAAATTACTATTTATTTTAAAAATATTTTCATATAATATCCATCAAAGTATTTTAGGGATAATCATGGGAAATAAGAGCAAAAAAAGTAAGCTTATAATTCCTGCCAATAAGGATAAAGCACCGAGAGAAATTGGCGGTAGAAAGGGTCCAGAACCAACTAGATATGGTGACTGGGAAAAAAATGGACGTTGTATTGATTTCTAGATATGAACACTACTAAAAGACCTTTATCTCCGCATTTGCAAATATATAAACCTCAGCTGACATCAGTTCTCTCTATAACGCATCGTCTAACGGGTTTTGCATTAAGTATACTGATTCTTGTATCACCTGGAATTCTATATTTTCTTACTCTATCTCAAGATAGTCACTCGATTGTAATGAGTTTTTTTCAGAATAGTTTTGTGAAAGTTATAGTCTTTCTTGCTGTATTTGGTATGTCATATCACTTATTCAACGGCATTAGGCACTTAGCATGGGACGCAGGTTATGGACTAGATTTAGATGCGAGTTATAAATCTGGATATATAGTTGTTGCCGGATCTTTAGCAATGACAATAATCATTATTTTATTGGTGGGTCTAATCTAATGTCTGTTCAACATTGGAAATATCAACGTCTTAGCGCTGTCTTGCTGATACCTATCGTCTTATTTTCTCTATATTATATTGTCAATCTCGGCTCATTATCTTATGATCATCTTATAAACGATCTTGGATCATTAAATGGATTTATAATTACGGCACTGTTTATGGGTTTTATATTATTTCATAGTTCAATGGGAATGGAGGTGATCATAGAAGATTATGTTCATACCGAAAGTTTACAGAAAAATATAGTTTCAATATCAAAACTATTTCATATAACCTCATATTTTTTAACTATTGTAATTTTAGCGAGTATTTAATATGGACATGATAAAGCACGAACATGATGTTCTAGTAGTTGGCGCAGGTGGCTCTGGTCTACGAGCGTCTATGGGATTATCACAATCAGATCTATCTGTTGCTTGTATATCGAAAGTTTTTCCGACTAGAAGTCACACTGTTGCCGCTCAAGGTGGTATAAGCGGCGCACTTGGTAATATGGGTGAAGATGACTGGAGGTGGCACATGTATGATACTGTCAAAGGGTCAGATTGGCTTGGTGACCAAGATTCAATTGAGTATATGTGTAAAAATGCGGTAGATTCTATCATCGAGCTAGAACACTACGGAGTTCCTTTCTCGAGAACTGAAGAGGGTAAAATCTATCAAAGACCATTTGGAGGAATGACAACAGAATATGGCAAAGGAATTGCTCAGAGAACTTGTGCAGCTGCTGATAGAACTGGACATGCAATCCTTCATACACTTTATACACAATCATTAAAAAATGATGTTGATTTTTATATTGAATACTTTGTAATAGATTTATTATTTGAAGAAGGCAAGTGTGTTGGAGTTCTAGCATGGTGTTTGGAGGATGGAAAGATTCATTTGTTCCAATCGCATATGGTAATTCTCGCAACAGGTGGTTATGGCAGAGCCTATTTATCATCAACTTCTGCTCATACTTGTACCGGAGATGGTAATGGTATGGTTTTAAGAGCAGACCTTCCAGTTCAAGATATGGAGTTCATTCAATTTCATCCAACAGGCATATATGGAGCTGGATGTTTAATAACTGAGGGCGCGAGAGGAGAAGGTGGGTATTTAACCAACTCTGAAGGTGAGAGATTTATGCCTAAATATGCACCGAATGCAAAAGACTTAGCATCTAGAGATGTAGTCAGTAGAGCTATTCAAATGGAGGTAAACGCTGGAAGAGGTGTAGGAATAGAAAAAGATCATGCTCATCTACATCTTGAACATTTAGATGAACAAACTATCAATGAAAAATTACCAGGGATAGCTGAAACAGCACATATATTTGCCGGAGTAGATGTAACTAAAGACCCTATACCGATCATTCCAACCGTACATTACAATATGGGAGGTACTCCTACAAACTATAATACGGAAGTTTTAGATTCAAATAATCAGGTTGTTCAAGGTCTCATGGCGATTGGTGAAGGAGCATGTGTTTCCGTGCATGGAGCTAATAGGCTTGGTTCAAATTCGCTTTTAGATTTAGTAGTCTTTGGAAGATCAGCAGCTAACAGAGCAATAGAAGTACTCAAAGAAAAGCCAGAAAATCATATAAAAGTATCAGAATCTACGATTGATAAAATTCTTACAAGATTCAATGATGTAAAAAACTCAAATGGAGATATAAATCCCTCCGAGATACGCGATAAAATGCAAAGAACAATGCAAAGATATGCTCCAGTGTATAGAGATCAAGAGACTATGGATAAAGGGATAAAGATAATGAGAGGTCTTTTTGATGATTTCAATAACGTAAAGCTATCTGATACATCACTTGTTTGGAATACGGACCTAGCTGAGACGCTTGAACTTAATAACTTACTTTATCAATCTTTAGCTACTTTGTACTCAGCATCTGCGAGAACTGAGACGAGAGGTGCACATGCTCGTGATGATTATCCTGATAGAGATGACGAAAAATGGTTAAAGCACTCACTTGTATCAGTTGACGACAAGGGTGAACCCAAGTATGCATATAAAGATGTTCAACTTAATACATTAACTGATGAGATGGAAACTGTAGCCTTAAAAGCGAGGACTTATTAATGGCCAAATTTACACTTCCATTAAATTCTATTGTTAAAAAAGGTACAACATACTCAGATGTAAATAAATCTGAAAATATGCTAACGGTGGAGGTTTACCGTTATAATCCTGATAATAAAAGTAATCCATATACAGATACATATCTTCTTAATAAAGAGAACTTTGGTCCAATGGCCCTAGATGTTCTAATTTACATTAAAAGTAAAATAGATCCTACGCTTACATTTAGAAGATCATGTAGAGAGGGAATATGCGGCTCTTGTTCTATGAATATCAATGGAACAAATAATTTAGCATGTATTACAGATATTTCTAATGAGAACAAGCTTAAGATAAATCCTCTGCCACACATGCCAGTAATAAAAGATTTAGTGCCTGACCTAAATAATTTTTATGCACAATATAAGTCAATCAAGCCATGGTTAATAAACGATAATAAACCTGATAGAGAACATATACAAACTCAAGAAGAAAGATCAAAATTGGATGGGCTAGTTGAATGTGTCCTATGTGCGTGTTGCTCAACAAGCTGTCCAAGTTATTGGTGGAACTCTGACAAATATTTAGGACCAGCAACTTTGATGCATGCTTACAAGTGGATTATTGATAGTAGGGACACCGCAAAGGAGGAAAGGTTATCCAACCTAGCAGATAAATTTAAATTATATAGATGTCATACAATTATGAACTGTACAAAAACATGTCCTAAAAATCTCAATCCTGCCAAAGCTATATCTGAGATCAAAAAGATGCTTGTCTGACTTAAGCATGTCTTTAAATAAACTTCGTTGGAAAGCAAGAAAAGGAATTAGGGAACTTGATATCCTTTTACAAAACTTTATTGAAACATCTTACACTAGATTAGATAACGATGATAAAAAGTTATTTGAGGAGATACTTGAGATTGAAACTTACGATTTGTTAAATGCCATAAGTGGCAAATCTAGTTATAATGCTAAGTATGAAAAAATTATTAAACAGCTATCTAATCTATCTATAATAAATAATGGCGAAAAATAAAATTAGACTTGGTATAAATATTGATCATATAGCTACTATCAAAACAAATAGAAGTACACCATATCCTTCGTTAACTGATGCAGTAAAGATTGCTGAGCAGAATGGTGCTGACCTTATAACAGTTCATCTTAGAGAGGACAGACGGCATATTCAAGATCAAGATTTAAAAGATATAAAATCTATAGCGAAAAAACTAAATCTAGAAATGGCTTTGACAACAGAAATGGTTGATATTTGTATTGATACTAAACCTGACTATTGTTGCATCGTACCTGAAAAAAGAGAGGAGCTTACAACAGAAGGAGGTTTAGATTTAGTAGGGCTATCAGATGAAAAAATCGATTTTTTAAAGAAAACAATAAATGATTTTAATAGTCATAAAATAAAACCCTCACTATTTATCGATCCTGACTTTAAACAGATCGAGCTGTCTATTATAGCAGGAGCAAAATGTATTGAGCTACACACTGGCACATATGCAGATGCCAGAGACGCAAATCAAAAGGAGAGAGAGTTGCAGAGAATTAAGGCTGCAGCAGAGTTTGCCCACTCCCATGAAATACAAGTTCATGCTGGACATGGGTTAAACCTATCAAATCTCTCAAATATATGTAGAATAACTCAAATAGAGGAACTCAATATTGGACATTCTGTTGTAGCTGATTCAATATTTAAAGGCTTCAAAAGAGCAGTTCAAGATTTTAGGAGAGCTATAGATAATGATTAGTGGAATAGGGGTAGACCTTGTTGATAAAAAAAGATTTCTTAGTCTCATTCAGAGATTTGGCGATCGATTTCCTCATAAAATTTTATCAAAACAAGAGTATGAGGAGTACCAAATAATTTCTAATAAGGCATCTTTTTTATCTAAAAGGTTTGCAGCTAAAGAGGCACTATCCAAAGCTTTTGGATTTGGCTTATATAGAAACTCTGTTTATCCTAGTTCTATAACAATTAAACATGATAATTTTGGAAAACCTTTTTTTGAATTCGTTAATCAATTAGAACAATTTATTAAGACTAATGCTTTAAACATTCATTTATCAATTACTGACACAGATACTCAGTCCATTGCATTCGTAACTATAGATCAATGAGTGATATTGAAAATTTTATTGGTAACACTCCTCTTGTTTTAATTGATCAAATAGGTACGAATGTGATTTATGGAAAACTTGAAGGGAATAATCCTGCGGGATCTATCAAAGACAGACCTGCCATAAGGATGATAAAAGATGCTGAGGACCAAGGTATGATTAAAAAAGGCGACACTCTTATTGAAGCTACCAGTGGTAATACAGGTATAGCACTCGCAATGGCTGCCTCAATCAAAGGCTTTAAAATCAAACTAATAATGCCAGAAACTGCATCTGTAGAGAGAATTAAAACTATGAAAGCGTATGGAGCCGAGGTAATTCTTGTAACAAAAGAACAAGATATGGAAGGCGCTAGAGATTTGGCAGCTGAAATGTCTAAAAATGGTGAGGGATATATACTAAATCAATTTGCAAACAAGTCTAATTTTCTTGCTCATTATGATACAACTGGCCCAGAAATTTGGGAACAAACGAAAAAAAATATCACACATTTTATATCTGCGATGGGAACAACTGGAACAATTACTGGAGTATCAAGATTTTTGAAAGAAAAGAATAAAGATATTCAAATTATTGGTGTACAACCCGAGGAGGGTTCAAGGATTCCTGGAATTCGAAGATGGAAACCAGAGTATGTTCCTGAAATTTTTCAATACGCTATCGTAGATAAAATAATTGATGTCAGCCAAAAGGATGCAGAAAATTCAATGAGTTATCTATCACAAAAGAAAGGATTATTTGTCGGGGTTTCTGCAGCTGCTAATGTCTTTATCGCAAAAAAGGTTGCTCAAGGTCTTAGTGATTCAATTATCGTCACGATTCTATGTGATAGAGGTGATAGGTATTTATCAAACATCTAATTTAGATTAATAATTAGATTGTCACCTGCCGTTAAGTATTTTCGATTCTTTAACTTATTATCTTTTATAAGAGTCTCTTTACTAACATTAAAACCTCTTACTATTTGATCATATCTCTCACCAGAACTTACAACATAACGTAGAGTATTTTTATTTTTATTTTTGGTTAGAATAGGGCCTTGAAGTTTGATTTTAACTAATTCATTTATTTTTAATTTCGTTTTTTTATTAGCATCATTCCATCTCAATAGTTTATTGAGCGGCACGTCATATTTTTTTGAAATTTTATACCAATTATCATATCTTTTCACAATATGATTGAATGTAACTGTCTTTTTATTTATGTAATACTTTTGACCATTGATGTTAATGAATTCTTTATTTCCTGTATTTAATTCTGATGGAATTTTTAATTTCTGATTGATATAAATTGTATCCTTGATTAGATTATTTGTTTTTTTGATTGCATTTATTTTCACATTATAAATTCTAGAAATTTTATAAAGGCTATCACCTTTGACAACCTTATGTACTTTACTTTCATATATTGAATTTGATATTTTATTATAACGACTCCTAAATACTTTCGCTGCTCTAGTAGGTAATAGAAGGGTATTTTGCTGAGACGGATCAAGGATCCATGTACTATATCCTGGATTTAAGTTTACGAGTTCTGATTGACTAATTCCCGTTATTATTGAAAGAGTCTTAAAATCAATAGGATCTCTAAAATTCACTGCTGATGTAAATTTTTTATTTTCAATTAATGGTAATTTAAAACCATATCTACTAGGATTTGCGACAATTTTTGCTAACGCAAGAAGTCTCGGTACATACAACTCAGTTTCTCTTGGAAGTTTTAAGTCCCAATACGTTGGCTTAGTGAAAATATTATTTGCCCTATTTATTGCTTTGCCAACATTTCCAGCCCCTGTGTTATACGAAGCAATAGCAAGTAGCCAATTACCTCTAAAGTGTCGATGCATATCACTTAAAAAATATGTTGCAGCCTTAGTTGACTCAAGGACATCTCTTCTCCCGTCATAAAGCCAATTCATTTTAAGCCCATACTCTCTTGCTGTCGGCGGGATGAATTGCCATATTCCAGCAGCTCTTGAGGCAGAATAAGCAAAGGGCTGGAAACCACTTTCTACCATAGGCAATAGAGCTAATTCATGAGGAAGATTTCTCTTTTCTAAATATGATAAGATATGATAAAGATAAGGTTTAGATCTCTCAACAGATCTGTAAACAAAGTCCTTATTTTTTTTCATCCATTTCAGTTCCTCGGATATTCTGGAGGAATTTATGCTGCTAAAACAAAATCCTGATCTCATTCTTGTCCACACAGATTTAAAGTTTTTCCCCTGCAATCTTGAGGTCTCACATGTACTATTAACCCCTATAAGACTATTGTCTAATGAAAAATCAGATAGAGATTTTGTAGGTTGTTGACAGCCGGAAATAATTAATACAGCAACTATTAAGAAGTATTTCATGTACACTAATATAAAGTATCATATGGTATTATTTTATTAAAGAGACATGATATTCCAAGAAAATAATAATACGAAGATTCAATTAAAAGAATGGTATAAACAAGCTTCTGGGCAACATTTTAAGAAGATTATTGCAAAAGAGCTTGATTCCATAAAAGATATATATCAGGGTAGGCACACACTTTTCTGTGGATCGTCAGAGTTCAAAAAAATTTTTCAAAAAAACAAAAGTGGGACATTTTTTAGCATAGATGAAGATGTCCTTATAAGTAGTTCTAATTTATCAAAAAAGTTACCATTTGAGGATAATTCGCATGATGTAATTGTTTTATCACACGGTTTAGAATACACCCACAACCCATATCTATTAATGCGTGAAATCGATCGTATAGCAACTGATGATGCAACAATCGTCTTAGTTGGTTTCAATAGATACAGTCTCTGGACTATTGTAAAAGTATTCTCCTCAAAAGCGCCATGGAATATTAATTTTATGTCTCCATATATAATTAGAGAATGGTTTAAAATACTTGAATATAAGATGAATTATCAAAAAACATTTGGACTGTTTCCTTACTTAGGTAAGAGCATAACATCTATTTTATCTAATATTGCATTTCTACATAAGCTTATTAGAAATCAGTTTGGAGGTTTATATATATTTACATATAAGAAAAATGTTATTCCATTGACGCCTCAGAAGGTATTATTTAATAAAAATTACAAAGTAACTCATTTAGCTAAAACTAATCTATGATTAAAATATATACGGATGGAGCATGCAGTGGTAATCCAGGTCCAGGAGGCTGGGGATATGTAATACTTAGAAATGGTGCTATCGAATCTGAAAATGGGAGCGAGAGCTCAACTACCAACAATAGGATGGAGCTTATGGCTGCACTGAAAGCCCTAGAATCAATAAAAGATGATGATTTAATTCATTTATATACGGACTCCACATATTTACAAAAAGGAATAACAGACTGGATATTGAATTGGAAAAAAAATAATTGGATGACAAGCTCGAGAAGACCAGTTCTAAATAAAGATTTGTGGATTAAAATTGATGAGTTTAACAATAAATTTGAGATAAAATGGACTTGGGTAAAAGCTCACCAGTCTACTGATACGGAGGATTCTTATTTTAACAACATGGCTGATGAATTAGCTACAGGTGCGATCACTAAATGAGATATATAGTTCTTGATACCGAGACAACTGGGCTTGACCCTGACGATGGTCATAAGATTATTGAAATTGGTTGTATAGAAATTTTTAACAGAAATGTAACTAATAATACTTTCCATAAATATATAAATCCTGAGAGAGAAATTGACATTGAAGCATCTAAAGTACATGGATTAACATATAATAATTTGAAAGATAAGCCTTTATTCAAGGACATATATCAGGAATTTCTAACGTATATTGGTGACGCACCACTTATTATTCATAATGCACCATTCGATATTGGTTTCTTAAAAAAAGAGTATTCACTAATGAATGAAAAAAAAGATTTCTTAAAAAATGATATTATAGATAGCCTTAAGTTAGCGAGAAAGATAAGTCCAGGTAAGAAAAATACACTTGACGCATTATGTGATAGATACTCAATAGATAATTCAGATAGAACGCTTCATGGCGCATTATTAGATGCAAAATTATTAGCTTATGTATATCTTAAAATGACTATTGGCCAAGATGCTTTTAATAACCTTTCTCTAGATGAAAGTATAATTGAAACTCATAATCAAATAATTGGTGACGATTTTAAAGTAATTGAGCCGACAGACTCAGAAAAGGCTCTTCATAATGAATACTTTAAATAGATTAATTTAACTTATTGAGCCTCTCTTTTTGTCTTTTCCAGTCTTTATTTTTCGCGTCTTGTCTCTTATCAAATAATTTTTTTCCTTTTGCAAGTGCAATTTCTAATTTAATTATTCCCTTCTTTGTATAGAGTTTTGTGGGTACGATTGTCAATCCTTTCTGACTGACTTGACCTTGAAGCATATTTATTTCTTTTCGATTAAGTAGTAATTTTCTATTACATGTAGGGTTTTGTACTGTAATTGAATTTTTTAGATTAATTGTTTTAATATGTGCATTACATAAATAAATCTCATCTTTTTTTATTGATATATAGCTCTCAGATAATTGACCATTACCGTCTTTTAGACTTTTTACCTCCCAGCCAGATAATACTAAGCCTGCCTCAATTTTTTTAATGAAGCTATATTTAAAGCTTGATTTCTTGTTGTTACATAAGACATTCATAAATTTCCTACATTAGGTATAATGTTACCATAACAATAAGGAGTCACGTTATTTCAAATACTAGAAAATCAATTCATGGCCAGTGGTCTTCAAAATTACTATTCATTTTCGCGGCGACTGGCTCAGCTGTAGGTCTCGGAAATATTTGGAAATTCCCTTGGATGACTGCTGAAAATGGAGGTGGAGCTTTTGTCTTAATTTATATACTTAGTGTTTTATTTTTGGCGCTACCAATTATGTGTGCGGAAATATTAATTGGGAAAAGAGGAAAGCAAAATCCAGTTAACACACTTAGATCGTTATCAGGTGAGGCTAGTTATTATACTAAAACTGAATCTGACCCAAAGTTAAAAAGAACCATCAAAGTAAAAAAACAATTCGAAAATAATGATTTATTTTCAAATTGGGAATTAGTTGGATGGATGGGAATGCTAGCAGGAATATTAATATTATCTTTTTACAGCGTCATAGCTGGGTGGACATTATCTTACGTGATCAAATCAATTACTGGCTCCCTCATTTTAATTACTGCTGAAGGTGCTGCGTCAAAGTTTGAATCCTTCATAGCCGACCCAGAAAAGCTTATTTTATGGCATACACTATTTATGTTCTTAACTTGCTATATTGTCTCAAAGGGAATAAAAAGTGGTATAGAAAAAGCGATTAAATTTCTTATTCCTGGTCTCTTTATATTGTTGATAGCTCTTGCACTATATGCGACCACTTTATCTGGATTTTCGGAAGCAATTGAATATTTATTTGTCGCAGACTTTAATAAAATTGATAATTCAGTAATTCTTTCAGCTATGAGTATGGCATTTTTTTCACTTAGTATAGGAATGGGTTCACTGATGATATATGGTTCTTACTTGCCTGAAGATACATCAATATTCCAAGTAGGCTCAGCAGTTGCCATTTCTGATACTCTTGTTGCAATATTAGCTGGCATTATAATATTTCCAATTGTCTTTACATATAATTTAGATCCCAACTCAGCTGGCCCAGGTTTGATTTTTCAGACTTTACCTATTGCGTTTGGATCAATGGATTTTGGAATAATAATTTCTTCTTCTTTTTTTATTTTACTATTCTTTGCGGCAATTACATCGTCAATATCCTTGATAGAACCAGCAATCACATTCGTAGTAGAAAGATTTTCTCTCTCTCGTATACAGGCGACTAATATTTTAGGCTTGGCAACTTGGGCTTTTGGTATTTTAACTGTATTTTCATTTAATGAGTTATCTGAATTTAAAATATTTGGTATGACCATATTTGATAATATTGATTATCTAACATCAAAGATTATGCTTCCACTCGGTGGTTTACTGATGGCATTGTTTGTGGGATACATAATGAGAAGATCTACTGTGATCACAGAGCTAAACTCCAGTGGTTATCTAATAAGTGTTTGGTTTATTCTTTTAAAGATCTTTTCACCAATACTTCTTGTGATGATTTTTGTTAAAGGAATTATTTGATGAAAAGAATACATAAAGTAGAGGATATAAATATTGATATTAAGACTATATTTAATCTTATCAATGACATAGGAAGTTATCCAAATTATTTACCTTGGTGTACAAAAACAGAAGTTAATATCGAGTCTGATAAGGTTTTAATTGGAAAAATCTTTATTTCAAAAAGTTTTATTAAATGGAATTTCTCAACTAGAAATACAATAGATATAAATAAATCTATAGAATTAGACCTTGTTGATGGTCCTTTTGATAGCTTTAAAGGCAAATGGCTCTTCATAAAATTAGATGAAAATAATACAAAAGTTTCACTTGAGATTGATTATAAATTTAAAAATTCAATTATTGAACTTTCAATAGAGCCTATATTTTCGTCTATTATGAACTCAATTCTAAAATCCTTTGTTCAACAGGCCTTCAAACTGAAATATGATGATTAATATTTTTTACTGCAATTTTAATGATAACTATACACTTAAATCTATGCATATAAAAAATGGTACAACTATTGATGTATTTTTGACTAACATACTGAGACTGGACTATAAGACCAAAGTCGGAGTATATGGTAAACTTGTAACTGGTTCTTATATAATCCAAAATAATGATAGGATTGAGTTATATGAGAGAGTTATAGCTGATCCTAAAATAAGTAGGAAAAAGAGGGCAAATCATGAAAAATCCTAATACCGAGAATAATATAAACAAGCTTAAAGAAGCTGGACTAAAAGTAACTCACTCTCGGTGCAAGATTCTTGAAATATTCCAATCTTTTCCTGATGAACACTATACAGCAGATAAGCTTAAAGACTTACTCGATGATCAAGGTGAGAATATTGGGTTAGCGACTATATATCGTGTTCTTACACAATTAGAGATGGCAGATTTGATACAAAAAAACAATTTTAATGATAATCAATCAGCTTATGAAATCAAAAAATCTCATCATGATCATCTTATATGCACTAAGTGTGGAAATATAATAGAATTTGTAAATGATGATCTTGAAAAACTTCAAGAACATATTTCTAAGAAGTATAACTTTACACTCGAATCACATGTTATGACCTTATTCGGCAACTGTAACAAACCCGGATGTAAAGGTAAAAAATAAAACTTTTGTTACGATTTAATTTCGTATTTCAATTTTTTAGATAGCGCTTTAAAGTAATCATAATCACATGGATGAACTATCATAAGCTGCTTATTTGCTTTCTTTATCTCAATAGAAGTTGGATTTTCAATAGTTAAGTTATTTGCACCATCAAAAGTTACTTGTGAATTATTTACGGATTTTTTATTTATTTGAATTGATACATTATCTGTATTATTAATAATGACAGATCTTTGTCCATACGAGTGTGGAGCAATTGGAACTATGCATATAACATTTGAATTTGGACTAACGATAGGACATCCATTTGACATTGCATACGCAGTTGACCCTGTAGGTGTTGAGATGATTACTCCATCAGAACGTTGTTTCGTTATAAGATTGTTATTGACATAAATGTTCATATCAATCATTTTAAGAATTCCTCTATTGTTAACTACGATATCATTTAAAGAAATTGATTTAACTTTTTTATTTTTAGCTATAACAGTTCCTGATAACAAGGTTCTCTTATCTATAATATAGTTACCATCAATCACATTTTTAATTTTAACTTTGAGATCCTTTTTATCTAAATCTGCTAAAAATCCAATTCGTCCAAAGTTAAGACCCAAAATTGGTGTTGTATTTTTATAAGCATATTTTGAAGCTGACAGAAATATTCCGTCTCCACCAATAGATAAGATAAGGTCATACTTGTTATTGGATGTACTTGTTTTATCTTCGATTAGATGTGTATCAACGGTAGAGCATTTTTGAGATAAATATTTAATAATATTTTTTGTTTCTGCTTTTCTCATAAACAGTGATGAACTGTAAACTAAAATATTTTTTATTTTTTTCAATATAATCCCCTAACTGTAAATATGCTAAAGTAATATGATTATATATGAATAAATCTCTAGAAAAACTAAAAAAGATACAAGAATTGTGTATTGATAACAACATTATGATCTCTACAGCTGAGTCATGCACTGGTGGGTATATGTCAAAGCTTATTACAGATCTGTCTGGTTCTTCAAAATTTTATAATGGCTCCATAATTGCTTATTCTAATAAAACTAAGACTGATGTATTAAACGTGCCATCTGAAGTTATAGAAAAGTATGGAGCAGTTTCAAGAGAAGTTGCTGCACTGATGTCTGATGGTGCGTATAAAGCTATTGATTGTAATATTTCAATATCAATTACCGGAATTATGGAGCTCGATAATCAAAAAAACTCGAAAGATACCCAAGTTTTCATATCTATTAAATCTGAAAAAAGTCATATTATTAGACATTTTTCTCTAAATGGTAGTCGTAAAGATAATCGTGAAAACACAGTAAATCATGCATTAGATTGTTTATACGATTTCATTCATAAAAATTACTTGGTATCATAGATGATGCAACCTATACCTGAGGAGAATTATGGAAGAGAACACACAAAAAGCATTAGATTCAGCAATTAGTCAAATCGAGAAAGACCATGGAAAAGGCGCATTAATGAAATTGGGTTCTGGATCAGCCTATCCAGATATAGAGTCTATTTCAACAGGCTCTCTTACACTTGATACGGCTCTTGGGATCGGCGGTCTTCCAAAGGGGAGAGTAATAGAGATATACGGCCCTGAGTCATCAGGAAAAACTACTATGGCACTTCAAGTAATTGCTCAGGCACAAAAGCAAGGCGGAACAGCAGCTTTCATAGACGCTGAGCATGCATTAGATCCAAAGTATGCTGAAAACTTAGGCGTAAATATTGATGAACTTCTTTTATCACAACCTGATTCCGGTGAGCAAGCATTAGAAATTGCTGACACTCTTGTTAGATCAGGTGCAATTTCAGCATTAGTTATAGATTCAGTTGCAGCGCTTACGCCAAAAGCTGAAATTGATGGCGACATGGGAGACTCTCATATGGGTTTACAAGCTCGACTTATGTCACAAGCATTAAGGAAACTTACAGCAAATATAAAAAAATCCAACACTCTACTTATTTTCATCAACCAGATTCGGATGAAGATTGGTGTAATGTTTGGAAGTCCTGAGACAACCACGGGTGGTAACGCCTTAAAATTTTATTCTTCCGTAAGAATGGATATAAGACGTATAGGAGCTATAAAACAAGGCGATGAAATAATAGGTAATGAGACTCGAGTAAAAGTTGTAAAAAATAAAGTTGCGCCACCATTCAAGATCGCAGAATTCGATATTTATTATGGTGAGGGTGTATCAAAAGAATCTGAGCTTATTGATTTAGGTGTTAAGTATAACATAATTGATAAAGCAGGTGCATGGTACAGCTTTGGGAGCGAGCGAATAGGGCAAGGAAAAGAAAACTCTCGTATCTTTCTGAGGGATAACCCTGATATTGCTCAAGAAGTTGAAGAAAAGATCATAGCAATCACACAAGGCTCAAGAATATCTACAGAAAATAGTGAGGATGATGTCCAAGAGTCTGAATAGTGATATTACAAAACTTATTACAAAATATTTGAGTATACGTGAGCACTCTCAGTTAGAACTTAGAAATAAATTATCTGATAAAGGTTATAATGACGACGAGATTTTTGATGCAATTAATGAATTCGCCTCAAAAGACATACAGTCAGACTTGAGATTTACTGAAGAGTTTATAAGGTCTCGTTTAAAAAAAAATAAAGGTCCGAAATTGATAACATCTGAGCTCATGAATCGAGGCATCAGTGAAAGTATTATATCTAATAAGTTGTTAGAAATACCCGAATCTAAATGGCACAAACTTGCCACAGCTGCTTTAGCAAAAAAATTGAATACTTCCACTTCCACAATACATAATGAAGAAAAAATATATTCATTTTTAATTAGTCGAGGCTTTGAGCATAAAATGATAAAATATGCTTTAAAAGAATTTAAAAATGAATGTTAAAAAAGAATTTATTAATTACTTTAAAAAGAAAGGACACACTGAGTATCCATCGAGCCCATTAATACCACATAACGATAAATCTCTGTTATTCGTCAATTCAGGGATGGTCCAATTTAAAGATATCTTTCTTGGTAATACTAAGCCAAAACACAGAACAATTGTGACATGTCAAAAGTGTATGCGAGCTGGTGGAAAACATAATGACTTAGATAATATTGGCTTTACCTCTCGTCATCACTCTTTTTTCGAAATGTTAGGTAATTTTAGTTTTGGTGAATATTTCAAAGATGATGCAATTCATTATGCATGGGATTTTTTAGTAAATTATTTAAAACTTGATAAAGACCGAATGTATGTTTCAGTCCATGAATCCGATAATGAGTCTAAAAAGATTTGGATTGAAAAGATTAATATAAATCCATCAAAAGTATTAGTTCTGGGAGATGATGATAATTTTTGGCAAATGGGTGATACAGGTCCATGTGGTCCATGTACGGAAATATATTTTGATCTTGGCGATGAATTTGATGGAGAACTGCCAACTGTCGGTGATCCTAAAGACAGATATATAGAGATATGGAATTTAGTTTTCACACAATACAATAAAACATCTGAAGGTAAGTTAGAGGAGCTTCCTCAAAAGTGTGTTGATACTGGTATGGGTCTAGAGCGTGTGCAATCTATCTTGGAGGGTTTTTCTGATAATTATGATTCATCTATATTTAAGCCTCTGAGTAAATTTATAAGCTCTAAAATTAATCTAAGTTCGGAGCAAACATACATAAAAAAAATATTATTAGATCATATTCGAGCTTGCTGTCACTTAATAAATGATAATGTAATCCCTGATAGAGATGGAAGAGGCTATGTTCTTCGAAGAATTTTAAGACGTTCATCCCGTTTTTTATATAAACAAAATATTAAAGAACCTTTTTTGTTTAAGTGTGCAGATAATATATGTAATTCAAGTAAAGATTTTCCTGAACTTAAAGTCAATTCATCAAAAATTGTCGAAACAATAAAGACTGAAGAGATTAAATATCTCAAGACACTTGGCAAAGGAATAGAATTAATTGATGACCACCTTGAAACTAAATCACAACTTGATGGGGAGACAGTATTTAAACTTTATGATACCTATGGTTTCCCCTTTGAGATAACGGAAGAAATTGCAAATGAAAAAAATATAAAAATTGATAAGTCTGGATATGAAAAACTCATGGAAGAGCAAAAGACTAATGCTAGAAATACAAAAACATTTACAGATAAATCAAAAATTAGTTTTGAAGCATCACATATTACAGAATTTCTTGGATACGATAAAAACAACTTACAGTCAGAAGTTCTGGACATCTATTATAATGATGAAAAAATTACTAGTGCAACAAAAGTTGGTGATGAATATCTGGTCATACTCGCTGAAACGTCCATGTATCCTGAGGGAGGGGGACAACATTGTGATATTGGTAGTTTATCCTCAAAAGATTCTCATTTAGAAGTTACTGATGTTCAAAAGGTTAATAATACTATCATTCATCAATGTAAATTAACCTCAGGTAGACTGAATGTAGGCGATAGCGTGACCTCAAGTTATGACAGCAATTATCGCAAGAGTACGGCATCTAATCATTCATCAACTCATTTACTTCATCACTATTTGAGAAAGGTTCTAGGTAATCATGTACAACAAAGAGGATCATCTGTAACAAATGAGGGCTTTAGATTTGATTTTACTCATACAAAAGTTATTACAGCTAAAGAGTTGATAGAAATTGAGAATTTAGTTCAGGGAGAGATAAACTTATCTACTGTTACTAAAAAAAATATATTACCTTATAAAAAAGCAATTGAATCTGGTGCTTTGGCATTCTTTGATGAGAAGTATGATGATGCGGTTCGTGTTGTCAATATTGGAAAATACTCTGTGGAATTGTGCGGAGGAACGCATGTAAATAATACCTCTGAAATTGGCTCATTTAAGATTATATCTCAGTCTAGCGTCGCTAATGGTGTTAGGAGACTTGAGTGTGTAACTGGTCAGCAAGCTTTAGATTATATGAATCACAAAATTTCTACTTTAGATAAGATCTGCGGGGAATTTCAAACTACTCCTGACAACATAGTTAGTAAAATTAACTCAATAAAAGAAGAGGTGAAGCTTCTAAAGAAAAAAAATCTACTCTACTCAAAAGATTTTCTAACTAATCTATTTAATTCATTTAATAAAGTTAATCTTAAAGATGGTACCGTATGTTACATAGAGAGTGTAAATAATTTAGATCCGAGTGAATTTAGAACACTTTCAGATATTATTAAATCAAATAATCCTAAATCTCTATCATTTTTAATTGATACATCAAATGAGAATACTACTTGTTATATATCTGTTTCTAAAAATATTATTTCTAGTTATAATGCCAAAAATTTATCTCAGGAATTAAATAAAACATTCAATGGTAAAGGTGGTGGCAGTGATACGTTCTCAACTGTCATCTTGGATAAAATTGCCGTGAATGACATTAAGGCATCTATAGCAGAAATATTAAAATGAACATAATAGTTAAAAAATTTGGTGGAACTTCTGTTTCATCTGTAGGCAAAATTAAAAACATTGCAAAAAAAATTGTAGATGAATCATCTCAAAATAGAATTATTGTTGTTTTGTCTGCAATGGGCAAAACAACAGATCAGCTCGTGTCATTGGCACAAAAATGTTCTAAAAATCCAGACCCAAGAGATTACGATTTACTTGTTTCTTCAGGTGAGCAAGTTAGCGTCTCATTGTTATCTATGGCTATAAAAGAGTTAGGACATGATTCTGTTGCATATACAGGATGGCAAGCTGGAATAAAAACTAATAATTCTCATACATCTGCAAGAATTACTCAAATAAGTACAGACAAGATTAAAAAAGCTCTTAAAAACAATAAAATTGTGGTTGTAGCAGGTTTTCAGGGTGTAAATAATGGCTCAATAACCACATTAGGAAGAGGCGGATCTGATACATCTGCGGTCGCTATAGCAGCAGCATTAAAGGCGCATGAATGTCAGATATTTACTGATGTAGAGGGTGTTTATACTACTGATCCACGTATATGTAATAAGGCTAGAAAAGTGGATAAAATGACGTATGAAGAAATGTTAGAGATGTCCGGTTTAGGCTCTAAAGTGCTACAATTACGGTCAGTTGAATTTGCCAGCAAATATAATGTCCCAGTACGTGTAATGCATGCTCATGTTGCTGGATCAGGCACATTAATTAAAAAAGAGGAGAGAAGTGTGGAAGATGCATTGATAACAGGTATAGCATTTGCAAAAGATGAATCAGAAATAATGATCAGAGGAGTAAAAGACTCACCTGGTATAGCAGCATCAATACTTGGCCCTATTGGGGATGCAGATATTGAAGTTGATATAATTGTACAGAACGTAGGTTCAGATGGTCTAGCTGATTTCACGTTTACTGTCAGTAGAAAAGATTTCAATAAAGCCATACAAGTAATTGAAAAGAATAGAAAAAATATGAATTATAACGATGTATCTGCAACAAAAAATATTGTTAAAGTATCATTAATTGGAGTCGGGATGAGATCTCATGCGGGCATCGCAGGACAGATGTTCTCATGTTTGGCTAAAAAGAAGATAAATATACGCATGATCTCAACTTCTGAGATTAAAATTTCTGTGGTAATAGACCAAAAAAACCTAGAAAACGCCGTAAAGGCGTTACATAATGAATTTAAGCTAGAAAGGAAATAGTCTGGCTGGAAATGGAGGGGGAAATCATGCTTATTTTAACTAGGCGTGTAGGAGAAGCTTTGATGGTTGGCGACGATACTAAAATCGTTGTATTAGGGGTTAAAGGTAGCCAAATTAGATTAGGTATCAATGCACCTAAAGATGTCAAAGTTCACAGAGAAGAAATTTACGAAAAGATTAATGTAGATACTTCTGAAACTGCTACAAAGTAATCATTAATACATGGAGAAGTGGCTGAGTGGCTGAAAGCGGCACCCTGCTAAGGTGTTATAGGGTTATTCTCTATCGAGGGTTCGAATCCCTCC
>MDTA01218262.1_pt1 | contig 19001 bp, 22 predicted proteins | sample 811151 | NCBI WGS metagenome assembly MDTA01 (sample SAMN05326648, study PRJNA326480) | marine metagenome | isolation source: seawater | place: Indian Ocean: South | collected 2010
ACCAACCTGAATAAATACTCAATACCCTTGCTTCTGTTAAGACCTAGGGGAGTTAATGGTACCTTCACCTGGATGGCCCCCAGTGTATTATATCAGTAATAATTTAAAATCTTCAATATGATATCTTATTTTTTTCTCAGTTTATCTGCTTCGAAAACCCCTAAAACACTCATATCCTCGCAATGATAATTTAAGTCTTCCAAAGAGTTTTTTATTTTTTCCTCATTTAAATGTCCCTCAACCTCACATAGAAAAAAATATGACGAGAAAGAATTTTTTTCTGGGAAACTTTGAAGTTTAATCATGTTCACACCATTGATTGCCATTCCTTGTAGAGCGCTGTAAAGAGCTGCTGGTTTACTTTTAAGCTTAAACAAAAAAGATGTGATGTATAATTTTTTGTCGTTTTCTGGCTGAATAACATCTTTTCCAAGTAATAAAAATCTAGTAAAATTTTCTTTGTTATCTTGGATATCTTTTTTTAAGATTTCTAAATTATAAATGTTAGCACTCAAATCTGAGGCAATAGCAGATTTTGTTTTATCATTTGTCTCAGAAACATATTTCGCTGATCCTGCTGTGTCCGCTCTAACCTGTTCTGTAAGATTATTTTTTTTTATAAATATAGATGACTGTCCAAGGGCTTGAGCGTGTGAATATACATTTTTAATCTCGCTTATTTTGCTCCCCTTAACACCTAGTAAATTATGACTAATTTTATAAAAATGTTCAGCATAAATATTAAGCCTAAATTTAAATATTAAATATTCTATCCCTATATTGCCCGTAGTTTTATTTGACTCAGGTATTATTGTTTTTACATTATTATCATTGTGTGCCATCTCAAAACACTCATCAAATGTTTTGCATGATATAGTCTCACAATTTGGATAATTTTTTTTTGCACAACTTTCACTATAGCTCCCTGGAATACCTTGATAAGCAATTTTCATAATTTAAGACTTATATTCCATAACTTTTTTTATTTCCAGATAATCTTCTATTGTATCTACACCTACAGGAGTAGAATTTGCATAAACTACATCAATTTTAATATTATTATCTAAAGCTCTAAGTTGTTCTAGTTTTAAACTAGTTTCATTAAAGGATTGTTTCAAACTCACAAACCTTCTAAGCGTAGAGGTTTTATAAATATAAATTCCTATATGATGATAAATATTCTTTAATTTTTCATTTTTTATCGATCTTAAAAACTTTTTTGCAGATCCAATTTTATTTATTTGAATATTTTCATCACAAATAACTTTAACGACATTTTGGTTTTCAATGTTTTTATCATCGAGGCTACAGGCGAGTGTCGCTATATCTGAATTATGTTTTATTGCTAATGTGTTTAAATTTATAATATCATTAGCATCTATTAAAGGCTCATCGCCCTGTAGATTAATAATATAATCCACATCATTTATATTTAATTGTTCGAATGCCTCAAATATACGATCTGTACCTGTTGAATGATTGCCTTTAGTTAATATACATTTTCCATCATTTTTGATAATTTCATCAAATATTTCTTTATCCCCTGTTGCAACAAAAACCTCGCCAATATTTGTAGATCTACCTTTTTCATAAACATGGCAGATGAGTGGCTTGTTATTAATTTTTAGCAGAGGTTTGTTGGGCAATCTCGAGGCGCTCAATCTAGATGGTATTAAAATAATCGTTTTAGTCATAAATTAAGTATTTATGCGTCTTTCAGCCGCTTAATTAGAAATAATTATACATTATTTTTTTTGTTTTACATGTTATACGACTTTAAAATAATAAATATCATGGATTCATTTGAAATAAATAAAATTGTAGCATCTATATTGTTAATTGCACTATTGTTTATTGGTATCGGTAAAATCTCCGATCTCGTTTTTCATATAGATAAACCAGAAACACCTGGTTACAAAGTAGAAGTAGCTGAGAAGAGTGCTACATTACAAATATCTGAAACAAAAACCGAAACTAGTGAAGAGGTTGATATTTCTTCTTTACTAGCACTTGGAGATATCAAGCATGGAGAAAAAGTATTTAAAAAATGTACAGCATGCCATGTAATTGAAAAAGGAGGCGCTAATAAAATTGGTCCTGCGTTGTATGGAGTTTTGGGTAGAAAAGTTGCTGCAATTGGTGATTACAAATATTCACAGGCCTTGGAAGATTACGGCAAACTATGGACTTTTGAAGAAATGAACGGATATCTGAGAAAACCACAGTCATGGATAAAGGGTACTAAAATGAGTTTTGCTGGACTGAGAAAAGAAAAAGATCGAGCTTCAGTTATTCTTTATCTTAATAAGTATTCAGATAGTCCGCTTCAATTACCTTAATTTTCCAAGACTATATAACAAAATACTTTTTTGAACATGCACTCTATTTAAAGCCTGTTGCCAAACCTTAGATTTTTTTCCTAAAAAAATATTTTCAGATACTTCGCTTCCCCTTGGCAGACAATGTAAGAAAATGCTTTGGGGATTGGTCACTTTCATTAAATTTGAGTCTATTCTAAAGTCTTTAAAGTCTTTAATTTTTTTTGCTTTATTAACTTTATCATTTAAAGATACAACTTTATCTGAAAACACGACATCTACATTTTTTGCTGCTTTTTTTGGATCATTAAAAATATTAATGTTTCCATTATTTTTTTTTACCCAATCCATAACAAATTTTGGAGGACTATAATTTTTAGGACATCCAATATTTAAAATAAATTTAAATTTGACAGCAGCCGCTATCAATGAATTTAAAACATTATTACAGTCACCTATCCAACATATATTTAATCTTGATATTGGTTTTTTTTTAACTTCTTCTACAGTGAATACATCTGAAAGTACCTGACAAGGGTGAGAGCTCGGACTTAATAGATTGATTATTGGAATATTTAAATTTTTACCAAAATTTTCTATCTTTTTATCACTATCAGTTCTAAGCAAAAAACCATCTCCATAAGTTGATAAAGTTTTAGCGGTATCTGCTAAGCTTTCACCTCCTTTTCCTAAGTGTAATTCCTCTGATTTTACAGTAATGGAACGAGCTCCTAGTTGGCTTATAGCTATATGAAAACTTAAACGAGTTCTAGAACTTTCCTTTTCATACATTTGTATAAAAAGTTTTCCCTTTAACGGTTTATCTTTATCAGCTTCAAGAGTACTTAATTTTCTTCTTTTGCTTTTTCTTTGCTTAGCATCATCAAGGATTTTTCTTAGATCTTTTACAGAAATATCTTTAAGGTTTATAAAATTTTTCATTTTTTACTTATACTCGCTACAAACTTTATTTAAAATATTTATAGCCATATCTATTTCTTCTTTTTTGACTGTTAGAAGTGGTAATATTCTTATTACATTTTCTGCTGCTCTAATTGTTAATAAGTTTTTTTTTTCTAAAGATTTAATAAATTTTGTTTGATCAAAATGTAGCTGTATACCAATTAATAGTCCTTTTCCTCTAATATCTTTGATAATTTTGGGATGATCAATTTTTAATTTTTCTAATCTAGAAAAAAAATATTTAGATATTTTTTTTACTTTATTTAAAAAACCATTTTTAAAAATTTGATTCATAACTTCTATTCCAACTGCACAAGCATTTGGGTTTCCTCCAAATGTTGATCCATGGCTACCTGGTTGCATTACACTTGCAACTTTATTAGTCATAAGAACCGCTCCAATTGGGAAACCGCCACCAATACCCTTTGCAATTGGTACAATGTCAGGCTTAATTTTTGCACTTTCAAAAGCAAAAAAGTCTCCCGACCTTCCCACTCCTGATTGAACTTCGTCTAAAATTAACAAAATTTTTTTTTCATTACAAAGCTTTCTTAAATATTTTAAACACTTGTCAGGGATAGGTTTTATACCTCCCTCTCCCATTACAGTCTCAACCATTATTGCAGCAGTACTTTTCGTTATTTTTTTTCTAATATTTGGAAATCTTGGCTTAAAATTTCTAAATTCTATGTGGTCAAATCCTGGAACTGGAGGACCAAAACCATTTGTCATTTTCTTTGAACCACTTGCATAAATCGCAGCAATTGTTCTTCCATGAAATGAATTTTTTATACAAAGTATTCTATTTTTATGTCTTTTATTTTTAGAAAAAAAATATTTCCTCGCTACCTTGATTGCTGTTTCAGTTGCTTCTGCACCACTATTTTGAAAAATAACTTTATCAGCAAAAGTCTTTTGGGTTAATAGTTTTGCTAACTTTTCTGCCTGAGGTATTTGAAAAGCATTTGATAAATGCCAAAGTTTTTTTGCTTGATTATTTAGTGCTTTTATTAAATTTGGATTTGAGTGTCCAAGTGAATTTACAGCTATTCCTTGTACAAAGTCTAAATATTTTTTTCCATTTGTAGAATATAGAAAACTTCCTTTTCCATATTTAAAGGAGATATTTTTTCTATTGTAATTGTTTGCTAAAGAGCTCATAAAAAAATTTATCTTATACACATTTAAATGATTAACTTAAATAAAATGCAACCAAGGGTTAAATTTTACATTTTTAAAAAGTTGTTAAAAAATCAAAAAAAAAACTTGCATAAGTTCTTTAATTATGGGTTACATATATAGTGTATTTTTTTTAATAATACACTATATTTAGTATTTATGAGCTGGGATGAAAAAAAAATAGAAATTCTTAAAAACGAGTGGGGTAAAGGAAAAACTGCCTCACAAATTGCAGAGCTAATCGGTGGCGTAAGTAGAAATGCAGTTATCGGAAAGGCCCACAGATTAAATCTATCAATAAAAATAAAACCAAAGAATAAATCTTATGTACAATCGTCGGTCGGTCAAAACCACGAAAGAAAATTAACCAACAACAGTAAAAAATTAAAATTTAGAAGTTTGGTTTTAGATAAAAATTTTGAAGAAGCAAAAAACCTATCCTTAGAGGAGTTAAATGATAATACTTGTAAATATATGGAAGGTCATCCGACTGACCAAGCTTCATCTTTTTGTGGAAGGAAAACTGTCGAGAAAAGATCTTATTGTCCTCTACATATGATGATGGTATTTCAATTTCGTGAAACAGCAAAAGTTAAGCGTGAAGAAACTTCGATTAAGGAGGAAGATGTTCCATCCTTTTTGCAAAAAAAATTTAAATCTGCCTAAATTATTTAGTTCTTTTTTCCTTTGAGTATTCTCCTCCAGTTTTCCACATGTAAGAATATTTAATAACCTCTTCTCCAAAATATTTTAAACTTTTATTCATTTTAAGATCAATATTTGTTTTATATTTTTTAGAAGTTATATTGTCATATTTTAAAAGTTTTAATTGGTCCAAAGTTAATTGTTTTCTCCCTCCCTGTAAAAACGATGGCAAGAATTCTAGTAAAATTGCCTGAATTTTTGCTAGTGGTGTAGGCAAAGGAAATAAAATTCTTTTTTTATCAATTGCTTGAAGTAATTTAGTTAAAATTTCTTTAAAAGTTATTTCTTCTGGACCTATACATTCAATGGTTTCATTTTTAATTTCATCTGTAATAGACTTTAAAATTATATCAGCTAAATCCGATACATGTATAGGTGTAAATTTTGTTTCTCCATTATAAAATAATGGCATTGCAGGCAAACGAGATAACATTGTCATAAAGTTCGTAGTAAAATTATCATCAATTGAGTAAACAATTGAAGGTTTTAAAATTAAAGATTTATTAAAAGTATCTCTAATGTTTTTTTCACCCTCTAATTTGCTCTTTGCGTATTCACTGTCTATAGCATTTTCTATACCTAAAGCTGAAACATGTATAAATTGATCAATATTTTTTTCTTTTGCAACTTTTGATAACAATTTTGGAAATATAGAATGGATTTTTTGGAATTGATTTTTGTTTTCCTCATATAATATACCGATAAGATTTATGCAAATTGAACATGATTTTAATAGGTCACCAATTTTTTGATCATTTAGTCTATTTAGTTCTACTACTTCTAAATACCCTGGGTTAGCTTGGGTTTTTAAAACATAACCTTTTTGATGGATATTTCTCGTCACAGCTACAACTTTATAGTTATTTTTAGTTAGTTTTCTGATTAGGTTTCTTCCTATTTGGCCGGAGGCGCCAAATACTAGAATTTCTTTAGGTTTCATATATATATAAGTTATGCAAATAGATATTAAATTACATAAGGACGATTTGCCAGATGAAATAAGGCTTGATGACAAAAAGTCATTAGCTGTAGATTCTGAGTTTTCGGGCCTAAATGTAAATAGAGATAAGCTGTATTTAGTTCAAATTTCAACAGGTAAAAAAGATGCACATATAATACAGCTGAATAGAGAAAACTATGATGCCCCTAACCTTAAAAGGATTTTATCTGATAAAAATATTAATAAAATATTCCATTTTGCAAGAGCTGATTTGACTTTTATAAAAAAGTACCTGGGTATCAATGTTCAAAATATAACTTGCACAAAAATAATGAGTAAATTGGCTAGAAGTTATTCTGATATGCATGGATTGAAAGATCTTGTAAAAGAATTTTTAGGAATAGAGATTAGTAAACAGTTTCAAAGCACTGATTTTGGAGGTGTTTTAAATGAAAAACAATTAAAATATTGTGCAACAGATGTTATTTATTTACACGAAATTTGCTCAATGCTCGCTAATATTTTAAAGAGAGAAAATAGGTATGATCTTTACACAAAAGCTATTAGTTGTATTGATACTAGAGTTGAGTTAGATCTAGCATTATTTACTGAAGATATTTGGTCCCATTAGATTTATAATTAGATATGAAACATAAATTTACTAAAATTGCTAAGGAAGTAGTTCAAACAGAAATAAACGCATTAAAAAAACTTAAAAAATCTTTAAATAAAGATTTTGAAAAAATAGTTAACACATTATTAAAATGTAAAGGTAAAGTTGTATTTTCTGGTGTTGGCAAATCAGGAATAGTTTCAAAAAAAATTTCATCAACCCTTGCTTCATTGGGTATACCATCATTTTATGTTGATGCTGGATCTTGTTCTCATGGGGATCTTGGAATGATAAGTGCTGGTGATATTCTTGTTTTAATAAGCCACAGTGGAGAAACAAATGAATTAAAAAATATAATTCAATATGCAAAAAGAAATAGTGCCATAACTCTTGTTGGAGTTACTTCAAAAAAAAACTCTTTATTATTTAAATCAAGCGATATTAGTTTTGTATTACCAACTGTGATAGAGGCAGGTCCCGGTAATTACATTCCAACTTCAAGTACGACAACACAAATGTGCTTTGGTGATGCATTATCTGTATCAACAATTAAACAAAGAAAATTCTCAAAGTTTGATTTTAAAAAGTTTCATCCAAGCGGTAGCCTTGGTGCAAAACTGAAAACTGTTGGAGAATTAATGTATAGGGATAAAAACATTCCTTTTGTAAAAGAGAATTCAAATATTAAAAGTGCTTTAAAAATTTTTAATAAAAAAAATCTTGGTGTTTTAATTGCTATAGATAACAAAAAGAATACAACAGGAATAATAACTGATGGTGATTTTAAAAGAATAAATTTTAAATTAGATAATATAAATAAGCTAATTATTAAAAATGTAATGAAAAAAAATCCAATAGCAGTGCATGAAAATATGTTAGCAGCAGAAGCATTGTCAATAATGAATAGTAAAAAAATAACAGTTTTGTGTGTATTTAATAAAAATAGGAGAAAAACTACAGGATTACTTCATATGCATAAAATTCTTGATGCGAATATAATTTAAAAATGAAACTAACATCTGTTTTTCAAATAATTCTTATTTTTTTAGTAATTTTTATACTAGGAATTTTCTATTATATTTTTTTTATTTCAAATCAAGCTAACTTAAGTTCACTTGAAGATAAAAATGAAAAAAAAATTGAAGAAATAAACAATGAAATTAAGAACCAACTAATTAATATTGAGTATAATTCTAGTGATGAGAATGGCAATACCTATTATATAAATGCAGAAAAAGCAATAGTTGAAACAAACAACCTAGGTGATAATAACGTTAATCTTGAAGGAGTAGTGTCTATAATAAATCTGAAAGAAAAGGGAATAATTAATGTTTACTCTAAATCAGCGTTATACAACAAGATCAACAACAACACTTATTTTTTTGATAAAGTAAAAGTAGAGTATTTAGACAATGTAATCTATTCTGAAAATTTAGATATAATATTCACAGAAAAAACATCTAAAGTATATAACAATGTCGTTCTAAATAATAAAAAATTAAATTTAACTACTGACAAAATTATAATTGATATGTTAACTGGTGATATAAAATTAGAAATGAATGACAATTTAAAAAAAGTTAAATTAATTACTGATTATGAGCTCGCTAATTAAAAAATTTAGAATTAAATCTTTTAAAGAAGAAACGCCAATTATAGAATTGAAAGATTTAACTATCTCGTATGGAAATAGACAAATTGTTGAAAAATTAAATTTAAATATTCAAAAAACTGAAATTTGTGGACTGCTTGGACCAAATGGTGCAGGAAAAAGTTCAATATATCATACTATTATTGGTTTGGTAAAACCTACTTTTGGAAAAATATTGATTAATGGTGAAGACGTCACGGACATCCCAACTCATATTAGATGTTCTAAATTTGGAATTTCATGGGTTCCTCAATATGGTGGCTCTTGGTCAGACCTAAGTGTTCAAGATAATCTTATGGCAATTGCGGAATTACATATAAAAAGTAAAGAAGAAAGAATATCAAAAATTAACAATCTTATAAGAAAATTTGAACTTCAAAATGTTATTAGATTGAAATCTAAGTATTTATCAGGAGGACAGGTTAGGAAATTAACATTGGCAATGGCTATGGTAAAAAATACAAATATTTTAATTTTAGATGAACCATTTGCAGCATTAGATCCTCAAAGTGTTAGGATGATTCAACAAATTATAGTAAGTCTTCAAATGTTTGAAAGAATTACAGTGTCAATATCTGATCACTCATCACGAGATTTATTAAGTTGTGTTGATAATGCCATGGTTTTATCCGAGGGAAAAATTGTTGCTAGAGGTACACCCCAAGAGCTTATTAAAAATACAAAAGCTATTGAGGTTTATTTTGGTGAAGGATTTAAAATATAAAATCTTGTGAAAAATCAGGTTAAAATAGAAGAAATCATACCATCGTTTAAAAAAACAATTAATGTACCTAGTGATAAAAGTATTAGTATAAGATGTGTATTATTCTCAGCAATAGCAAACGGAAAATCAAAAATTTTTAATTTACTTGAATCTGAAGATGTGATGAATGCAGTGAGAGCTGTAAGGAAACTTGGTGTAAGTTGTATTAAAAAAAAAAATTACTATGAATTTTCCGGCGTTGGTATCAATGGTTTTAAATTTAAAAATAATACCTTCATAAATGCGGGTAATTCTGGCACTCTTGCAAGATGCATAATGGGTTTATTGTCAGGCACCCAAAATACTATAATATTAAAAGGCGATAAAAGTCTTTCTAAAAGAGATTTTAAAAGAGTTATTGAGCCCCTAAACTGTTTTGGAGTAGTTGTGAATTCTAACAATGGAACTCTTCCTTTAAAATTGAAAGGTTCAGAACTAATTAGACCAATAAAATACATAGAAAAAAAAGGAAGTGCTCAAGTTAAAACTTGTATTATTTTGAGTGCAATTAATGCTCCTGGTTCAACAAAAATTAAAGCAAAGAAATCAAGAAACCATACTGAATTAATTTTAAAATATCTCAACTATCCAATCAAAATTAGGAATGTGAAAAAATATGATTTAATAGAAATTGAAGGACGTAAACAATTCAAATCATTTAACTACAAAGTTCCAGGAGATATAAGCTCTGCATCGTTTTTTATTGTTCTTACATTGCTATCAAATAAATCTGAATTGTTAATAAAAGATATAAATATAAATTTATCAAGACTTGGAATTCTAAAAATTTTAAATCGAATGAACGCAAATATTAAAATAATTAATCAAAGAAAGTATAAAGGAGAAATGCTCGGTGATTTAAAAATTAGAAGTTCAGAAAATTTCAAACCTATCAATTGTCCAAGTTATTTAAATTCAAGCGCTATAGATGAATTTTTATTGATTTTTTTAATTGCGGCTAAATCTAAAGGAGTTTCAAGATTTAAAAATCTTGATGAACTAAACAAAAAAGAAAGTCCACGACTAAATATTGCGGTAAATTTTTTACGTATGATAGGAATAAAAGTTATTAAAAAGAAACATGATATTAAAATTTTTGGTAATCCAAAATTGAAATTAAAAAAGAAATATTATATTAAAAATTTTATTAAAGATCACCGCGTATTTATGATGTCGGTGATTGCAGCGCTTACTTTAGGTGGCAAATGGACTATAAGCGATAAAGACTCTGTAAACACTTCATTTCCCAATTTTTTAAGTATTATAAAAAAATTAGGAGGAACTATTCATTGAAAAAGAAAATATTTATTACTGTAGCAATTGACTCGCCTGCTGCAGCAGGTGCGGGAACACAATCAAAGTTAATTGCTAAAAGATATAACTTATACTATTTAGATACGGGCAAAATTTATAGATATATAGGTTTGCTAAGAATAAAATATAATCATAGGTTTTCTTATAGCCTTGTAAAAAAAAAAATCAGAAATTTAAAAACAAAATTATTATTAAATAAAAATCTTTTAAGCGACGAAGTTGCAGTTTCTGCATCTATAATTGCAAGAGATAAAAAAGTTAGAGATATAGTACATTCATTCCAACAGAAATGTGCTTATCAACCACCAAAAAGATTTTCTGGATCAATACTTGACGGAAGAGACATAACCTCAGTTCAGGTAAAAGATGCAATGTTCAAATTCTTTATAACAGCTAATTTACTAACTAGAGCTAAGAGAAGATTAAAAGAGTATAAATCCTTAAATAAGCAAATTTCTTTGCCAGAAGTAATAAAAAGCATTAAAAAACGTGACAAATTAGATCGCAATAGAAAATATGGACCTTTAAAAAAAACAAAAGATTCAATCTTGATTAATACAACTAAATTAAGTAAGAAAGCGTGCTTTAAAAAAATAAGAGCAATAATGGATAGGAAACTTAACAATTAATGGAAATATATAAAGATATTTCAAACGGACAAAATCAAGAATTCAAAGAACTTCTAATCGCTAATTTTTCAAAAACAAAAATCGAAGAAGGCAAACTTTTATTAGGAAAGATAACTAAGATAAGTGAAAAACATGTTTATCTTCTCATAGATGGTATGAAAAGTGAAGCTTTAATAGATATCAATGAAGTAAAAACAGTCTATAACGGTAAGGAAATTAAAGAAAACGATAATTTAGAAGTCTATCTTGAAAAAATAGAAGATAAGAACGGTGAGGTAATTGTTTCAGCTAGCAGGGCTCAAAAAATTAGAGGATGGTATACTCTTGAAAAGGCTTATGAAGATAATCAAAATGTTAAGGGGAAAATTGTTTCTAAATGTAAGGGTGGAGTTATTGTTGAACACTTAGATACAAAATCTCTAATGTTTTGCCCAGGATCTCAAATAGACTCGAAGCCTTTAAAATCTTTTGACCATTTATTCGGAGTTGAGCAGGATTTTAAAATTATTAAACTTGATAAATATAGAGGCAATGCATGCGTATCAAGAAGAGAGGTTATTAGTTCTTTTAAAAAAGAAGATAAAGCTAAAATTTTAGAAAAATATAAAGTTGGTGACATAATTAAGAATGCAGTTGTTAAGGGATACAGCTCTTTTGGATGTTTTTTTGAAGTTAATAATGAAATTGATGTTTTGGTTCATCTACAAGAAATTTCGTATTCAAGAATTAATCATCCTGATGAAGTATTTACAATAGGAGAGAGACATGACTTAAAAGTAATTTCTATTGATAAGGACAAAATGCAAATCTCTTGTTCCATTAAAGCGCTTACACCAGATCCATTTGAAAATATCTCAAATTATGAAATTGGAAAAACTTATAAAGCCAAGGTTATTAAAGTTGTTGATTATGGTGCTTTTTGTGAATTACAACCAGGTTTAACTTGTTTACTTCACTCGAGTGAAATAAGCTGGACCAAGAAAAATGTCATCACAAATAAATTTTTTAAAATAAATGATGAAATCGATTGCGTAATTACTGAAATTAATCAGGAAAAGAAACGTATAGCCATATCTCACAAACTTGCTAAAGAAAATCCATATGAAAATTTTAAAAAAAAATTTCCATTAAATTCAACTTTAAAAGGAAAAATTTCAAACATAAAAGATTTTTCAATTTATATAAATATCCAAGAGTTTGATATTGACGGGTTTCTTCATGCCAATGATTTATCTTATTCTGGAAAGCCAGAAGAGGATATAAAAAAATATAATAAAGGTGATGAAATTGAAGTAAAAGTTTTGGAGATAAAATCTAAAGATCAAAAAATTAAATTTGGTGTTAAACAACTACAAGAAGATCCATTTGATGCTTTAAAAAATAAAAAGGTAAATGACATTATTACGGTAAAAGTTGTTTCTACTAGTCCCAAAGGTATTTTAGTAACTCCAGAGGGAAGTGATTTTGAAATTTTGATTAAAAAAAATCAAATAGCAATTAATGCGGAAGATGCGAGAAGCAACCGATTTATAGCTGGAGATAGAATTGATGCAGCTGTGTCTGAAATTAATGTTGAGAAAAGAAAACTTATTTTGAGTATTAAGTTGCTTGAAGAAATTCAGAATAAAGAAGCTGTATCTAAGTATTCAAGTCCGTTAAGTGGAAAGTCTTTACCATTTTCTTCACTTTCGGAAAAATTAGACAAGAAAAAGAAAGAATAATATAGTTACAAAATTGGCTGTATCTAGACCTGAAATAATCGAAAAAATCACAAAAAATTTCCCGAACCTTTATAAAAAAGATATAAATAGACTTTTTGATATTTTTTTGTTTGAAATTATAAAAGCACTTAAAAATAATGAAAGAGTAGAGCTAAGAGATGTCATGATGTTTGAAACAAAAATCCAAAAAAAAAGATTATCGTTGAACCCCAGAACTTTAGAGAAAGTAGAAGTGCCTGAAAAAAAAACAATTATATTCAGATCATCTAAAGAATGGAAAGATAAGCTAAATGAAAAAAAATAAAATTTTTATTGCTTGCGACACAACTAACACAAAGAAAATAAATAAAATTATAAAATATAGTGATACTTCAAAAATTTTTTTTGGATATAAGTTTGGACTTGAGTTTATTAATTCAAAAAATGGTAGAAAATATTTATCTAAAATTAAAAATAAAATAATTTTCCTTGATTTAAAATTAAATGATATTCCCAATACATGTGTTTCTACAATACGTGCTGTTAGGGATCTTAAAGTTAATTATATCACAATACATATAAGTTCTGGTCTTGCAGCTTTGAAAGCAGTTAAAAAGGTATCAGGAAAAACAAAAATAGTAGGGGTAACTATTTTGACATCACTGGCACAAAGATCAATTAAAGAAATTGGTTATGACAAGAAGCTTGAAACAATAGTTTCGTATCAGGCAAAATTAGCTAAAAGAGCAAACTTAGACGCTATAGTGTGTAGTGCTCATGAAGTAAAAATTGTAAAAAAATTTTTTAGGAAGGAAATCATTACGCCAGGTATAAGATTTAATAGTAATTCCAATGATCAGCAAAGAGTTATGAGTCCTAAAAATGCATTTCAAAATGGTAGTGAATGGCTCGTCATGGGCAGGCCCATAACTCAAGGAAACATTAAACTTAATATTGAAAAATTAATTAATCATTTAAAAAATGATTAAAGGTATAAAGATTTGTGGTATTTCAGATGAGATCACACTTAATTATCTAATAAACCATGAATTTGCTCCTCAATATATTGGATTTATAACAAATTATAAAAAATCAAAAAGATACGTAGAGTTTAATAAGCTTAAAGAATTAACAAATATGAATAACGGAAAAATTAATTTTGTATCAGTCCTTGTAGATCCTGATGATAAAATTTTAGAAAAAATTAAAAATTTGAAATTTGATTATTTGCAGTTATATGATGTTGATCCAAATAGGACAAAATTTATAAAAAAAAAATATAATACAAAAATTATTTCAGCTTTAACTGTAAAAAATAAAGCAGACGTAGAAGCATATAAATCTTATCAGGATATTTCTGATATCATTTTATTTGATGGAAAAGGATACGAAAAATCTATTGGTTTTGACCATAGCCTCTTAGATAATTTACCAAATACAATAACAAAAATGGTGGCCGGAAACTTAAAGATTGATAATATTCCTAAATTAAATAATTCTGATTTTTTAATTGACTTGAGTGGTTCTTTAGAAAATGAAGAAGGAAAAAAGGATTTACAAAAAATAGATTTATTCTTAAAAAATATTAAAAAAAATGAAAATTAAAAAAAGAATACCTCTTATTGATCAACATAATCAATTTGGCATGTGGGGACACAAATTTGGTGGTAATTTTGTGCCTGAAACGCTCAAAAAACCTATAAACGATTTAGAATTACTTTTTGCAAAACAAAGAAAGAGTAAAAATTTTATTCAAGAGAGAGATTTTTATTTTAAAAATTGGATTGGTTCACCTACACGTTTTATATATTTAAAAAATCTATCTAATCATATCGGAGGAGCTCAAATATGGGCAAAAGTGGTATCAGATGCTAATGGTGGGGCTCATAAAATTTATAATGCCACAGTTCATTGTTTATTAGCTAAGCGCGCTGGTAAAAAATTTATAATTGGAGATACTGGAGCTGGATATGCTGGTAAAATGTTGAGTATGGCTGCAAAAAAATTTGGCCTAAAATGTAAAATTTTTATGGGCGCAAAAGATATTAAAAGACAACAGCCAAATGTTAAAGCAATGAAAAAAAACGGTGCCAATGTTGTTCCAGTTTATACAGGTAGTCAAACATTGGTAGATGCAGTTTCTGAATGTATGAGATATTGGGTAGCAAATTGTGACACAACTGCAATGTGTGTCGGATCAACTGTTGGTCCAAATATATTTGTAAAAATATGTGGCTGGAGTACTAGTCAAATATCTAAAGAATTAAAATATCAAATAGAAAATGAATTTGGATCAGTTCCAAAAAAATTAAAACTCTATAATTGTGTTGGAGGTGGTTCTTCTAGTTATGGTTTTTGGAGTGAATTTATGGACTATGACAAAAATCAAGTGGAATTAATTGGAGTTGAAGCAGGAGGTCCAAAAAATAGCAAAAAACATGCTGCGCCATTAACTTATGGATCAAAACTAGGAATTCTTCATGGCGCAATGCAGTATGTTAATCAAAAAAACGGACAAATAGAGGAGACTGAATCTATTTCAGCAGGACTTGACTACCCGGGAGTTTCTCCACTTCATTGTTTGTTAAAAGACACAAAGAGAGCCAGGTATACAGCTGCAAGTGACGAAGATGCTTTACAAGCATACAAAGTGGTGACTAAATATGAAAATTTAAAACCATCTCTTGAACCATGTCATGCTTTCTCAGTTGCAATTAATGAAGCTAAAAAATTCAAAAAAGATACTTTAATTGTAGTTAATAGTTGTGGAGATGCTCAAAAGGATAAAAATATTTTAAAGAAAAAACTTGGAAGAAATTATGATAAGTTCAATTAGCAAAGCCTTTAAAAAAGCTAGAGAAGAAAAAAGACCTGCTTTACTAACTTATACTGTAGCTGGAGACAGTACAAAAAAAATTTCTTTAGAAATATTAAAGTCGTTATCTAAACATGTAGATATTTGTGAAGTTGGTTTTCCTCATAATACACCAATTGCAGATGGTGGCCAGATTCAAACAAGCGCCTATAGAGCAATTAAAAATGGTTTTAAAATTAATGATTTGTTTAATATCGTAAAAAATTACAAAAAAATCAAATATTCAAAACCAATAATATTAATGGGTTATTATAATATGATTTATCAACAAGGAGAGGAAAGCTTTTTAAATAAGTGCAAAAAAGCTGGAGTGAATGGAATTATTGTTGTTGATTTGCCTTGGCCAGAAAATATAAAATTTTCTAAAAAATGTAAAAAAAGAAATATATCTTTTGTACAACTTATTTCTCCAACTACTGAATATATTAGGGCAAAAAAAATAATTAAAGACTCTCATGAGATGATTTATTATATCTCGATGTTATCTACCACTGGCGGAAAATTAAAAGTTTCACCAAAAGAGATTTTATCAAAATATAATAAAATAAAGAAAATAAATCCCAAAAAGATTTGTGTGATAGGCTTCGGTATTACATTAAAATCAATTGGAAAGCTTAAGTCAGCAGATGGATTGGTGGTTGGAAGCGCTATTTGTAAAGAAATAAGCAGTAGTTTGGCAAAAAGACAAAATCCTGTCACAAATGTAGTTAAAACTGTTGTAAAATTAAGAAATAAAATAGCATGAATTGGATAAATAAAATTAAAAAACTTGGTGAAAGTATCAAACAAAATATAAATAAAAAATTTCCTACAAAATCTGAACGAGAGTCAAGTGCATGGACAAGCTGTTGTAAAGGACCAATATTAAAAACTGAACTAGAAAGTAACCTATTTGTTTGTCCACATTGCAACAAACACCATAGAATAAGTCCTATTCAAAGATTTGATATAATTTTTGGAAAAAATAATTTTGAGATTCTAAAAACTCCAATACCACAAGATGATCCACTAGAATGGACTGACACAAAATCTTATAAAGATAGACTAAAAGATGCTAGAAAAAAAACAAAGCAAGAATGTGCAGTTGTTATAGCTAAAGGAATCTTAAATAATATTGAAGTTACAGTTGGTGCAACAAATTTTGATTTTATAGGTGGTTCAAGCGGAGCCGCTGAAACAGAGGCGATAATTTATGGTGTTCAACACGCTATAGACAATCAGACACCATTTGTATTTTGGCCTTGCGGCGGTGGTCAAAGAATGTTTGAAAGTACAATTGCTTTAACTGGAATGACAAAAACAACTTTAGCAATTAATGAATTAAAAAAGAATAATCTTCCTTATTTGGTATGTTTTACCGACCCAACTGCAGGTGGTATAACCGCTAGCTTTGCAATGTTAGGTGATATTCAGTTTTCTGAACCAGGTGCGTTAATAGCGTTTGCTGGAAGGCGAGTGGTACAGGCAACAGTAAAAGAAGAGCTGCCACCAGATTTTCAAACAGCAGAATTTTTATTAAAACATGGATTTGTGGACAGAATTATTGAAAGAAAAAAATTGAGTTCTGAAATTGGATCACTATTATCAATATTGCTAAAAAGAAATTCTAAAGTAAATTCAGAAAATAATGAAAAAACTTCAGGGTCTAATATTCAGGCTAGAGAAGCATCATAAACGTAAAATAGATTTATCTTTAGACAGAACTTATAACCTTTTAAAAAAACTAGGCAATCCTCAAGATAAACTCAAAAATGTAGTAAATGTAGTAGGCACAAATGCAAAAGCAAGCATGGCTTACAGTCTAAAATCTATTTTAAATGAAGCGGGTTATAAATGTAATTTATACACATCGCCTCATCTTCAATCGTTTACAGAAAGGTTTGTTTTCAATGATAAACAGATTAAAGAGGAGGAGCTTATAGAAATATTAAGTTATGTAGAAAAAATATTAGGAGATGACAATGCAAGTCTTTTTGAAATTTTGACTTGTGCATTTTTAAAATATGGGGAAAATTTTAAAGATAATATAAATATAGTTGAGGCAGGTCTTTTTTTTCAATTTGATAGTACAAATGTTTTTAAAAATAATCTTATGAGTTTAATCGGAGTGATACACACTGACCATTTACAATGGCTCAAAAATAAAACTATAGACAGTATTATTTATGAAAAAACATCTAAGCTCCTTAACTCAAATATATTTGTAAATAGACAAATTAATAAAAAGATAAGAGATAAAATAGAAAATGCTCTTGCAAATAACACATCTAACAAATATTTTTTTGGAAAAGACTTCAATGTTTCAAAGCAAGAAAATGGATTTATACATTATCAAGATAATATTGGTCAGATAATACTACCAGAGCCAAATTTACTAGGAGATCACCAATTATATAATATCAGTACTTCTATAGCTGCATCAAGAAAGATGTTTAATGTTAAAGATGAACATATAACAAAAAGTATTACTAATATTGAACTTAAAGGAAGATTGCAGGAATTACACTCTGGTAAACTAAAAAATATTTCTGGCAAAAACAGATTAATTATTGATGGAGGACATAATGAAAGTTCGAGTATATCTATTTCCAATTGGATAAAACAGCAACAACAAGATGTTCACTTAATCTGTGGAATGATGAAAGACAAAGAACATTATGAATTTATGAAGCATTTTAAAGGTATAGTTAAATCAATAACTTTGATAGATATACCTAATCAGGCAGGATCAATTTCAAAAGAAGAATTTAAAGATAAATTGAATGCTTTAAAAATGGAAATAAATCTATCTCAATCAATTGAAGAGGCAGTAAAATTAAACTCTAAATATCAAGAAACAATTTGTCTTTTTGCAGGATCACTTTATATGGTTGGAGAAGTTTTAAATTTGAACTAGAGATTTTGCTCTATCCAAGATTTTAAATCTGATTTAGTTGTTGCTCCAACTTTAGTTGCTTTTAACTCGCCATCTCTAAACAACAACATTGTTGGAATTCCTCGAACTCCATATTTAGTTGGAGTATTTGGTTCATCGTCAATGTTATGTTTTGCAATAATTACTTGAGCTGACATTTCATCAGACAATTCCTCAAGCACTGGACCTATCATTTTACATGGTCCACACCACTCAGCCCAGAAATCTACTAAAATAGGTTTGGAAGATTTTAAAACTTTAGTATCGAAATTATCATCTGTAACACTAATTGTTGCCATAGGTCCTATATATAAGTTGGTGACAAAGTTTCAAGTGATAAAATAAATATTTTTAAATTATCCACATTAAGCATTTTCATATTTTTTTTGGATACTCATTACAAACTCATTTAATTCATCTAAAAATTTTAGCTTTGA
>MDTA01208757.1_pt1 | contig 18991 bp, 17 predicted proteins | sample 811151 | NCBI WGS metagenome assembly MDTA01 (sample SAMN05326648, study PRJNA326480) | marine metagenome | isolation source: seawater | place: Indian Ocean: South | collected 2010
ACTAGAATTCTTCGCAGGCCAATACTTGCAAATAGTAACTCCAGAGAAAAAATTTCCTTTTTCGATAGCAAACTCTCCAAAAAATCAGGCGCAAATAGAACTCCATATCAAACCCACACCAGAGTCAGAAGACTCTGAAATTATCGAGTCGATCATTGATTCCTCCGAAGTGCTCGAGATTGAAGCGCCTCTAGGCGACTGTTACCTGAGAGAACCTACTACTAAACCATTAATTCTTCTTGCTGCGAGTACAGGTATAACTCAGATGAAAAGTATAATTGAGTTTCTGGAGCCTCATGGGTTTGAACAAGCAACTTACCTCTACTGGGGAGTTATCTCATCGAGTGATCTGTATCTAGATGATCTCTGTAAGACTTGGGACGAGAAATATTCTAACTTTCACTACATACCTGTCGTAAGTGAGCCTGACACATCATTGAATTGGCAAGGAAGAATTGGCTTAGTAGGCGAGGCTGCTTTGATAGATTTCGATGATATTACTAATATAAGCGTTTATGTCTCGGGAAGCGTCGGGATGGTTTACGCCACACTAGATTCTTTTATAGATCGAGGAATGCCTGAAGAAAACATGTTTTCTGATGTCTTCTCGTTTGCTCCGAGATCTAAGTCTTGAAAATAAGTATTCTTAGAGTGCACTTACCTCTTGCCTCGCTTTTTTTAGATTGCCCCTAGTTACAAAAAATCTTACTAGCTCGTTACTTGCGGTAGGATTGCCGAGATCTTTGCTTTTTGTAAGGAACTCTTCAGCCAAAACGTCCTCTCCACGAGCTTCATAGATCTTTCCTTTTAGAAAAGGTATGAGCGAATTCTCTGGTTGGCTAGTTTCCCAACGAGTTAAATTATTTAAACTCTCTTCGTCTTTTTTTGAGACTTCATAATAGCAAGTTATCAGATGAACATCGAAATCACTGTCTATTGCAGAGATGAGAATTGCCTCTCCCTTCAGCTTTTCTTTAAGCGCCTCAATAAAGGCAAGAATTATTCCTGGATCTTCTCTCACTTCTTTACTTAAAGAGCTAAATATACTAGCCAACAATTTGTCTTTTTTCTTATTTTGATCGAGAGCTATTAAAGCCGCTTGGTTTTCGAAAAATAATCGATCCTTTGACTCCTCAATTAGCGGAAGATTTTTAAAAACATCCTGCCATCTTTTCGCTTCAAGTAATGCTTTTATTTTTATCACGATTGAAAGTTTCGTTTGACCCTTTATTTTTGTTAAACTTTCGATCGCTAAATCCGGATCTCCGCGTCCTAACGCTATCTGTGCTTCTAGCAAATCTGCCCTTTTCTTTACCTTTTTGTTCTTTTTTTTAGCGAGTCCCAGAAAAATCCTTTGAAGGTCAGTGTCTCCTATCTTTTCTGCGGACTTTGCGCCAAGGAGACTGATAACACCCTGGAGGGGTCCTTCAGTTTTAACTTTGATGAAATAAGAGAGTGCCGAACTGTAGTCGCGCTCAAAAAAAGCCAACAGACCCTCCTCTATCTCGCCAAGATCTGATTTTTTATAACTCCGATCAGCAAAACCAATCCCATCTTTTGTAAATAAACGAAAGGCAGAAAGCATAACTCGGATCAAAACGTATAAAACTAGAAAAGTTATCAAAAAAAGTAGGGCGAAAAACCATATATTGGTTCGAAAAAAATGATTGTCATAACTAAGGAGGACAAATCCCGCGTCTCTTTCGATCAATACAGTGAGAAGAGAGGCAGAAAAAAAAATAAGCAAAAAAACTATAAGAAACCGAATCACTTTATTGGAACTCTTCGCCAGTTACTTTCTTAATCGAATTTCTAATGTGAGCCAAAGATCTAGATAAAGACGGTCCCTTTTTCTCGATGATTATGTCACCTAGAGCATTTATGTCTCCGTGAATGCGCTCCAACTCTCCATTAAATTGAAAATAAGGCTTTAAAACCTCTTTTGATTTCGATAAAGATTCTTGAAATATTTCATTATTACCCCTCAACAAAGCTAGTTGCGCGATACTTAAGTTTGTATTGACTTGTTGCCTTAACAGGTAATCTTCCTCGAAGGACAAGACCGGTTTGAATTCGTCTTCCAATTTTCCAAATTCAACCAACTTTCTCAACTCGCTGGTTAAAACATCTATAAAGCCCGGGTCAGTATTAAGCGTTTCGAAACTGGCCTGCGAATTCTCGATATTTCTAGAGTCTTCTGAGTTTTCCTCTTTGATTACCATAAATGTCGAGACGGCTACTGCGTTTAAGATATCATCGATCTCTCCATAAATTCTAGAGGTGTTAGGCAAATCACTTTTTTCTAAAAGCTCTATATCTTTATCTATAACTTCTTTTATCAAAGCAAAATCCAAAACCGTGCTTTTTTTCCCCTCTAATCCTGAAGACACCTCTTTCATAATCAGTAATGCTGCGGCAAGGTTTCTTTCAAACAAGGACTGCTGATTCGCTCGTCGGATTAGCTGTTCAATCTCGATCAATGCAATTACTTCGGAGTCATTTTCGATTCTCTTTTTAATAAATGAAATCTCTTCATCAATGATTTTTTTTCTAACATTTAAGTCATGATAAAGACCTTTTTGTTGGGCCTCTATCTCTTCTAGCAGGAGCCCTTTATCTTTCAGGGCTTCTATCAGATTTTTTTGAGTTATACTGAGGGCCTTGAATTCGCTTTCTTGCGTTGTGATTCTCTTCTCTACGGCGTCAAAATCTGAAACCTTTAATTCTTTTAAAATGAAAGCGCTAATTAGAATCGAAATCAGCGCGATGGAGAAATTTCCAGCTATCAACCACTTCATATTTTTATATCCTGGGTGTGAACAATTCACACAACCCTTTCTTTTATTTCAGAGAACTTTTTACCTTACCCGTCAGCGGAGTGCTTAAAACTCATAATAGTTTCATATAATTTTTCGTCGGAAGCTCCTTCAGAATTCGTTACACTGCCGAAAGCGAAGTTTTTAGCGACAGCAGCAATGCGTTTAGACGGAACTACAAGCTTGAAACGTTTTCGGGAATCATGAAGGTTTGACAACAAAGACTCTAGAGCTCCTAAGCTGTTTGAGGTCAAAACACTGCCAAAGGGCATCGTATTTAAATCCGTATAAGTAAGACTTCTTCTTCGATAGACTTCACACAAGGAGACCCTCGCTCCTCGTTGAATTAAAGTTTTTTCTAATAAATCGCGTCCTCCTTCTCCCTTAATTATTAATATTCGATTTAAACTTGGGTGTTTCAACTCTTCTAGATTTAATAAAGATTCAGTATCTGATTTGATCGGGAATTCAGCACAGACGCCGTGCTTTTTTAGCTCAGCGGCAGTCCCTTTTCCGATAGCGAGCCAAATCTTGTTACACAAATCGCTGGGTAACGTTTCTTTAATTAGAGGCATTCCATGTCTAACAGAATTTTTGCTGACAAAAATTATCTTATCAAAAATACTTAAGTCATTAAGATATTTGGTGTTAGAAGAAAAACGCTCGATTTTTAGCATCGGCCTAATAAGGACATTCCATCCTGAGCTGGCCAGCTTTGATGCGAGCAATTCATTTTCTCCCTCAGGACGAGTCAACAGTACGCATTCCTTCATTTCAGCCACTTCTTCGAATTAGTATCTCCTTGCTGCCTCTTTTTCTAAGAGTTGCTAATAATTGTTTTGTGATTTCGCTGATATTTTTGTAACTACCGGATATGGATTCCTTGATGATCTTTTCGCCATCGCCATCACTCATAAACACTTGAAGACTAAAGTTATCGCCAGAGACCGAAGCAAAAATACCGATTGGAAGGTCACAGTTTGCGTCTAGTTCCAAGGCCACTCTTCTTTCAGCTGATACACAGGTAAAAGTATCTTTATCGTTTATTGGGGCGACTAATTGCTTTATTTCATCTAAATCCTTTCTTATTTCGATGCCGATAGCTCCTTGCCCGGTAGCTGGAACACACTCGTTTTCGCTTATTATCTGCCGAATTCTTTCTCTTAACCCCAATCTCTCGACTCCAGCGACGGCTAAAATGATAGCATCGTATTTTCCCGAGTCTAATTTTTTTAACCTAGTCTCAATATTACCTCTAATATCTGAAAAACTTAGCTTTGGATACAGTAAGCCAATCTGCCTTAACCTCCGCATGCTTGAGGAACCAATGTTTGCTCTGTCGGGCAGCTCAGATAAATGTCCGTATTTATTAGAGATAAAAGCATCGCATGGATTGTGCCGAGGCGCGATTGCTGAAATTTCTAGCTCATCAGGAAGGACAGCAGGTACATCCTTCATTGAATGAACAGCAATATCAGCTCTTCTCTCGATTAAAGCCAATTCAAGCTCTTTAACGAAAACGCGTTTCCCTCCCATGAATTTCAGCGGCAATTTTTTGTCTCTATCTCCTTGCGTTACAAACGGAACAATCTCGCACTTCAAATTCTTATGTTCGGCTAAGAGCAAGCTTTTTACATGGTTGGCTTGCCAGAGTGCAAGAGTGCTATTTCTTGTAGCGATCTTTAAATTCTTCATGGAATTTTGAACAGAAACATCAAATTCAAGTAGATGTTAACATCAAGAGCACCTATTGATAAAAATTTAAGAGCCTTTCTTAACTCGAATTGAGTTAGTAGCTGGTATACTCTTTCGATTATTAGAAAAGAGCTAAAATATTGAGTAAACAAATCAAAAAGCCTTGGCAAGGTAGATTCACTGAATCCACCAACGAGTTTGTGGAGGAATTCACTGCCTCAATTAAGTTCGATCAAACCCTAGCGATATACGATATACGAGGTTCTCTTGCTCATGCAGAAATGCTAGCTTCTCAAAATATTATATTAACAAGCGAAGCAAAGAGCATTATCGCGGGTCTTAAAAGTATCGAGAAAGATATAAAAAAAGAAAATCTATCATGGTCCTTAGAACTTGAAGATATTCACATGAATATCGAAAACGAGTTAATAAAACGGGTGGGGGAAGTTGGGAAAAAACTTCATACTGGGAGGTCCCGCAATGATCAGGTAGCAACCGATTTACGTTTATACCTTAGAGATGTTACCGATCGAATGATTCGCGATCTAAGGAGTCTTCAAAGTGTTCTTTTGAGGTTTGCAGAAAATGAGACTGCGACAATTTTTCCAGGATTCACCCATCTTCAAGTAGCGCAGCCAGTTTCTTTCGCTCATCACTTAATGGCATGGTTCGAAATGATCGATAGAGACATAGATCGTTTCAGCGACTACAGAAAAAGGATGAACGTTCTGCCGCTAGGCTCGGCAGCATTAGCAGGCACCTCATATACAATTAACAGAGATCAGGTAGCTTCAATATTAGGTTTTGAAAGGGTATCGAGAAATTCTATGGATGCAGTTAGCGATAGAGATTTTGCTATAGAGTTTTGCTCTAACTCTAGTCTGCTCATGATGCATCTTTCTCGATGGGCCGAAGAATTAATTTTATGGTCAACGCCTCAATACGATTTCATTTCGCTATCAGATAGTTTCTGCACAGGCTCATCTATAATGCCCCAAAAAAAGAATCCTGATGTTCCCGAGCTAGTCAGAGGTAAGACGGGAAGGGTGTACGGGGCTTTGCTTAATCTCTTAACGCTGATGAAAGCTCAACCACTTGCTTACAATAAGGATAACCAAGAGGATAAAGAACCGGTTTTTGATACTGCAATCACAATAGAAAATTGCGTAAGAGCCTTTATTCTCCTCATTCCAGAAATATCGTTAAACCGTGATAAAATGGCAAAGGCGGCTACGCAGGGCTTTTCTACTGCGACAGACCTAGCTGACTATCTTGTAAAGAAAGGCATGGCCTTCAGAGATTCCCATGAAACGGTAGGGAGAATCGTTCAGCACGCAATTCAATCTAATTGTTCTCTCTTTGAGATTGAGCTGGAAGTGTTCCAATCGTTTTCCAGACTAATCGATAAAGACATCTATAAGATCCTCTCGCTAGAAGGGTCGTTAAATTCTAGAAGCAGTTATGGTGGGACATCTCCTAATAATATTGAGCTTGCGATAAAAGAAGCTAAGCAAAGACTGATTAATAAAAACCTGACGCCTGAAAATTCAGACTGATTTAACGCTATTAATAAGAAGGTTTCCTAAGTTCCTATGGAAATTAAAGTTTCTTGATTTAAAAAAGGTTAAGTATAATTCTTTTGCGCAAATGAAAATTTTTAAAATGCACCCAATCCGTGTCTTAATATTATTACTTCTATTGGCAAGCAGCTCGTGTGGACAGACTGGACCTCTTTATTTGCCTGAAACAGAAAAGCTCGGCAAAGAGAGTCTGATCGAACGAAAAACAACACCCTAAATAATCAGAGATTAAGCATGCTAAGTAGAAAAAAGAACCAACTTTTTTTTGATAAAATCTCAATGAAAGAATTGGCTGAGAATTACGGAACGCCTTCGTTCATCTATTCCGAAGAGAAGATCAAAAAAAATTTTCGCGCGGTCAAGCGTGCTTTTTCTTCGATACCAACCGATATCTGTTTCGCGGTTAAAGCAAACTCTAATATAGGCATTCTCCAACTTTTAGCTCGGCAAGGCGCGGGATTTGATATCGTTTCAGGAGGAGAACTAGCAAGAGTTCTAAAGGCCGGGGGAGATCCAACTAAAATAGTTTTTTCAGGTGTAGGAAAACAGGACTGGGAAATCTTAGAAGGATTGTACAAAAAAATTCGTTGCTTCAATGTTGAATCGGCCGCAGAGCTAGAAAAAATTGCTCAGATCGCAAATTCTGGTGGGTATATTGCGCCTGTTTCGCTTAGAGTAAATCCGGATATAGACGCAAAGACCCATCCATACATATCTACAGGTTTAGCCGAGAACAAATTCGGCATAAATATAGAAAACGCGGAAGATCTCTTTCAACTCGCTCACGAAGAACCGAATTTGAAGGTAGTTGGAGTTGATTGTCACATTGGATCGCAAATAACGGAAGTTGAACCTTTTCGGGCCTCCCTGGATGTTCTAATCAAACTTGTTAGAAGGTTGTCAGAGAGAGGTATGACCCTTTCTCATATAGATATTGGCGGCGGTGTAGGAATTAGATACAAGGATGAAAAGATTATTAATTGGGCACACCTTGCTAATGACATAAAAAAATCAATGGGAAACATGCCACAGCGATTAATTTTAGAGCCAGGAAGATCTATAGTGGGGGACGCGGGAGTACTTCTGTCCAGAGTAATTCTGCTTAAGAAAAATGGGCAGAAAAATTTTGCAGTAGTCGACGCCGGGATGAATGATCTTCTAAGGCCGGCGCTTTATGGCTCGTGGCATCAGGTTTTGTCAGTGGAAAAACGCACGGAACCAAAGGCTTTAGAATGGGAAATTGTTGGTCCTATCTGCGAAACCAGTGATTTTTTGGCAAAAGGAAGATCCTTAAGCATTGTTGAAGGAGATCTAATAGCAATATTGGATTGCGGAGCATACGGATTTACGATGAGCTCAAACTATAATTCAAGGCCTAAAGCGGCCGAGATATTAATTGCCGATAAAACACATTTCTGTATTAGAGACAGAGAAAAAATTTCAGATCTTTTTAGCTTAGAGAATCTAAGACCAACGTGAGAATTTTAAATGCAAATTAAATTCTGGAAGATGCATGGTCTCGGGAACGATTTTTTAGTTATCGACATGATAGAAAAAAAGATCGACCTGAACTCGCAGTTAATTAAAGCAATGGCTGACAGAAAAACTGGGGTAGGATTCGATCAGCTCTTAACTATCAGCGCGCCCACTGACCCTGAATCAGATTTCTTGTATAGGATATTTAACGCTGATGCTAGCGAAGCAGAGCAATGTGGTAATGGTGCTCGGTGCATTCATACCTTCGTTCGAGAAAAAGGTTTAACTTCAAGAAAAGAAATAAAACTTCAAACAAAGAAAGGATTTGTCAGATGCATGTTACAGGAAGACAAAAATATTTCCGTTGAGATGTCAGCACCCGATTTCAGCGTTGAGGGAAATCAATTTTCGCCTTTAAAAAAAGAAGGAGATTATTACCTCTTAAAGCTTAAAAATAACAAAAAGCCTTTGGCTATAATCCCCGTAAGTATGGGAAATCCCCATGCAGTCGTTGAGGTGAAAAATTTACGAGATTATCCTGTAGCTGAGGTCGGGAAAGCAGTGAGTACTCATAAATGCTTTCGGGAAGGGGTGAATGTGAGTTTTACAGAGCTTATATCAAGAACCCAGCTAAATCTGAAAGTCTATGAAAGGGGCGTTGGGGAAACTAATGCTTGTGGAACGGCGGCGTGCGCGGCTGTTGCTTGTGGAATCAAATTGGGGAAACTTGATTCCGAAGTCTTGGTAGAGCAACCAGGGGGAATTCTTAGTATCAATTGGGATGGCTTCGAAAAACCGATGATTATGTCTGGCCCGTCTAAAAAAGTGTACGAAGGAGTATTTGAGGGATGAGAGATGGTTTAGATGCAATAGAGATCGGGAAATATCTTCGGGAAAACCCAGATTTTTTTGTTGACAATGAAGAAGTTTTGGAGGGGCTAAGAATACCCCACCAAGACAAAGGAACAATTTCTCTTATCGAAAAACAACTGGAGATAAGCAAAATGAAACAAAAGGAAGCTAAGGAACAAATTCTTGGCTTCTTTAAAAACGCTAATGAGAATGCCGTTATATTCAAGAAAACACAGAGCTTTTTAAGAGAGGCAATTCTAGGTGATAGTCAGAACAAGTTTTTTGAGTCGCTACACTCTGGAACTCATGCCCACCTTGGATGCGAATATTCTATGATTATATTAGGAAGCAACGAATCAGTAATTAATACCTATATTCAGGTGAGGAACAAAAGGTCTCTTAGCAAAGACATGTTAAAGCTTTTTAAATCTCAGACACCAATTCTGGGTCCCCTTTCTAAAAGACGACAACATGAATTATTTTTCGAGGATACTAAGAGAGCGAGGTCATTTGCTATTGTACCAATAAGGGATAACCAAGAGGTTATCGCGCTTTTCAATTTAGGCCATGAGAATCCAGAATTTTTCTCTGAAACAAAAGAGACTTTTTTTCTAGAGTTCCTGGCTGATATGCTCTCTGTGTTGATACCAAAAAATCTTAAGTCCCGAAATGAAAACCTCTAGCCCCAACGTTACAATAGCTTCATTTCTCACACACCTCTCCGTCGAAAAGCGACTGGCAAAGAATACTCGTCTAAGCTATAAGAGAGACCTGGAATCGCTTAAGAAATTCATTTCGGAACAGAAGAATAAAACAGTTGAGACGGCTACTGGTGCAGATGTTCAGGATTTCATCGCTTTCGATTTTAGAAAGGGCTTGTCGGCGCGAACTATTCAAAGAAAAAGTTCGGCAATAAGAGCATTTTTTGACTTTCTTCAGGAAAGAGGAAAGACAAAAGTTAACCCAGCAAAAAATATAAAACCGCCAAAAACTAAATCCAACCTACCGAAAACCATTGATCCTGATCAAATTACTAGAATACTAAAAGGTTCCGGCAAAAATTTTTTAGAAGTGCGTGATAAAGCCATGTTAGAGGTTTTTTATTCGTGTGGACTGCGACTCTCCGAACTTATAGGACTTAACTTGACAGACGTGTCGTTAGCGGAATCGAATCTGAAAGTTTTAGGGAAAGGAAATAAAGAGCGAATTCTTCCGATAGGAAGGAAAGCGAAAGAAACTTTGATCCATTGGTTACAACTCAGAGGCCAGGCTAGGAAGAATTGCGACACGTCTGAGAAAGCATTATTTTTAAGCAATCGAGGCACAAGAATTAGCAGGAGAAATGTTCAAAAAAGATTGGCAGCTTGGGGTTTAAAACTAGGAGTAGCGGAGAAAATTTATCCTCACAAAATTCGGCATTCTTTTGCTACTCATTTGCTCGAATCAAGTCAAGATTTACGAGCTGTCCAAGAGCTCTTAGGTCATGAAAATATCGGGACTACCCAAATTTACACACATCTAGATTTCCAGCACCTTGCAAAAATTTATGACAAAACCCACCCTAGAGCAAGGGGAAATAAAGGCAGATGAAATGATTAAAGTCATAGGCTTCGACTTAGATGATACTCTTTGGGACGTGAGACCGGTCATAAAAAGCGCAGAGAAAAAACTAAGCACTTGGGTATTATCTAGAATTCCAGAAATTACTTACGGCGTGCCAGAAATAAAACAAGCTCGAGACAAAATCCTCTTTGAAGATCCAGCAATGGGTTTTCAGTTCACAAAATTGCGAAAAGCAATCCTCAAAGAAATCTTTGAATCCCAACTAAAAGATCCGATATTAGCGGAAAAGTTAAGTGAAGAGGGAATCGAAATTTTCATAAAGGCAAGAAGCCAAGTAGAACTGTTTCCCGGAGTCGAGCAAACACTAGAAGCGCTCGCAAATCAATATGAGCTTGGGGTGATAACCAACGGTAACGCAGATATTAGGAGCATGAAAATATCTAAGTATTTTAGTTTTTCAATATCAGCTGAGGAAATTGGAGCGCCAAAACCGCATGAAGAGATTTTTCTGGCTGCCCTCAAACGAACAAAGGTCGATAACCATGAGTTCGTATACGTGGGAGATGACATGGTTAACGACATCGACGGAGCGAAAAATGTGGGAATGACTACCGTTTGGAAAAAAAATTACGCTCGCCAATTAAACGGAAATACTGTTCCTGATAAGATCATTGACGGGATTGATGCTTTACCAAAAGCTATTCAAGAACTTATCGTTGGTTGACCGTTTTGATAAATTCTTTCAAGGCGGGAGAATCGTTCTCCAAATGTCTTTTTCTAGTTGGTAACCCCTCCAGCGATTCAATAATTGGATGCGAAACTCGAACCTCCGGTAACGCCTTTGAAAGTAATGAAGGGAATTTTGCTGGATGTGCAGTTGCTAGACTGACAAGAGGAATTTCATTTTTTCTTTTTCTAAACCCCGCAGCTAAGCCGACGGCCGTGTGCGGATCAAGAATATAACCAGTTCTCTCGTATGTATATCTAATCCTTTTAATCGTTTCCAAATCAGAAACAGACGACGTGACAAATCCATCATTATTTTCCGGTAAGTCCGACAAATCGATCCTAGCAGCACCGCTTGATTCAAAGGAATTTATAAACTGCTGGAACTTATCTCTACTCGAGTGATAAACATAAAAAAGATACCTTTCAAAATTACTTGCCACTTGTATATCCATTGCGGGGCTTGAAGTAAAACGAACTTCGTCACGACGATATAGACCCGTTTTAAAAAATCTATGGAGGATATCATTTTGATTCGTTGCCAGTATTAATCTTTCTAGCGGCAAACCCATTTCCTTAGCTACATAGGCGCTGAAGATATTTCCAAAGTTCCCGGTCGGGACCGCTACTTGAAAAGCTCTCGGCATTCCTAACTGAATATATATGGAAAAATAATAAACTGTTTGGGCCAGAACCCTAGCCCAATTTACCGAGTTTACCGCCCCTAGTTTTAATTCTTCCTTGAAAGAAAGATCTCTGAAAACCTCTTTTAGTAGAGACTGGCAGTCATCAAAACTACCGTCAATCGCAATACTATGGATATTTGAATCCATTACCGTTGTCATTTGTTTCTCTTGCACCGCGCTTGTCTTGCCCTCGGGAAACATAATGAAAACGTTTACATTTTTCTTACCCTTCAAACCAGCAATTGCAGCACTACCCGTGTCTCCGCTCGTTGCCCCTAAAATATTGAGAAAGGTGTTCTGCTTATTTAATATATACTCAAAAACATTGCCTAGGAATTGAAGAGCAATGTCTTTAAAAGCCAAGGTGGGGCCGTGAAAGAGTTCTAAAATATAATCTTCGCCGACCGAAACAAGAGGCGTTACTTTAGGATCCGAAAAATTCGAATAGCTCTTATCCACGATTTGTTTTAAATCGAGTTCGGGAATATCGTCTATATAAAGTTTAAAGATCTCAAACGCTAATTCGGGATACGAGGTGCCGCCTAAATCTCTAATATTCCGTCCTAAAGACGGTATTTTTTCAGGAACCAGCAGGCCTCCATCAGAAGCGAGCCCCATGGAAACTGCCTCACAAAACGATAGCCCTGCAACTCTTCCACGCGTACTAAGATACTTCACAATAGGCCTTTATTTTCTTTCGGCCCATAATTATCCTAAATTCATTCAACTAGAGATAGGGATATAACAAGTTTTTATTCCCTAAATCGCTTCCGAGCCCTGTTCTCCAGTTCTTATACGAATTACATCTTCTAGCGAACTTACGAAGATCTTGCCATCTCCCACTTTTCCTGTATTTGCAGACTTAGAGATGGCTTCTATGACACTGGACAAGCTATCGTCTGAGATAGCAACTTCGATTTTTATCTTCGGCAAGAAGTCAACCACGTACTCTGCTCCTCGATATAGTTCGGTGTGGCCTTTTTGGCGGCCAAAACCCTTGACCTCTGAGACCGTCATTCCTTGCACAGATATCTCTGATAACGCTTCTCGTACATCGTCAAGTTTAAATGGTTTTATTATTGCTGTTACTAATTTCATGTTTTTAACCTCATTTTATTCTTTCCTAGATCCTAAAAACTTTTCCCTCAAACATAAATCTTACCGAACTAGAAAAGTGCAGTCACAAGTTTGTAAGGCAGCTTGAACTAGTAACCATTAAGCTTACCAACAAGCAAACCAAAAGCATTCCTTGTGCCAGTTTTTTTTTCTGTTTTGAAAACATTGGTTTATAGATAAGATAAAGAGTTTGTCACCTTAAATTGCACATTTTTAGTGCGTTAATGCCTAAATTATTCTTATGATGGCACTTATAGTGTGCAAGCATTTCAATTCTCTTCAGCTCACATTACAGGCCTTTTCAAAATCCAAAGGAAAAGGCGAAAGTTAACTATTTTCGCCCCAACTTGCGGCATCCAACTCACTATTTCTTGAAAATTGAAATACGGAAGAAGTCCCTGCCTCGACTATCGATTGCTCAGAGACAAGCGTAAGCACGGCGTTTTGTTTAAATTCTGATAAATCACTCGCACCAACATTTATCATTGTTGCCTTGATCTTCTGGATGGTTGATGCAATCGCTTCGGAGACCCCTCCCACGTAAGGGACATAAGCGTCGACGCCCTCTTCAAAAAGAAGCTCACGAGAATCAGATCCATCGGTATATCTTTCCCAGTTCTGAGCTCGCCTTGTGCCTTCACCCCAATATGATTTAAACACCTGGCCGTTAAACGATGTCTTGGGAGAGGGGCTCTCATCAGTCATAGCAAAATAACGCCCCATCATTACAAAATCCGCTCCCATAGCCAGAGCCAGTGCTATTTGAGTATCGTTAGAGAGACCGCCATCAGAGCAAACCGGGATGTATCGCCCGGTTTCCTCGAAGTATAAATCGCGCCTTTTTACTACATCTAATAATGCCGAAGCCTGTCCTCTACCGACCCCTTTTTGCTCCCTTGTGATGCATATAGAACCGCCTCCAATGCCAACTTTTACGAAGTCTAAACCTAGGCCTGAAACGAGATAATCAAAACCTTCAGACGAGACAATATTCCCACCTCCCAAGATGACTTCTTGGTCATATTCTTTTTTTATCCAATCTAAACCTTCCTTCTGAAACTCGGAAAGACCGTCAGAAGAGTCAAAACAAAGGACATCGACTCCAGCTTCAATTAAGGCCGGGGCTCGAAGCTTGTAGTCACGAGTATTTAAAGCAGCTCCAACACACAGGCGTTTTGAATTATCAAGCAACTCCCGCGGATGACGCATATGGTCTTCATAATCCTTCTTAAATACAAGCGAACTTAGGTTGCCGTTCTTGTCGACAACAGGTAAGCAATTTTTTTTATACTTCCTAAGAAGACTATTAGCTTCGCGGAGACTTAGCCCCTCTTCTCCAAAAATAACGTTGTCTATTTTTGTCATGTAATGCTCGACAGGAGATTTCAGATTATCCTCATGTTCCCAAAAATCTTGATCGGTAATTATGCCCAAAAGTTTGCCTGTAGCCGTTCCATCTGAAGTCACCGGAACCGTAGAGTGTCCGGTCTTTTTCATCAAAGCGACGACATCCTCTAAGGTCTCTCCAACCAAAGTGTTTGTATCACTGGAAACGAAGCCAGCTTTATGAGATTTTACTTGCGCTACCATAGCAGCCTGACTTTTTATATCCTGAGAACAGTATATAAAACCCAGGCCTCCCTCTCTGGCAAGTGCTATAGCTAGCCTAGAATCTGTTACAGACTGCATTGCAGCGGAAACTATCGGGATATTTATCTCAAATCTTGAGTCTCCTCCTCTAGAACTTTCTGCCATTGAAGCAGAAAGGTTTATCGACTCCGAAGACTGATCTTTTTTTGTTAGTCTGGGTATAAGCAGAAACTCGCCAAAGGTTCTAGAAACACCGTCTAAAATCTTAGCCATCAGGATTTTCCATAAAAAAGGGAGTTAAAAAATTTAAGCCTCTTTCAAAAAAAACAATCATTCGACCTTATTCTCGTATCGGTTGCAGGTTCTTTTCTTTAGCAATAAGGAAATCAGCTACTTGGAGCATTCCTAGATTACTGTTGCCAACCATCGAACCCTCGATACGATATTTACCGTTAACTATAAGCGCAGGCACTCCTCGCGCTGCATAGATTTTCTGCCTTGCTAGGGCTCTTTGATATTTTGCCTTGACGCCGAAAGAGTCATTATAAGTCCGGAGAAACTGCTCGGGGTCTATGCCATATTCCGAGACAAACTTGGTAATTTTTTCAATAGTATCTAGCCGTCTTCCATTATTGTGAATCGCTCTGAAAACTTGAAGATGCAAGTCCGGCAAAACTCCTAAAGACTCTAAGGTATAGTAAGTCCTGGCAAAGACCTCGTAACCCGGGACATTCCAGATGGCCGGGCTTCTCTTAAAAACGATATCTGACTCAAGTTGAGATTTCCACTGAGAGATGAGCCCCTCGAATCTGAAACAGTGAGGACACCCATAGGAGAAGTATTCAGTAACTTCAATTTTTTTTGGGTCTTCAGTTTGGATTGGAGTAGAGAGCTTTACGTAATGTTTTCCTTCCTCGTACTCATTTTCAAAGCCAAACGAAACGGTGGCTGATAAGACAAGCATAATGCTTGAGGCAACTTTAGCTAAACTAAAATCCTTAATTATCAAATTTTCCTCTTCTTGAATGGCCTAAGCCATTTTTTCCTCATTTTATCTAAGTCCTCGGAGGTAACTTGCGACAGCTTCCATTTCCATCTCGGTGAGATCTTTAGCTACCCCTCGCATCATTTGCGAGTCTCCGTCGTTTTTTCTTTCTCCTCTCTGGAAAGCCTTTAACTGAGCAATTGTATATTCTTCCCATTGTCCTGCTAATAGCGGGAAGCGAGCAGGACCGTTGCCAATTCCATTGGGGGAGTGGCAAGAGGAGCAAGCCGCAATCTGTTTTCTTGGAATTCCTGATCGATAAATAGATCTTCCCATTTCTACTAGATCAGATCTCGCAAAACCAAGCTGACGCTTTTTTTCTCCATAGTACTCAGCGATGGCCAAAAGATCTTGATCCGACATGTTGTCTAAAAGCCCCGTCATGGAGGGAATTTGTCTCCTCCCGTCTCTAACATCCTTTAATTGCTTATGAAGGTATTGTTGGCCTTGGCCTGCCAAGTTCGGAAAAGTTGGGAGCAGGCTTACCCCTTCGGCACCGTGGCAACTAGCACATACCGAAGTTAATTCCTTTGCATTAGGCTCTGAGTTAACAGGGCCGAAACAGATAGCCAATATAATTAAAGCCAAAAATTTATATATCATTAATGAGTAATCGCCTTTTTTGTCGAAATAGACCAGCAGGATGCTAATATCTCCAGCAATTATATACTCATTAAAGCAAAAATGTCCCTAAACTTCAGATCCGTTCAATTCTTAACAAGTGCTACCATTTTATCAGAATGCCCATCCGATTTAGGGTCTGAAGTAGTCTTTTGCGGACGGTCAAACGCAGGCAAATCAAGTGCGATAAACGCTTTAACCGGAAATCGGAGCCTTGCGAAAACAAGTAAGACACCTGGCCGAACACAAATGATTAATTTTTTTTCTGTCTCTTACGAAAAGCGAATCGTCGATCTGCCTGGTTATGGTTACGCTAGAGTTTCGTCAGCAATCTCGGCAAGTTGGAGAAAAAATCTCGAAAATTATTTGTGTTTCAGAAAAAGTTTGAAAGGGGTGGTTCTTCTTATGGACATCAGAAATGCTTTAAAAGAATCCGATAAAACGATGATAGAGTGGCTCCGTTCTATAGACTTGCCCATTCACGTATTGCTTGCGAAATCGGACAAACTCTCAAAAAGCTCACGCTCAATAGAGCTCCAGCGGGTGACTAAGGATCTGGGAGGGAGAATCAGTTGCCAACTTTTCTCATCAAAGAGTCAGGAAGGCCTAAAAAGCTTAGAAAAGACGTTAACCTATTGGCTAAATTAAAAAGGAAGACCTGGAACACTTTTTTTCTAAGGGGAGAGTGAACCAGATCTTTTGCTTCGGTTACTTTAGGGGGAATATCGAAGCAATTCCTTCAGAAACTTAGACACCGAAAAAAATAAAAAGTTCGGTCTATAAACTAAATATTCTTTTTACTAGGTTAATGAGCTTCATCCCAATTTTTGCCAACACCTAAGTCAACTACCAGCGGTATCGAGAGAGCCGCGGCATTCTCCATTAAAGATGGTACCTCTTTAGCTACTAAATCAACTTCGGGTAAAGGCACTTCTAATACGAGCTCATCGTGAACCTGCATGGTTATTCCCGAACCAAGCCCAGTTTTTTTCAACCATTGATCTACTGATATCATAGCTAACTTTATAATATCTGCAGCGGTTCCTTGCATTGGAGCATTAATTGCTGTCCTCTCTGCCGCCTGCCGCCTTTGGAAATTTGCTGATCGAATCTCCGGTAGATACAAACGACGCCCATACAAGGTCTCGACATAACCATTTTCCGCCGCCTCAGCTTTTATTCTTTCCATATAAGCCGATACCCCGGGATATCTGGTGAAGTATGAGTTAATGTAATCCTGTGCCTCATTCCTCAAAATGTTTAATTGCTTAGAAAGGCCAAAAGCGGACATGCCGTAGATCAAACCAAAATTTATCGCTTTTGCTCTCCGGCGATGCTCACCCGTTACGTCATCAATAGAAAGTTGGAATATCTCCGATGCAGTAGTCTTGTGTATATCAAGACCATTTTGAAATGCCGAAATTAAACCTCGGTCTTCTGACAGATGAGCCATTATTCTTAACTCAATTTGAGAATAGTCTGCGGCAATTATCTTGCAATTTTCTTTTGCAGTAAAAGCTTTCCTAATTTGCCTGCCCTCCTCTGACCGTATAGGAATATTTTGTAAATTTGGATTCGAACTTGAGAGACGGCCAGTAGCTGTTACGGCTTGATGATAAGAGGTATGCACTCTTTCAGTTCCTCGGAATATTTGACGGGGCAACTGGTCGGTGTAGGTTGATTTCAATTTTGAAAGAGCTCTGTACTCTATAATTATTTTAGGTAAGGGATATGAGTAAGCTAGCTCTTGGAGTACCGACTCTGCCGTTGATGGTTGGCCCTTTGGTGTTTTCTTAAGAACAGGCAATTCGAGTTTATCATAGAGGATTTGTATCAGTTGCTTTGGAGAACTTAAATTAAATTCTTCGCCTGCCAAAGCATAGGCTTTCTCTTCAAGGGAATCGATCTTCTCTTTTAGCGCGAGGCTTTGTTCCGTTAATAACTTCTCATCTATCAAAACCCCTTTTCGTTCTAATTGTGAAAGGCTTCTGACTAACGGCAATTCTATCTCTTCATAAATAGCCTTAAGCGCAGGCTCCTCTTGCAATTTACTGGTAAAATATTGATATAATCTAAGTGTGATATCTGCGTCTTCTGAGGCGTAGTCAGTAGCGGTCTGAATATCAACTGAATCAAAGGTTATCTGCTTTACTCCTCTGCCTGCAATGTCCTCAAAAGACGTTGTAGTAATGTTGAGATACTTTAGCGCTAAATCATCCATATTGTGACGAGAAGCTACCGAGTTTAAAACATAGGACTGCAACATTGTGTCCTCTATCTTCGCAGATACCCCAAGGCCAAATTTCGCCAGAACGCTTAGGTCATACTTAATGTTTTGCCCAACAATTGTAACTTCGGGATCTTCCAAAAGCTTACCCAAACGCGAGAGGACCTCATCCCGTGATAGTTGCTCTGGCGAATTGTCACAATTATGTGTCAGTGGCACATAGGCAGCATTGCCAATCTCATGACAAAAAGATATTCCAACTAAGTCCGCTTTCATGTAATCAATATCAGTGGTTTCTGTGTCTAGAGCAAAGATCCTGCTTTCTTTCAGGTTTTTTAGCCATCTATCTAGGTCAGCGTAAGTGAGAATAGTTTCATAATGTCGCGTATCAAGCTCGGAGCCTTGTTTTTCCATAGAGGATCTTCTCTCATCAGAATCGACCAACTCCTCGGTCCAGGCTTTGAATTCTAATTCCTTAAATATATGAAGAAGTTTTTGCTTTTCCGGCTCTTTTTTCTTTAACGAGTCTAAATTATCTACAAGTTTCAGATCTTTGCGGATGGTAGCAAGATCAAAGGACATGGGAAGAAACTTCAGAGATTCTCGCAAGTTTTCGCCTACTTTTCCTTTTATCTCGTGTGCCGAGGAAGATAGTTTTTCTAAGTTGCCGTATTGTCCTAGCCATTTGACCGCTGTCTTTGGACCACACTTCGGCACGCCTGGAATGTTATCGACGGAATCTCCAACTAAAGCAAGATAATCGACTATCTGATTTGGTCTGACTCCAAACTTTTCCTTCACACCAGCTTCATCAAGAATATCGCCTGTCATGGTGTTTAATAAAGTGATGCTTGGCGAAACAAGCTGAGCTAGATCTTTATCCATTGTCGAAATTAGCGTATTCAGCTTTTTCTTAGAAGCTTCGGCGGATAGTGTTCCCATAACGTCATCTGCCTCAACACCAGAAACAGACAACATGGGCAACCCCATTAGTGAAA
>MDTA01150155.1_pt1 | contig 18990 bp, 21 predicted proteins | sample 811151 | NCBI WGS metagenome assembly MDTA01 (sample SAMN05326648, study PRJNA326480) | marine metagenome | isolation source: seawater | place: Indian Ocean: South | collected 2010
CCACCGAACGATCACGGAAGTATCCAGGCCACCGGAATAGGCCAGCACCACCTTTTTGATATCAGACATGCCCTTGCTCCAGACTGAACAGAATGGATGTGTTGAAAAGAAGGGCCACATTGTACGGGATGGCGGGGGGAATGGCTATAAAGCCCCTACCCTGCCAAAGGATAGGGGCGCCATGGACGGCAAAAGTACTGGTTTAGCCAGCGGCCTGGGAGTGCTGGGTTACCACTTCTTCGCGGATGCCATCCCAGCCTTCTTTGATTGAACGAAGTAATTCAATCACTTCATCCAGCTTGGCCATATCATTACGGGCACTGCCTTCCAGCAAGGTGCGCTCCATGTAGTCGTACAAAGCTTCAAGCCGTGGCGCCAGATCGCCTCCCTTCTCGAAATCCAGGAACGAGCGCAGCCCGCCAATGATTTCGATAGCTTTGTTCAGGAGCTGTGCTTTTCCGGCGTAATCCTTGGCTTGCATCTTGGCCTTGGCCATGTTGATGCGCTCAATGGCACCGTTGTACAACAGCTGGATGAGCTTGTGGGGATCGGCATCGGTGATGCTGGTTTGGGTATTAACGCGTTGGTACGCTTGTAAACCGTTCATAACTTACCTCGTTTAACCGAAACGCCGGCGTTTTGCCGGTTGGCCTGCAACCCTTTACTGACCACTTGGTGGGCTCGGTGCAATCGCCGCCAGCTGTTGAGTGATATAATCTCCGGTACTCTGAATTTGCGCAATCAACGAATCGGCTGCAGAAAACTGCTTAACCAGTCGCTCTTCGTAAGCCGCAATTCTCATATCCAGGCGATCACGCTGATCCTGAATATCCCGAAGAGTACTGTTAAGCCCCTCAGTTCGGCTCGAAAGCGCACCATCGCTGGCGAGAAACCCGGTAACTGTTTCTACCATCCGCTCGGCAATGCCGCTCGTGGTCTCAGTTTCAGCGAACAGCGCCGTCATGGCCTGCGGGTTCTCCTGCAACTGCTCTTTGAATCGATCTTGGTCGAACTCCAACTTACCGGTACTTGGCTGAGTCTTGATGCCCACATCACCCAACATCCGAATCGGAGAATCCTCAAGACCGTCGGGGATCGTTGTGATTAGGCCTCGGAGCTCATTCTGAATACCTCGAATGGTTGAATCACCAGTCAATACCCCCCCTGTACCAGATTCAGCATCAAAGCGGGAAAGCCGGTTAATCTCATCCTGCAGGGCGTTAAACTTGTCGACGAATTCCTGAACCCGACCCGCAACTGCTTCAGGGTCCTGAGCAATCTTGACTGTAGACGTACCAGTGGCAAACAGATCAAAGGTAACACCATCCACCACTCCCTCAACGGTGTTGCTGGAGCGCGTTACTTCAATACCGTTAATTTCCAGGCGCGCATCCTTCGCAGCCACCGTCTCCGTCATATTGGACGTTACGCCATCAAACACAAACTGTGACAGACCAGTGTTGTCCGTGTTATTACCATCGTCATCCGTTACTGAGATTTGAATAGCATTATCGAGACCGGACTCATCTGCAGACAAAACCAAACGAAAACCAGAACCCGTATCCACAATGCCAGCAGACACTCCGGCATTCGAATCGTTAATCGCTTTCGCCAGACCATCAAGCGTATTGTTGGTTTCATCGACGGTAATGGCCGTTTCCACCCCGCCCACGTTAAACGTTAAGGTTCCGCTGCCCACCTCAGTGGTGTTGCGATCAGCGAAGGTGCCCGAAGCCAATGACTGCGCCTGCGCAAGTTCCTTTACATCCAGACTGTAAGAACCACGGCTAACTTTAGATGGGTCTGCAGTAACGCCGGCAACGCCTTCATTAGAAGAAGACGCAGTAAAGGCACGAAGCCCTTCAGGTTTACTCAGGGCCTCCATGGGCGAACGCAGCGCCTCAATCGCATTCCGGATTCGGCCAAAGGCAGAGATCTTGGCCTCGGCTTGCGACTGTTTTTCGTCAAGCCGGAGCTTTGCCGGGGCACGCTCTGCCTGAACAAGCTGGTTGAGCAGGTCATTGGTAAAAATACCAGACCCCACACCCAACGATGATATACCTGCCATAAGCGCCTCCTGAAAGGCTGATTAACTAACCGCTGTACCGCGTATCGGCCACGGGCGGCAAAACTTTGCCCTAAACGGCAAAATCTTTGTAAAGAAATGTAATCCTAAAAAACATAAGCGCAAACACCGCCGGACCCAGCTCAGGGTGCGGCGGTGCTGAACAGCCATTGCTTGCACATCAAGCCTGACCAAATAAAGAATCAGACTTTCACGTTAAACAACGTCAGCGGTTCGTCCTGCTGCAATTTTTCTGCCAACCTCAATGCCACTTCATCAGGAATCTGGCGGATAACTTCCTGGGTTTGCTGATCCACCACTCGAACGATGGTCTGGCCCAGATCGTTATCAATCTCGAACTGAAGGTCACGCTGCACGGTTTGAACATAATCGTTCAACCGAGAGACAGCATTGTCCAGTTGCACCTTCTGATCCGCTTGTTCAGCTACCTGCTGTTTCAGCTTAGCAGACGCAGAAGCCGATTGCGCCGAAGCACCCCCAGCAACGGAAACCGGATTTCTGACAGAGCTAGCTTGAGCGGAGACATTGCTGCCTTCGTTCTGAGGTGACGCGGTAGCCCGAGCCGGTGCCTGCGCACTGGTGCGTACCAGCTTCAAGTCCGGGCTGTTCAGGTTCACGTCATTCATAGCTTTACCTCGCTATCCTCTAACGGCGGTTAACCGGCCTTCCGTTACGAAAGACCGGCTTTTCACCGCGCTATCCCTGTTACTGCAGGAGGGACAGAACCTGGTTAGGACGGGCGTTCGCCTGGGCCAGAACCGAGATGCCGGCCTGCTGGAGAACGTTGGCCTTAGCCAGCTTTGCGGTCTCCGAGGCAAAGTCAGCATCAACAATCCTGCTGTTGGCAGCGCTCATGTTCTCGATGGAGGTGCCAAGGTTAGCAATCGTACTTTCGAGTCGGTTCTGCTTTGCACCAAAGTCAGCTCTAGTTGAGTTAACTGTAGTGATTGCCGCATCTATTGCATCAAATGCCGCGCCGGTGTCACCACCATCACCGATATCCAGAGCGTTTACCCCTAGAGTAGCAGAGGTCATATCGGCAAAGTTGATAGTAATAGTTTGACCTTTGTCAGCTCCAATTTGCAGATCTACAGCTGCTGCAGCGTTAAGAATCTGCTTTCCGTTGAACTTTGTTTCAGTCGCGATTCTGTTTATCTCCAACGCCCTTTCCTGGAATTCCGCGTCCAAAGCATCAAGATCAGTCGCGCTGTTGCTACCGTTAGCCGCCTGAACCGTGAGCTCCCGCATACGCTGGAGGTTGTTTACAACCTCGTTCAGAGCACCTTCAGCGGTTTGCATCATTGAAATTCCATCATTAGCGTTTCGCTGGGCTACTGACAACCCGCGCACTTGGGCATCGAAACGGGTAGAAATAGCCAAACCAGCAGCATCATCCTTAGCTGAATTGATACGAAGGCCCGAAGACAGTCGCTGCAACGCTTGGTCCGACAGATTCTGAGACTTGCTCAGCTGATTTTGAGCATTAATTGAAGCGACGTTAGTGTTAATACCGAGAGCCATATTGCTTCTCCTTCGACAGATGTCGTTATTTCATGGAAAAGGTCTGGCGCCCGGTTCTCAGTTGGGAGCGCCGCCCTGTTACTCCACTTAACGGCACCCCATCCGGTTGCTTTAGAAAAAAATTCAGCGATTTTGTAAAGGAATGTAAAACGTAAAAGTTGGGGTCAGACCCCAAGACATTTGGTGGGGTGAAATGTATTGATCTCTGTCATCAGCAATCAGTCCGGCATTAACACCGCAAGGGAATCCGAAAGTACTGGAACACTGCCCTCAACCACGCCCCAGACCACAACGGGGTCTACAACCGCATACCCGTGAATCAACATATTCCGAAAAGCTATCATCTTCCGATAGTCGGGAATCGACTGCCCACATTGGCAAACTCTTTACAAAGCTTATTAACTGCCTCACCAACAATCTCGAACTGGCGTTCTGTAGCCGATTGCAAGAGCTCATCAGAAAGATAATCACCCTCTGCCTTTCCATCGGTAAACCGGCGAATTTTCAGGGCCGCTTCTCTAATATCGTACAGGTACTGGAGAGCCTCAGGCTGCATAAAGCTCCCTCTGGCCCGTCAACACGGATTGCCGAAAATACGGATTTGTTAAAGAGGCCTTGGTGATCAAGTCAACGGGCCGATTGAAAAGCGCCTCCAACTCAAGCTTCAAATCAAAAAAAGCAGCGGCTGTTTGTCGAGCTGACAGGTCAGCTTCAAACGACACAAGAAAATCCAGGTCACTTTCCTCCCGGAAACGATCCGTTGTGGCCGAACCAAAAACCGCAAGGTGGCTGACATGATGACGCCTACAGAGGTCTGCAACGTCGCCGGCGTGTTCTTTGAAGATATCTGGAATGGGGGGCTCTGCCATGATGCTCTAGCCGGTCACGAGAATGCGTAGACTCTATCATAGCCCGATAACAGAGCCCCATATACCTTTGGGGTCAGACCCCAGGACATTTGGTGGAGTGAAATGTACTGGCGTCTACCCCACCCAATTGCTCGATAGCCCCAGCACCTTTCGCTATACTCCATCCGAACTTACTTATTGAGAGCACCCCTAACATTGCACACCCCTACCTGCTGGATTATCGCCGGCCCCAACGGGTCAGGGCTGTATCACCTTTTAATTGAGGAGTCTCTCAAGTGACCCCGAACGCGGATGGCCAGAAAATATCAGCAGCAACCATTCTCGAAAGTCTTTCTCGCGCAGTTGAGAAGGAACTCGAGCGCAAGCGTAGGCTTGGGCATTATTATGTAACCTACGAAAATGGTGCCGCCCGCTTCCATGGCGATGACGCACCTTGTCAGGAGAAGCCTGAAGATACGCAAGTTTGAAATTTGGGCTCAGACCCCAGGACATTTTCTGGGGTGAAATGTACCAACGCAACTCCACAAAACCGGCAATCCTTTTCCCATACCCCACGCCAACTTTCCGGCACCAGGCAATGCCCTGCTCAAAACCCGACCTAAAAACCATCAATTAAAACAGCAATATAACGCCACTTTCTTAAAACTGGCACACCCTTCGCTTGGTATCCGGCAAAACGGCAATTTAATGAATTTCCGCCGGTAAGGGTTCCCCTCTCAGTGGGCACCAGGCTACCGGCACCTCTGAGCAGGAGAATAGATATGCCTCAGGTCATTAACACCAACATTGCGTCGCTGAATGCTCAGCGCAATCTGAATGCTTCGCAGGGCGATGCAAACGTGGCACTGCAACGGTTGTCTTCTGGCCTGCGGATTAACTCTGCCAAAGACGACGCCGCTGGCCTTGCCATTTCCGAGCGCTTCCAATCCCAGATCGCCGGCCTGAACCAGGCCCAGCGGAATGCCAACGACGGCATCTCCCTGGCGCAGACGGCGGAAGGCGCGATGGACGAGATTACCAATAACCTGCAGCGGATTCGGGAACTGGCAGTACAATCAGCGAACGCTACAAACAGCAACTCTGACCGCCAGGCACTGAACCAGGAAGTGCAGCAGCGGATTGAAGAGATCAACCGGATTGCCAGCCAGACCTCGTTCAACGGCCTGAAGGTACTTGACGGCACGTTTGCGACGCAGACGTTCCAGGTGGGTGCTAATACTGGTGAAACCATTGCGGTTAGTGGCCTGGATTCTCGCGGAAGCCAGCTTGGGGCTACGGTGATTGAGAGCCAGGAATTTGGGGCTACTCCGATTAGTGATTTTGAGGATGGGGAAACGCTGAGTGCTAATATTCCGGCTAATTTTGAGGCGTTTTTGCCTACCGGGCGAGGAATAACCGCTGGTTCATCTGTCACAATCAACGATGTCGAAATCGGAGTTGACGCTGGCGATTATACTTCACTTGAGGAAGTCGCCGAAAACATTCGCGGTAAAATTGCCCTTCTAGGTGGCGACGATGCTGCAGCACTGGAAGGCATTCAGGTTCAAGTCTCGGGCTCACAGTTGAGCTTCATCAGCTCCCGTGACGAGCCAGTAGAGGCGACTGTCCGGCTGAATGCTGACGTGTTAAATCCAGTTTCTGGCGCCAGCAACGACACACTTGATCAAAACAACACTCTTTCACTCACTTTAACAGATTTCAACTTCGCCACAGGCAACCTTGCGGGCACCATCTCAATCGGCGGCAATGAGCTAGATCTCGACCTTGAAGGCGTGACCACTCAGGCCGAATTTGAAACACGACTCAGCAATGCCTTGTCAGGCACTGGCGTCACCTTCGACTTCACAGCCCCTACGCTGACATTTACCAACGAGAATAGCGATTCCATCGATCTTGATGTCAGCATCAGCGATGGCGGTGTTCCACCGCTGAACTTCAGTCAAACTTTGGAAATCGCCGGCCAGACCGGTAAAACCTTGGTCGACCGCTTCAAAGAGGGAGACACCTTCGATTTCCGAATCGATCTCGACGGTGAGCAGCTTGATATCAAAGGTGCCACATCGCTGAACGACGTTGTCAGCCAGGTAAACGCCCTGAGTACCAAAACAGGTATCAGTGCCAACCTGAACGCAAGCAATGATGAAATCATATTCTCCAAAGAATTTGGCGAGGATTTCGACATTACCATCGAGACCGACCTCAATGGAAATGGCATTTTTGGCGAAACGAGCGATCTGAGCACGCAGATTACCGCAACCGCGGCAGATAATACCCAGTCTGCCAACATGGTCGACATCTCGACTCGCGACGGCGCTGACTTAGCCATGATCACCATCGATTACGCCATCGACAAGATCAACGGCTATCGGGCCGACCTCGGCGCCGTCCAAAACCGCTTCGAGTCCACCATCGCAAACCTGAGCACCACCTCAGAAAACCTCTCGGCCTCCAACAGCCGAATCCGCGATGCCGACTTCGCCGCAGAAACCGCCGAACTGGCCCGCACCCAGGTGCTCCAGTCTGCCGGCCTCTCGGTGCTGGCCCAGGCCAACGCCCGGCCTCAGCAGGTGCTCCAGCTACTGCAAGGCTAATCTCCTGCAGCACAATCAAAACGGCCGGGCTAATCACCCGGCCGTTTTACTTTTGGGGTCAGAAAACCTACAGCACGATTAGCTCGACGCTGGCCTGACCGACGAATCGGCCAAAACCTTTATCAAAAGTCATCAACTTTTCGCACCCATGCCGTTCAGCATGAACAAGGTGAACCAGATCATTCACGCTTTTTCCGCAATCCAGGTCCAAGGCCAGTTTCGTTGCTGTCACAACATCTGACTTTTCAATTGCAGGGGTAGAAAACTTCTGGAAAAAAGCTAACGAATCACTGTGTGCAGAAAGCTGTCCGAGTTTCGCCAATACAAACACCATCTCAGACAACACTAACGGGGAAATGATTAGCTGTCTCTTTGCTATCGCAGCTTCAATCAACTTCTCGGCGAGCTTTTGCTTATCAGAATTCTGATTGATAATGGCGTAAATCAGAATATTGGTATCAAAAAACGTCATTGTTTATGTCGTCCTCCATGGACACTACCGCCACATCCTTGGCCACTTCGGGTTTGCTTCTGCGCGTTGTCTGCAATGCCTGGAATTCGCCCAAATCTTCGCTGGCCTCACCGCTGACCGGCTCTTCGTCCACGAGAATGATCACTCGGGCGTGTTTATTGAGCAGGCTTTGCCACTCCTTCAGCTCCAGATATTTGCCGGTGATGTCGGTTTCAAACTCAATGGCGTACATAACCACCTCAGTCAACGTTCACAGGAGCAGTTTACGCCCGAATAAACATTCCCACAAATAAGCAGACCCAAAACTCAGCGCCGGCTCTCATTCATCACAAACCGCTCAACCGCAAGCTGCACAGCCTCATTCAATCCGAGCCCTTCCCCTGCTGCTTTCATTGCCAGCTTCTTGTGCAATTCCCTGCCAATTCGGATATTGAACGAACCCTTGAACGGCTTATTCGGCTCGATACCCATGGCTGCGCAATCTGCAAGATACTCATCCACCGAAACCCGGAATTCCTTTTCAAGCGCGCGAAGGTTTTCGGCTTCGTACGTAACCAGGTCGTTTATGAACAGGAGCTTGCCGTAAAGCAGCCCCCTGTCCAGATCATGCTCGATTGAGCCAACCTGCCCCTTGTGTTTCAAGATATTTGAATTCATACCAGCCCCCAGGCTTTCAATGTCTGCGCCACATCCCGAATCATCAGTGGGCCGTAGACTTTCTCCGGATGCGGCCTGTGCAACCGAATCATCAAACCACGCTCGCCGGAGCTAGCCTGCAAGTAAAATCGCACCCGCGAACCACTGCCTTGAACTTCTTCAAATCCCAAACTGAGCAAATAGCTACGCAACTCTGTCCACGTAATATCTTTAGGCGTGGGCTTTCTGAGCAGCCTGGCCCTGAACTTATCCTTGTTAACCATTGGATCATCCTGATCAGCTATTGCAACTATAATATGGTTGCACCAATTTGATCGCAACCATAATACGAGAGTTGGGGGGCAGACCCCAGATTCGTACTTGGAACCCTCCAACCAAAATGGCAATATATGCCAATAGACACAGGGAGGCCCTGAACAATGGCAACTAGAAATATAGTTATGACAGACCACCAGGAACAACTGGTGAGTAACTTGGTTAAGACAGGTCGCTACCAAAATGCCAGCGAGGTACTGAGAGAAGGGCTGCGGTTGGTCGAAGAGAAGGAAGTCCAACTGCAGCAAAAGCTTCTCGAACTTCGCGGAGCCTTAGCCGAAGGGCTTGCAGACGTCGATAATGGCCGCACAGTCACACTGGGCACCGGTGAAGCGATCACAAACTACCTGATCAACAGGGCCGCAGAACTGAATAAAAAGGACTAAACAGCATGCACCCACTATGGACGGTGGAACTTTCCCAAAACGCTGCCAGAGATTTCGAAGAGATTGTGCGCTACACGCGGGACAACTTCGGCATCCACCAAGCTATGAGTTACAGTGGGCTGATTGCGCATACCATCCAAGAATTATCCGAGCGGGGCCCTGATCATCCTTTAGCAACGGATAGATCTGAACTCCTACCGGGGATCAGAAGTATAAGGATTCAGAGAGAGTCTCAGAAAGCCCGACATGTAGTGTTTTTCAAAGCCATATCTGAAATGTCAGCACGCAAGCTCGTCGTCGTGCGAATCCTGCACGACTCAATGGATTTCGCCGAGCATCTATAAATTGGGGGCTGACCCCAAACCCCAAACTGGCACACCTTTCGCAACACCTCCCTCAAACCCCGGCAAACCGTCAAAAAACTGCAGACCTTTGCCGCATCGGATATTGGCTGGTAACGAGGTGTTCCATGCAAGTACAACATCATAACGCGCATCTTTCTCGCTCCGTTCAGGCTCAGGTCGCGCGCCTGGTGCTCCAGGCAAACCTGGCGTATGGCGAGTCCAACAGCAACGGGCTTTCCTACATTCAGCGGCTGAAAGCGCGCAATGAATGCCGGGAATACCTGAATCAGGCGCTGGCGCTGGAGGCCGATCACGCAGCGGCCCTTGGCCTGCTCGGCCGGGTCGAGATGGACGATGGCCAGCTTGAAAAGGCCCATGCCCTGTTCAACGCCAGCCTGAACCGGCAACCCGCCCAGGCCCAGCAATACTGCAACCTGGGCTACTGGGCACTGAAGAGCGAGCGTCCCGCCCTGGCGGAAGAGTACTTCCAGCAGGCATTGGAGTGCGACCGGCAATCTGCCGCCGCTTTCTGTGGCGTCGCTCATGCCAAACGGCTGCAAGGCCAGTTTGATGTTGCCTACCTGCATTACCGCAAGTTGCTGCAGAGCGGTTCGGAATGGGACTCTGTCTATTCCGGCATGCTCTCCTGTGCCCAGCACCTTCAGGTTCACAAAGCCGACAGTGATCTGGCGCTGGACGCCATCGCCCTGCTGCGCAAGGAAGGCCTGCCACACCAGGAAATTGGCCGCTTTGTCGGGGCGATCATCCAGCAACAATACGATCTGGATAACCCGAACGCCGAGGTCTTCCTGGATGCTGCCGCCGAAGACGAATTGCTTATTCTGGCGCTCCAGAAAACTCTGATGCCTAATGCTGCCGTGGAAGAACTGGTAGTGATGCTTCGTCGCGCCATCATGGCGGAGGTCGCTCAAACGGCCAGCCTGAGGGACGAACTTCAGCCCCTCTGCCTGGCCATCGCCGAATACGCCGACCGCACCGGCTTCGCGCTGGCCGCGGAAGACGATGAGGAACGCCTGGCGGCCACCATCAATGAAAGCATCATGGCGCAATTTGCCGTGGGCGAACCTCAAGAGGCCCTGATTGGCTCGCTGATGATCAGTGCCATGTATGGTGCTCTTTTCCACCAGAACTTTGCAGTACAACTCGGCCAATGGAACCTGGTGGACTGGCCCCTGGCCATGCAACCCATGATGGCAGCCAGCTACTACAACCGGGCGGAAGAAGAGGCCATCAAGCAGTATTTTGACGAAAAAGCCGAGGAACTCTGCCTGGAGAAAACCGATGTGCCCCAGGCATGGCCGGCGTGGAGTCAGCTGGCCTATCGCACGGAGACCAGCCTGAAAGCCGTGGTGGCGCAGGAGCTCGGCCTGAACACTGACAATCTCCCCGCCACGCTGCGGATTATGGTGTGCGGCGCTCAGTCTGGCCAGCGAGCCATGGAGCTGGCTCAATATCTGGACGACGTGGAAGTGATCGCGGTTGATGAATCCCTGGCGAACATCGCCAAAGGCACCCGCATGGCCCAGAGCCTGAACATGGACAACATCGTGTTCTGGCCCTGGTCCATCGCCCAGCGTTTTGTGGCCGATGGTCACCAGGTCCACTGGGTGGAAGTGGGCCGTGTGCCCTCACCGGCCATGACCGCGCTTTCTCTGGCCGCGCTGATCAATACTGCCTCGAACACCGGTGCCATTGTGCACATGCACACGGCGCTGGCCGAGCAAACCCAGGGCGACAAACAGATTCGCCGCCTGGTCGCCGAGCACAATCTGCAACCCACTCGCACCGCCTTGCGTCAACTTCGCAGGATGGTATTGGCCAACCGGCAAGATACCCTCTGGACAGAGCTGCTGAAGGACGAGGACTTCTACAGCCTGGGCGGCTGCCGCGATCGATGGTTCCGGCCGCAGGACGCCAACCAGCTCAAAGAACTGCTGGCCTTGGTGAGCAATGAAGTGGAGTGGAAGCTGATTAAAGCCCGGGATGAAGATGGCCACAGCCTGGCCACCGGCCCGGTACAGCGCCAGATCCAGGCGGAAGCCCTGGGTAGTGAAGTTCAAAGCCTGATGGGGCAGAACCTGAGCGTGTATTTCCAGCGTCGGCGCTAAACAATGGGGGCCAGGCCCTCCGGACATTTGCCCAGGCAAAATGTCCGGAGGGCCTGGCCCAAATTCGTTTGAGCATGGTGCTGGTTTCCGGTAGCTTTCCCTTTTTTGAATCTACCGGTGCCCGCTCTCAGCCATGCAAGTCTCGCAAGCAAACCTGAACCTCAACTTTGACGCCAACAGCCTGCAACGAGGCAAGCGCTATTTCAGCCAGGGCCGGGTACAAAACCTGGTTCGTGAAACCGAAGGCACGAGCATACAGGTGCTGCGAGCGGAGGTTTCTGGCAGCCAGCGCCAGCTCTATATCACCGAGGTTCGGTTCGACCGCTACCTGCCCGGAAAAATAAACACCTTCTGCAGTTGCCCGGTGGGGTTCCGGTGTAAGCATGCGGCGGCCGTTATACTTCAGGCCAATTACGAAGCAGGCCTGAGTGCTGAAAAATACGAACCGGAAGCCGATACACGATACAAATACCCGACAGCGGAAACATGGCTGGAACAGGCGGCCTCAGTTTTCAGTTCGATTGACAACGCTTCCAACCCTGAGTGTCTGGCGTACCTGCTCCACATAGAGCCACACCGCAGCCAGCAGACCCTGTCAGTGAACAAGGTTCGGCGTCGTAAATCGGGAGAATATTCCAGTGGCTCCAAAACCACCGTGTGGAGCCGTACCAACCTTGAATACGATCGCCCGAAATACCTGCGAGAGAGCGATATAGCACCGCTCACATGGTTAAACGCCCTGCCCACAGCATTTCGTGTTGCACCGGTTCTGGAGGGGACCACGGGCGCCTATTTTATTGAATCGGCGCTGAAAACCCGCCGCTTCTTTCTGGAATCCACTCAAAACCCGCCGCTTCAACTCGGAGAGACTCTAGAATCCGGCTTTGAGTGGATGCAGTTGCCAGATAAACAACATTGGCAACTGGTCAGCAAGGCGCTCCCGTCACACATTCGGCTGTTGAACACCTCGCCCGCCTACTATCTGGACGAAAAAGAGCTCCTGATCGGGCGGGTGGAGAACTCGCTGGATGCCCGCACAACCGCGCTTCTGCAACAGTGCCCTCCCTTGGCGGAAAGCCAGCTTCAGCAGGCTTTGCCAGATCTTGCGCCCATACTGGAAAAAGCCGGCGCCGTTCTGCCTGAATCTTTCCAGGTGCCCTCCATGGTGCAGGCAGCACCCCAGCCGATACTGCAGCTGTACAGCCTTCAGCATCCCGCCCCCGGGACACTGCCACTGCTAATGGCGAGATTAATGTTCAGCTATGAAGGCCACCGGGTAGCGTTCTCGGAACAGGAATCCCGGGTTCTGGTTGATGGCAACAATGGCCCGTTGCTGGTCATTCGGGATGAGGATGCGGAAATCGAATGGCTACATCGTGATTTGCCCGATTTCAAAATGGCGGGAACAATGACCGATCATCTCGAAGCAGACATGGTTAATGCGCTACCTTATGGCAGTTTTCTCGATTTCACCTTGCCAACCCGTAACCAGTGGCTGGATTTCATTGCCTTCGATTTACCGCGACTGGATGCAGGCGGCTGGCAAATTGAAATGGACGAGAGTTTTGATGTACCGGTTATTGAAATAGACCAGCTGCACGGCAGTCTGAAGCCGGATGAAGAATCGCCGGGCTGGTTTGATGTTGAAGTGGGTATTGACTACAAAGGCACACAGATTGACCTGATTCCGCTACTACAACAGGCCCTGGTTTATCTCGACCTCAACAATGACAGTGACGATGCCTTGCCTGAAACCCTCTGGCTCCATAACGGCGACGCCCTCATCCGGGTTGTTTCAGACCGCATCCGACCATTGGCCCGAACCCTGTTGAGCCTGTTAGGGAAAGAACGTGGCGGCAAACTAAGGCTGCCAAAACTGGATGCGGCCCAGGTAATGGGTGATCTGGCGGCAGATTGGCAATGCAACGCAGAATTGCGCAACCTCAGTGAAAAACTCACGTCCTTTCAGGCACTAAACCATGTTCCAATTCCCTCAGAGGTTCGGGCAGAGCTGCGCCACTACCAGCAAGATGGCCTGAATTGGCTGATGTTCCTGCGAGAATTCGGGCTCGGTGGCGTTCTTGCCGACGATATGGGACTGGGCAAGACCCTACAAACCCTCGCCTGCATTCAGGCCGAAAAAGCCGCAGGTCGGCTTTCCGCGCCTGCTCTGGTGGTATGCCCGACCACGCTTATTGCCAACTGGGAGGCAGAAGCCGAGAAATTCACCCCGGGACTGAAACGCCTGGTGATCCATGGCCAACGTCGCAAACCATTCTTCGACACGGTAGCGGAGGCCGATCTGGTGATCACCAGCTACCCACTCCTGCACCGGGATCTGGAACAGCACCAGAACCAGTCATACAGCCTGGCTTTTTTCGACGAGGCCCAACACCTGAAAAACCCGGCAACCGTGACGTCCAAAGCGGCTCGCCGCCTGCCAGCCGAAAACCGCATCGCACTTACCGGCACACCAATGGAAAACCACCTCGGGGAGCTATGGGCCCTGTTTGATCTTATTCTTCCGGGCTACCTGGCAGACCAGAAAATCTTCCGCGAACACTACCGAAAACCTATTGAAGAACAGGGCAATCAGAGCCGTTATGCGGAGCTGAGCCGCCGGGTGCGACCATTTATGCTGAGGCGCACGAAAGATCAGGTAACCCCGGAGTTGCCGGAAAAAACCGAGATCGTGCGTCACGTTGAGCTGAATCGCCAGCAGAAAGATCTGTATGAGACCATCCGCGCCACCATGGATAAGCGCATTCGCAAATTGCTTGCCGAAAAGGGCGCAGCAAGAAGCCAGATAGAAATACTGGATGCGCTCCTGAAACTCAGGCAAATCTGCTGCCATCCCGCTCTGCTTAACCCGGAAGAAACAGCCGGTTCGGCCAAACTCGACTCTTTAATGGAAATGTTGGAACAACTGCTGGATGAGGGACGCAAGGTCATCATCTTCTCTCAGTTCACCAGCATGCTGGCGCTGATCGAAACTACTTTGAAGGCGGCAGGCATAGGCTATGAAAAACTCACCGGCCAAACCAGAGACCGCGCCACACCGGTTAAACGGTTTCAGAATGGCGAGAGCCCGGTCTTCCTAATCAGCCTGAAAGCCGGTGGTACCGGCCTGAACCTGACCGCCGCGGACTGCGTTATTCACTATGATCCGTGGTGGAATCCCGCAGCCGAACAACAAGCCACAGACCGCGCCTGGCGCATCGGCCAGGACAAACCTGTCTTCGTGTACCGTCTGATTACCGAAGGCACGGTAGAAGAGCGAATTCAGGCACTACAGGCAAGGAAGAGCCAGCTTGCAGACGGTCTGTACGGCAAAGCTGATGCCTTCAGCTCGGCCATTACCGCCGACGATATTTCCGTCCTATTCGAGAAATAAAAGGGGTCAGCCCCCCGAACATTCGCCAACGCCAAATGTCTTTAGGTCTGACCCCACTTACATATAGGGAATCAGGGATTCGCCATAGAGATGTAAGTCCTCCAGTATCTGCTGCTTCCTGGGCGTCAGCTCCGTATCAGCCGCCAATCGCTGTAGCTTCTGACCATAGGCCTCCAGTGAGCGCCATCCTTTTTTCGGCTGCATCAACCGTTCCGTACGAAACTGCTCCCAACGCTCCATTTCCTCGCCAATCAGGGTATCCGGATAATTCCTCGCCCGGTAACGGAACAGCATCTCCGGCAAGCGGGGGTCTTCAAACCTCACTTCCTGCTCGGCCAAAGTCTCCACGGGTTGGGTCAGCAACCAGTTGAGTTTCTCCCGGTCGGTTTTGCTGATAAATCCGCCCGCGTACAGTTGCTCGTCGGGATCGGTCAGGTCGCTGCCCTGAAAATCCTGTTCGAATGCCTGGGCAATACGAGCAGGAAGATCCGGAGCTTTGCGCAACTTGGCCAGATTTGCCCGAAGCACATCACCATCTAACTCCAGCTCGGCCAACCGTTCTTGTGTCAGCGTGGAGAGCATGGTCGCCGGCGCCAATACCGGGCATTTGTTCAGTTGCACACCTTTCAGCGGAAACCGGCTAACGCCCTCCCCAAGTTCCGCCTGAGACGTAAAGACCCGCTCACGGATCTCCTCGACCGAGGCGTTGATCAGCTCCTCGGGATCTTCCCTAAGATCGTAAACGATCACCTGGTTTTTGTTGCTCAGGCTCTCTGCCAACGGCGCCACCAACGCGCAACACCCCCTTGTTGCCGGGTACTTGGCGGAAATATGAAACACCGGCTTCATAGCGGCGGTATCCAGCATTTGCCGTGCGGAGTGTTTGTCTTTGTTGTTCAGAACGAAATCAAACAGTTTGGGCTGTTTTTCCTTGATCAGCTTTGCCACGGCAATGGTGGCCAGCACATCCGACATGGCATCGTGGGCAGCCTCATGAGCAATGCCATTGGCCACCGTCAGCTCTTCCAGCCTGAAACTCGGGCTGCCATCTTCTTTGCGGGGCCAGTTGATACCGTCCGGCCGCAAGGCATAGGTCAGCCGCACCATATCAATGATGTCCCAGCGAGAGTTCCCGTTCTGCCATTCCCTGGCGTAGGGGTCCCGGAGATTGCGGTACAGCGTATGCCGGGTAACTTCATCATCAAACCGCAGGCTGTTGTAGCCCACAGCGCAGGTACCGGGCTGGCTGAAAGCCTCATTAATCTGGGCGATAAACTCGGCTTCCGGAAATCCGTCCTCCAGCGCTTTCTGGGGAGTAATACCAGTAATCAGGCAGGCTTCGGGGGATGGCAGGTAATCGTCGGCTGGCTTGCAATAGATCACCAGCGGGTCTTCGATGATATTCAGATCCGCATCGGTGCGCACACCCGCAAACTGGGAGGGCCGGTCATGAACCGGGTCTACGCCGAAGGTTTCGTAATCGTGCCAGTAAAAAGAGCGGATCAAAGGAAGACTCCTGCAACCGAAGTAAAGTCAGACGCAGGAGTTTAACAAACTTACGCGGCACTTTGCCGAGCATTACCCGTCAACATCGCCTCGATGCTCAGGTGATAGTCCAACGCCTCCCACTCAATGCCCGTACCATCGCAGATGAAATGATACTGACGCACCTCCGCAATAGAGGCTGCCTCCAACTCAGGGTACCAATGCACAGGCGTGGAGATTACGCGGCCGTCTTCCAACTCCACGTGCAAGTGACGGTCGTCAATATGAACGGATTTACCCTTGAAACCAGGCATTCCACCTCTCCAGAAAATCAGATTGATGACGTTCAACGATCTTCAGGCACTCCCTCAATTCCTGATTCTTGAGCGTGCTGAACTTTACCGCGAAAGTCGACAACTCAATCTTAGCCCATCGTTCACCTCGGAGCACATGAACATGGGCGGGCAGATGGTCATTGGCGTAGAAAAAGAACTTGAAACCATTGAGCAGCAGTAGTGTCGGCATCCTTGCCTTTCGACCCTTCTATGCTTTGCTAGCCACCACAATTAGAACAGCTTGGTACCCATATCCGACTGATGGGTGCGCAGGCGGTCGACACCTCCACCCGTCAATTGACTCAAATCTACCGTCATATTCGTTGGCAGGTTAATAAATACACCTTTCCCTACACTGATGGTGTTGGCACCATCCAGTGTCTGCCAAGCGACATTATCATCGCGCTGTAAACCGATAAAAAACCCATCGGTAAAGGCAACCTCGCCTTCGGCGGAGCCTTCCTCGCCTACGATAACGGACCGCAGGTTGGTCAGTGGTGCGCAGTTTACACCCGAAATACAGGTCATCGTTTCACTGCCATTGGGCGCAATACCAATATGGGACGCCCGATAATTAGTGGCCGTCTCTCCTTCCCCGGCAAACAACGCGGTATCGTATATGGTGCCCGACACATCTTCCCGAACCTTAAGCCCGGAAATATTACCGCTGAAACTGGTGGTGTTAGACGACACCGAACCCCGAGCTTGCTGAAACCCCATGCGGAACCCGGCAAGACCGGCGGCATCTTCCGCCAGTTCGATGTAGGGCATGCGTGCTTCGAAAGGAATTTCCTCGCCGGCGTTGTAGGTTTTGCCGTTGAAAACCTCGCCATCGTTACGGGCGATGTGACCAAGGGCCAGGTGGGTGGCAGAGAAATCCGTGCCGCCATTGATCTGGCCGGCCTGAATATCATCAATATTCACGCGGGTTTCCACATCCATGGTCAGCGTCATGCGCGTGAACTCATGGTTCTGGCCTGGAATATTCTCAATCTGCATAAAAGCCTGCCCGGTTACCTTACCCATTGCATTATCTGAAATGGGTTCAAGTTCTGCCTGGGAAACGGGCGAAATACCCAGGCAAAGCATGGTAAGGGCAGCGCATCCGTACGCTTGCGTTGTCATAGATTGTGTCTCTGATTGTTTTAGTGAGTCAGTTTCGACACCCGACTCCATGCCTGCCCGCTGGTTTTATTATTTCGGTGCTGGCATGCGGCCCGTTATTCTTTGTAACAAACTGTTTCTTTTTGACCGCAACACGACTATATCCGACCGAGGCTCGTATATTGAGTGAGGTACATCACATTCATTCATTACTTGGCCGTCATTTGTCGTTCAAGCTTGATTTCCGTCACAGGATTACAATTACCCCATGGGCAACAAGTAACTTAGCGAACGTTTAATGTAGCCCGCATATACATAAATCTCGATATTGGTATACTTACGCCCTTTCATTGAAGGCCCCAAACGGCACCCCATGACCACCAGAATATTGATCTGCGACGACTCTGCCCTGGCACGCAAACAAATGGCCAAAGCTCTGCCACCCGGCCTGGCAGACGACATCCTGTTTGCTGGCGATGGCAAAGAGGCTCTGACCATCCTGCGCGATCAGAAAGCCGAACTGCTGTTTCTGGACCTGAACATGCCGGAACTCGACGGCTACCAGGTGCTGGAACACATTCGTTCCGAAGATCTTCCGGTTCTGACCATCGTAGTCTCTGGTGATATCCAACCCGAAGCCCGGGAGCGCGTACGAAAACTGGGCGCCATCGACTTCATCAAGAAGCCAACCGACACCGGCGTTGTCTCCCGACTACTCAAAGAGTACGGCTTCTATCGCCCATCCGAGCTTGAAGACACTGCCCTGAACGACGCCAGCCTGCACAGTCGAGAGGCAGCAGCCCCGGAAATCTCAGTAAGCCTGAGCGACTACCTGCAGGAGATCTCCAACGTGGCCATGGGCCGGTCGTCAGATCTGCTGGCCCGGCTGCTAAAGGTGTTTGTCAAACAACCTATCCCCAAAGTCGCTTTTATCGCCAACTCTGAGCTGCACATGGCGATATCGGCTGCGCAACGAGCAGAAAACTATTCAGCCGTTTGCCAGGGCTTTACAGGCGCGGGTATCGCCGGTGAGGCACTGCTGCTGTTTGAAGACGCCAGTTTCCGGGAAATGGCAGAACTGCTGCACTACGATGTGCTGGAAGGCGAATCCGTGAACGTGGAAGTGCTCATGGATATGTCGAGCATTCTATTCGGCGCCTTTATCAAAGGTATTGGCGATCAACTCGATCTGAAACTGGGACTGGGCCATCCGACCGTTCTCGGCCAGCACCGCCCCGTTAACGAACTATTGGATCATCACAGCAAGCGGGAAGAACAGCTGCTGTGTATCGAGATCAGCTA
>MDTA01173512.1_pt1 | contig 18979 bp, 21 predicted proteins | sample 811151 | NCBI WGS metagenome assembly MDTA01 (sample SAMN05326648, study PRJNA326480) | marine metagenome | isolation source: seawater | place: Indian Ocean: South | collected 2010
AACTAGTTCTTCCTATAGAGCCGTGGTAGACCACCACGTTGATAGGCTGGATGTGGAAGCGCAGTAATGCGTGCAGCTGACCAGTACTAATAGCTCGATCGGCTTGATTTATGCACTGAAAAAAATTTTTATTCTATAACCTTTCAAATTATATAGTAATTTTCACCATTTATTTATGGACCTGACTAAATTATCAAGAAAAATCTATTTAATAATAAGGTATATTTTATATGAAAAATATGCTTTTGTTTTTTTTTTCTTTTATAAACTAGTTATCGACCCAATAAAATTTAAGTTTAAACTCGAAGTTAAAAATCCTTTTATAAAAAATAGAACAATTTACATAAATATTGACAAAATAAAAAAATTTTTAATAAAAAAGAAAACAATTAAAATATTAGAAATTGGTACTAATTTAGGTGAATTTTCATTTAAGCTACATGATTATCTTTTAAAAAAAAAAATTAAATTTAAAATAATATCAGTTGATCCTTTTTTACATGATTTCAGATTTGTTAGTAAAAGTTATATCTACAAAATATTTAAACACAATTTATCTTTAAAAAATAGGTCAAAAAATATTAAACATTTGAAGTTAAAATCTTTAGATGCATTTAAATTTTTTAAAAAGAAAAAATTTAAATTTGATCTAATATTTATTGATGGATCACATTTATATAAGGATGTTATGAATGATTTAAAATTTTCTATTGATTATAAGAAAAACTATAAAACTGAGGTATTTTTAGATGATTTAGATTATACATATGAAGAATTATTAAAAATTTATAAAAATAAAAAAGTTTTAGATAATTTATTAAAAAAATCTTTAAAAATAAATTATATTAAAGATAAAGTAAATTTTCATCCAGGAACACTTTTGGGCGTAAAAGAATTAAATATTAAAATGTCAAACAAAAAATACGGATCTTTAAGTAGAGTGATTTAATAATGAAAAGAATTTTATGTTTTGATTTAGATAATGTAATTTGCACAACAAATAAAAAAAAAAATTATGCAAAATCAAAACCAAAAAAGAATATAATTAAATTTATAAACAATTTGTATGAAACTAATAAATATCAAATAAAAGTTTTCACAGCTAGAGGAATGGGAAAATTTGAGGGTAAAAAATCTTTAGTGAGAAAGAAATATTATCAATTAACAAAGAAACAACTAAAGATTTGGGGTTTAAAGTATCATAAGTTAGTTATGTTTAAAACTTCATATGATTTATTTGTTGACGACAAAGCTTATGGATTCAAAAAAAATTGGTATCAGGATTTTAATAAATACTTATGAAAATATAAATATTTTTCGTAATTTTTAATTCCAATGAATGTCCCAATATCAAATAGTTCAATATTACTTTTTAATAATTTAGCATTATTATTTTTAACCAGTTTCGGAATTATATTTTTTTCTAACGAGTTTTCTTTTTTATTTATAATTTTTGTAATTTTTTTATTAACAAAGTAAATACCACAATTTATTAAACCTGAAGTTTTTTTTGGTTTTTCAATAAATATAGTTTTATTCTTTTTTATAAAAAAATTACCACTAGTATTACTTTTTTTCTTAGTTACACTAATATTTATAATTTTATTTGAATCTACGTTTTTTAAAAAATTTTTAAATTTTAAATTAGTAAATGTATCTCCATTTAAAAGTAAAAAATTTTTTTCAAGTTTGTTAAAAGCTTTTTTCAATGCATACCCAGTTCCCATAGGTTTTCTCTCTGTGTATATATTAATTTTTATTCCTTTTATTTTAAAATTCTCATTTAAATAATTTTCTAATTGTTTTCCTTTGTATCCAGCTAAAAATAAAAAATTACTTAAACCTTGATTAATTAAATATTTTAAAAGATAAAATAAGAAAGGTTTTTTTTGTATTTGAATAATTGGTTTAGGGGTTTTTTTTGTTAAATGTTTCAATCTTTTTCCATATCCACCAACAAGTATTACCACCTGAATTTTATTTAATTTTAATGACTGCTTCTTTGACATTGATTTAGTTATAAAAAACTATATATCAATTTCCTATGCAAACGACAATTAGATTACAAATTGGGGAAATAATTAAAAATTTTAATAGTCTAAATAATGAAAGATATTTAAATAAAATATCAAAAGCCTCAGATTTAATAGTTAAATCCTTAAAAAAAAAAATAAAATAATTTTTCTAGGAAATGGTGGTTCAGCATCAGATGCTGAACATTTAAGTGCAGAGTTACTTGGACGATATTTAAAAAACAGAAAACCTTATGCCTCTATGTCAATCACATCCAATTCAGCATCATTGACATCTATATCAAACGATTTTGGATACGAGCATTCATTTAGTAGACAAATTAAAGGTTTAGCCTCTAGGGGAGACGTAATATTTGCTATATCTACTTCGATGAAAAGTAAAAATGTAATCAATGCAATTAATGTGGCTAATAAAATTGGCTGCAAAACAATAATTCTAGCATCAGAGACTTCTAACAAAAATTTTTCAAAAAAAGTTGATGTCTTTATAGATTGTCCTGGAAAAAGAGTAGATAGAATTCAAGAAGTTCATATCGCTGTAGGACATATTATTTGTGGAATGGTAGAACAAAAATTAAGATGAATTTTAAAAAACTTGAAAAAAAATCTCAAGAAATAAGAAAATATATTTTTAATGTTGTTAAAATAAGAGGAGGACATCTCTCGACAGCATATTCAGCTACGGAAATATTAGTTACGCTTTATTATACAAATTTGCTTAATATAAATAATAGAAACTATAAAAAAAAGGATAGAAATTTTTTTCTATTAAGCAAAGGTCATGGAGAAACACTTTTATATGCGCTTCTTGTAGATAAAAAAATTATTCCTAAAAATCATTTTGAGTTGCATTATAGAGCAGGGAAAAATAAATTGGGTGGACATGTTGATATTTCTAATCCAGGTGTAGAAATTACCTCTGGTGCACTCGGGCATGGTTTAGGTATAGGATGTGGTATAGCTTTAGGGCATAAGATTAAAAATTCTAAAAAAAATATTTTTGTTTTGTTAGGAGACGCTGAATGTAGTGAAGGTTCCATTTGGGAAGCCGCACTGTTTGCAAAAAAACATAAACTTAATAATTTAATCGCAATAGTAGACAACAATAAAATTGGAGCTACGAATTTTACATCTAATTTTACAAGTGTAGAACCAATTGATAGAAAGTTTTTGTCTTTTGGATGGAATGTAAAAAAATGTAATGGTCATTCTATTAAATCTATCTATAAACATTTAAATAGTTTTAAAAATGTAAATTTAACAAAACCAAGTGTATTAATTTGTAATACTGTTAAAGGTAAAGGAATTAGTTTTTTAGAAAATGATCCCACATGGCATTCTAGAGGATTAAATGAAGATCAGAAAATTTTAGGAATGAAAGAATTACTAAAAAATGAAAAATAAAAATTTAGAAAAGATGTTTTTGAGAGACTCTTTTATCTCAACATTGAGAGAAATTGCTAAAAAAGATAAAAAAATAATTTTACTAACAAATGATCAAGGGGCTCCAGCATTGGATAAATATGTAGAAGAACTGCCAAGTCAATTTTATAATGCAGGCATATCAGAACAAAATATTATTGCTACAGCTTCAGGTTTATCAATCGCTGGCTATAAACCTTATATATATAGTATTAATTCATTTATTATATATAGAACAATAGAGTATTTAAAAATTGATCTATGTAGCATGAAGCAGCCAGTAAAAATTTTTGGAGTAGGGTCAGGATATTCATATCCTGAAGATGGTCCAACTCATCATTCAACTGAAGATATTGCTTTAACTCGTGTGATGGCTAACTTAGATATTTTTAATCCTTCAGATTCAATAATGACCTCAAAAATCGTTAAATTTGTTAATAAATCAAGTAGTCCAACTTTTGTAAGGTTAGATAGACAATATTGTGAAAATCAAAAATATAATAATTACAACATTGAGGATGGATTTAGGATTTGTAAGTTTTCAAATTCAAAGGCAAATAATTGTATTATTAGTACAGGACATTTTTTGCAAAAGTTATACAAAATAATAAAAAATGAAAATAAAAAAATTCATTTGATCGATTTTTTTAGGTTAAAAAATTTTAATAATAAAAAAATTTTAGATGTAATTAAAAAATATAAGAATATTATTTCTTTTGAGGAACACTCTAAAAATTTTGGCTTAGGTTCAATTATAAGTGAATTAATTACAGACAATCGGCTTAACTTAAATTTAGTTAGACACGGCTTAAGTGATGAACAGATTTTTTCTTATGGCTCAAGAGATCAGCTATTGCATCAAAATAAACTTGGTGATATCGAAATAAAAAAAAGCATATTAAAAAATTTTAGATAATGAAAAAAAAATGTTTAGTTACTGGATCGACAGCTGTTTTGGGCTCAGCTTTCAAAGATTTATTAAGAACTAGCAATAATTCAGATTATATTGATGATTTAGACTATGTATTTATTGGTTCTAAAGATTGTGATTTAGTTAATAAAGGTGAAGTCTACAATTTTTTTGAGGAAAACAAATTTACTTATGTAATTCATTTAGCGGCTATTTCTGGTGGCTTAGGTTTGTCAGGTAAAAAATTTCAATCAACATTATTTTATAAGAATGTAAGTATGATGTTAAATATTCTTGAGGCCTCAAAAGATTTTAAAATAGAGAAATTATTATTAACTTTATCAACAGGAATGTATTCTCCAGATTTAGATATGCCTTATAAGGAAAAAGACATACATTCAGGATCCGCGCACGATGGTTTATATGGATATTACTATGCAAAGAGAATGATGGAGCCAGCACTAAGAGCATATAGGGATCAATATGGGATGAATATAATTGGTTTAGTTCCAAATGGTATATTTGGCGAAAATGATAATTTTGATTTAAATGGTGCTCCACTTGTACCGGCACTGATTAGAAAATTTTATGATGCTAAAGAAAATAATAAAGATATCGAAGTTTGGGGAGATGGTTCTCCTCTAAGAGAATGGACTTATTCCAAAGACATGGCAAAAGCATTTTTATGGTGTTTTAAAAATTATAACTCAGAAAAAATTTTAAATGTTGGTTCAACAGAGGAGAATTCAGTTAAAGATATAACCTATCTAATTTCTGATATAATTGGATTTGATAAATCAAAAATTAAGTTTGATAAGACTAAACCAAAAGGAGTTTTAAAAAAATCTACCGATAATTCTGAATTTTTAAAGGTTTCAAATTTTCAATATACACCTTTCAAAGAAGGATTAAAAAAAACAATTGAATGGTTTAATTATAATAGAAAAAATAATCCAGAAAAAATAAGGCTCTATTCAAAAGCTTAAAATGAAATACAGAAAACTAGGAAGAGCTGACTTATTATGTTCAGTTATTGGCTTTGGATGTTGGGGTCTAGGTGGTGTAGCATATGGTCCAATTTCAGAAAATACTTCTAAAAAAGTTTTAGACAAATCTTTTGATAAAGGTTTAAATTTTTATGATACTTCTGATTTATATGGCTTTGGTGATGATGGAAGGTCTGAAAAAATATTAGGGAGTGTTTTTAAAAAAAAAAGAGATAAGGTGATATTGGCATCAAAGTTTGGTTTATTGCCTCACGATGGATGGTTTATGCCAGAAAGATATAATCTTTCTTATTTAAATATTGCTTTAGAAAAATCTTTAAGAAGACTAAGTACAGACTACATTGATTTAATTCAGTTACATAGCCCTTCAATGGCTACATTAAAAAATAAAAATAAAATGTTAGAAATAATATCTTTCTTAAAAAAGAAAAAGAAAGAAGGAAAAATTAGATATTTTGGCGTGTCAGTAAGATCACCCAAAGATGCTTTATTTGTCGTAAAAAATTACAAAAGTTTTTACTCAATTCAAACCAATTTTAATATTATAGATCAAAGAATAATAGAAAATAATTTAATTGAAAAATGTAATAAATTAAAAGTAGGAATTATAGCTAGAACACCATTAGTTTATGGGTATTTAACTGGCAAGATCAATGAACAAAAAAAATTGTTAGGAAAAGACCATAGAAAAAAATGGAATAAAAAACAGCTGAAGATATGGGCTAATGCTCCTAAAATTTTTGAAAAATTGATTAAGAATAAAAAAATGACAATAACACAATTTTGCTTATTATTTTGTACTTCATTTCAATCTGTAACTACTACAATACCAGGTATGATGAGTTTAAGACATGTAAATGAAAATCTACAGGCTGGGAAATTTAATAAATTAACAAAAAAAGAAACTGATGAAATTTTTGAACTTTATAAATCTCATTCATGGATTAATTTAACTAATAAAAAAAATGTATAAACCAAAAAAAAATGATACGATCCTTTTTGGTTGCAGTGGTTTTTTCGGGCCAATAATTTTAGATCATTATCCGAATATCGTTGCAGCAGGTAGAACACCTCCACCTAAATTTATTAAAAATAAGTTTGTAAAGATTAAAGATATTAAAAATATAAATAAAATAAGAAATTTTAATTATAAAAATGTAATTTTTTTAATAGGAAACTCACATCATTCAGATCTTAACTCAAATAATTTAGAAAAAGCTCTTAGTTATAATTTTTATCCTTTTAAAAATTGTATTGAATTTTTTATAAAAAAAAAGGTAAAAAGAGTAATTATTTTTTCTGGAGCTTTAATATATGGAAAAAAAAATTTGAAGTTGCCAGTAAATGAAAATCAAAAAATTGATGGTTTTCAAAATAATTATTTATTTAGTAAGTATCTTTCAGAACAGATTGCTGAATTTTATAGAAAAAAGATTAATATTATAAATGTAAGATTAAGTAATATATATGGACCAACTTTTTTAAAAAGACCAGATTTAATTCAAGAAATACTTAATCAAATAATTATTCAAAATAAAAAACAAATCTTTATAAAAAGTTTTAAACCAAAAAGAGATTTTATTTATGCTACAGATGCAGCACATGCTGTTGTTAAATTACTTAAAACTAATTATTCAGGTAATATCAACTTAGGTTCTGGCAAGATGAATTCTATTAAAAAAGTTTGTGACATAATCACAAAATATACAGGTGTAAAGATTAAGTCTAAAAATAAAAAAGTTGGAGGTCAAATGAAGTTTGTATTTAATAATAATAGATTAAAACAAATAACAAATTGGAAACCTAAATATTCTTTAGAAAGAGGAATAAAACTAACTATTGATAAAATGCTTGAAACTAAAAATGAAAATTAAAAATAAGAAAATATTGATATTAGGACATAGGGGATTTTTTGGATCAAGCCTTTTAAAAAAACTCATGTTAGAAAACTACAACGTTTGTAAATTATCTGATAAATCAAACCTGCATAATTTTGAAAAATCGCTTAAGGAAATTAAAAAGTTAAAACCAAATATTATAATTAATTGTGCCGGTAAGGTGGGTGGCTTAAATTATAATATTACAAAAAAAACAGAGATTTTTTACTGTAATATTAAAATTTTGATAAATATTTTAGAAATTTCCTCAATACTTAACATTAAGAGAATAATTAATATTGGATCTTCTTGTAGTTACCCAAAAAAATTGAAATCTAAAAAATTATCTGAAAAGTCTTTATTTCAAGGAGAGTTACATGAAACGGTTGAACCGTATGGTTTTTGGAAATTAGCAAGTATAGTGGGATCAAGAGCATATTATCATAATAAAAAAATTATATCGCAAAACATTGTTTTCCCAAGCCTTTTTGGACCTGGCGATAAGTTTGATGTAAAAAACTCTCATGTAATATCTTCTTTGATTAAAAAGTTTTATCAAGCAAAAAAAAATAGAATAAATAAAGTTATTTTATGGGGCAATGGAAAACCTCAAAGAGAATTTATGTATATAGATGATGCTGTAATGGGAATAAAAAAAGTTTTGAGTAAATATAAATCCATTGAACCAATAAATTTGGGTCAGGGTAAAGGTTATACCATAAAAGAAATAGCAATATATTTAAAAAAGATATTTAATTATAATGGAAGAATTATTTGGGATAAAAAAATGCCTAATGGAGCCATGTCAAAAATTTTAGATGTTAAGAAACAAGATAAATTATTAAAATGGAGACCAAAAATTTCATTAGAAAATGGGTTAAGCAAAACAGTAGATTGGTATTTAAAAAATGATAACAGTTAAAACACCTTATAGAATTTCACTTTTTGGTGGAGGAACAGATTTTCCAGAGTGGTTTAATAATTATTCAAATGGTCAGGTTATAAGTGCAACCATCAATAAGTATTGTAATATTTCTCTCCGGTATCTTCCTCCGTTTTTTCCTCACAAGTACAGAATAATTTGGTCAAAAGTTGAAACAGTAAATTTTATAAAAAAAATAAAACATCCAGTTATAAATAAGGTTTTAGAATTTTATAATGAAAAAGAGGGATTAGAAATAAGTCACCTTGGTGATTTACCTGCAAGAAGTGGTATAGGTTCTAGTTCATCATTTACTGTTGGATTGCTTGCAGGCTTAAATTTTTTACAAAAAAATAAAATTTCAAAAAATGAAATAATTAAAAGATCAATATTTGTTGAAAGAAAACTTCTAAATGAAAGTGGTGGATGGCAAGATCAAGTAATAACAGCTTTAGGAGGTTTGAGGTATACTTCATTTAAAAATAAAAATAAATTTTTTTCAAAAAAAATTAATTTATCATTATCAAAACTAAAAAAGCTTGAAGATTCGTTAATACTTTTTTATTATGGAAAACCAAGAACATCTTCTAAAATACAAGTTGAACTTAAAAATAATTTTTCTAAAAAAAAAAAAGAATTTGAAAAAATACTGAAAATTACAGAAAGAGCAAAAAAAGTGTTATATAACAACATGGAATTAGATGAAATTGGAGTATTATTGGATGAATCCTGGAGAATTAAAAAAAGTTTAACAGACAAAATTTCAAATAGAAAAGTAGACGAATTTTACGATTTTTCTAAATCCAAAGGAGCTATTGGTGGTAAACTTTTAGGTGCAGGAGGGAGTGGTTTTATGTTGTTTTATGTGAAAAAAAATAATAAAAAAAATTTTATTAAAAAAATAAGTAAATACCATCTTCATATACCATTTAGTTTTGAAGATAAGGGTGTACATATACAAGAAAGTTAAAATGAAATATCCATTAATGAAAAACAACATATTAAAAAATGATATTGATGTTTTAATAAAGTTTTTAAAATCAAACAAAAAACTAATTTTAACAAATTCTAAAAAAGTTTTTCAGTTTGAAAAACTTTGGTCGAAATGGTTAGGTACTAAATATAGTATATTTGTGAACTCTGGTTCTTCAGCCAATCTATTATCTATACAAATTTTGAAAATTTTAAATCCTAAAGGTGGAAATATAATTATTCCAGGTTTTACATGGTCATCAGATGTAGCCAGTGTAATACATTGTGGATTTAAGCCAAAATTTGTTGATATAAATTTAGAAAATCTTGCAATGAATGATGAAGAAGTATTTAAGGCAGTAGACAAAAATACAAAAGCAATTTTTTTAACCCATGCCCAGGGATATAATGGTTTATCAGATAAAATTTTATCTTTGTGTAAGAAAAAAAATATTATGCTCATAGAAGACGTATGCGAGTCTCATGGAGCCAAACATAAAAAACAGAAACTAGGTACATTTGGAAAAATATCAAATTTTTCATTCTATTACGCTCATCATATGAGCACAATTGAGGGTGGAATGATTTGCACAAATGACGAAAAAATATACGAAATGGCAAGATCATTAAGGTCTCACGGAATGTTAAGAGAAATAAAAAGTAAAAGTTATCAAAAAAAAATAATAAAAAAACACAAAGATTTAAATTCCCAATTTATTTTTTTGTATCCTGCATATAATGTAAGAAGTACTGAAATAAATGCTGTAATAGGTATTAATCAAATAAAAAGGTTAAATTCAAATATAGATAAAAGAAATAAAAATTGCAGATTATTCAACTCCTTGATTGATAATGAAATATTTTTTACAAATTTTGACATGAAGGGTATGAGTAATTACGCTTTTAACTTAATATTAAAAAAGAAAAACAATTTTGTTTTGTCAAAATTAATTAAAGCTTTAAATAAAAATGGGATTGAGTTTAGGATGGGAAGTGCAGGTGGAGGAAATCAGCTTAGACAACCATATGTAAAAAATTTAAAACTAAAAATAAATCCTGCAAGTTTAAAAAATACAGACCACATTCATAAATATGGAATGTATATTGGAAACTATCCAGAACTTAAATCTAAAGACATAAAATATATATGCAAAATAATTAACGAGTCTGTAAAATAATGGAAAAAATACTAATTACAGGTGGAGCAGGTTACATTGGATCTATTTTAGCGACTCATTTAATAAACAAAGGGTATGAAATTACAATTTTTGATAATTTTCTTTATAATCAAACGAGCCTACTTGATATTTGTTATAAAAATAATCTTCATATTGTAAACGGTGATGTGAGAGATAATAATAAGATTAATCCCGAAATTAAAAAAAGTGATATTATTATACCTTTAGCAGCTCTTGTAGGAGCGCCAATATGCAAAAAAGATCCTAAGGGCTCTGAAGATATAAATAAAAATTCAATTTTTAATTTATTGGAAAATATCTCAAAAAATCAAACTATTATAATGCCAACAACCAATAGTGCTTATGGAGGTGGTCAAGGAGGTGTTGAATGTGATGAAAATAGTCCATTAAACCCAATATCGAAGTATGCTCTTGATAAAGTTGAAATTGAAAAAAAAATAATGGATAGAGAAAATACTATAAGTTTAAGATTAGCTACAGTTTTTGGAATGTCTCCAAGAATGAGATTTGACTTGCTTGTAAACGATTTTGTTAGAAGAGCTTATTTAGACAGATTTATAGTCCTTTTCGAAAGCCATTTTAAAAGAAATTATATTCATGTAAAAGATGTTGCTAATTGTTTTGAGCATTGTTTAGAAAATTTTTCAAAAATGAAAACAAATATCTATAATGTTGGATTATCAGATGCAAATTTATCTAAAAAAGAACTTTGTGAAAGAATAAAAAAATATAAACCAGATTTTGTAGTTCTTGAGTCAGAAATAGAAAAAGATATCGATCAAAGAAATTATGTAGTGTCAAATTCTAAAATTGAATCTACGGGCTTTAAACCAATGTATAATATTGATTTTGGTATAAAAGAGATTTTGAAAGGTTGTGAGATTTTAAGTAAAAAACAATATAGTAATATCTAATTGATGGATGTTACTATTTTAATTCCGACTCTAAACAGAAGCTTTTTTGTCGATAAATTATTAACTTATTATGAAAAATTTAATTTTTTAGGAAAAATAATTATTATAGACAGCTCTTCACAAGAAGAACTAAATATTAACAAGTCAAGAATTGAAAAATCGAAACTAAATATAACTCATTTACCACTAATAAGTGATGAGTTTTACGCCATGGCAAAAGGAATTGAATTTATTAGAACAGAATATGCAATTCATTCTGGAGATGATGACTATTTTTCTGTATCTGGTATTAAAAAATTGATTAATTATTTAGATAAAAATAAAAATTTTATATCTGCAGGTGGAAAATCAATCACGGTAAGTTATGACAGTAATAGTAAAATTATTAAAGGATCTGCTTTTTATAATTTGCCAATTAAAAATCAGGTTGAGGCATTAGATAGGCTTAAATCAATTAAAAGATTTGAACAGTTGCCTGTTTATGTGATTTATAGGTCAAGTATTATTAAAAAAATTTATCACAACCTTCATACAAATCAGGAGTTTAGTATAAATTATAGAAGAAATTTTAATGAGTATTTATGGAGACTTTTGCCTCCAATTTTAGGTCAAGGTAAATTATTTAATAAAATTTTTTTTCTAGTGCGCTTTCAAACAGATCAGAAATATATAAGAAAAGAGTTATCAGAAATTAGAGATAACGGTTTTAATAAAATCTATAAAAAGTCTTTGAAAAATTTGAAAGCATTGTCTTCAGTAGAAAATAGAGGAAACAAAATATATGAAAATTCAAAAAAAATATTTAAATCATTTGTTGCTGGGCAGCTCCAATCTAATTGTTTTATACGGTTACAAAAAAAGCTTTATTTAATAAAATTTATATGTATTTATTTAATGAACAGGATTGGTAATAAAGGCAAAAAAATTCACAATTATTATACAGATAAAAAATCATCTTATTACGAGGAAGAATTAGATTTTATTTTAAATTTATTAGTTAAAAAAAAATGATATCGGAATATAAAAAAAGAAAACTTAGACAAAAGTTTTTATGCGATAAAAGTTTGTTACGCAAAAAAACAGATCTTATTTCTGAGGGAAAAATCCCAAAAAATTTACTAAGCAATATACAAAATGCTTCTATGAGTTTCATTTATAGTACAATTATTAATCAAAATAAAAGTAAAAAATTAAATATTGAACAAAATTTACAGGGTTTAATTAAATATTTAGAAAAAAATAAACCAGATAATATTACTCATAATGGCATGATTGTTCCAAGAAAAGAAATATCTTTAGAATATAATTTATTTTTAAAAAGTTTTATAGATTTTTTGAAATACTCAGGAATTTTCAATTTAGTTGATTATTTTGTATCACCTCCACAACTAAGAATAAAATTTAACGACAAAAATACCAATCCAAATGCCAGTAATAATATCCATTCTGATGCATGGACAAATCATAATACAGATAAAAGCTGCACCTTGTATCTACCAATTTTCGGTGATGTAAAAAAAAATTACGTAAAGTTTTTTAAACCTAAAGAAAATTATATAGATATTAATTGGTTAAAATTTAGGAAATTTGATACGGGTGAAGATGTAGTTAAAAATTATAAGCCGGTTGACGTTAAATATGAGATTGGTAAATTTTTAGTTTCAGATTGCTCTACACTTCACCAAAGTATTCTATTAAAAAATGCCAAACCTAGGTTATCAATGGACATCGCATTTATTCCAAAAATATCATTTTACAAATCAAAGATCAAATCTCATGTTAAGGCTTCTAAATTAGATTTAATCGGTACTAAAGAAATTATGATATTTAAAGATAGTATTAATTTACCATTAAAACAAATTTTAAAAAAAAAAAGACAATCATTATCCAATAGAAAAATAATTAAATTATGAATTTGATAAAATATTTTACAAAAATAAATATATTACCGTCAAAACTTCTTCTAAGTTTAGAAAAAAAAAAAAATGATTATATAAAGAAAAAAAAAGTAATCTGGCACATAACTACACCAAGATGCGGTAGTACCTCTTTAATGGAATATTTTAGAGATGAATTTAAGAATGTTGGGTTTGGGCCATTTCAAACTTTTCCATATCAAGAAAATAGATTTCAAAATATATGCTCTCAAAGAGTATTTAATACGATTTTTTTTAGAAATGAAAAATTTTTTTTTTCAACCCACAGTCATACTTTGGCTACAAATGATTTCTTAAATTTAATATCTTCAAACCATTTAGTTATTTTACAATATAGATCTATTGAGGAGACCTTAAATAGTCTATTTTTTTATTTAAAAGATGGTGTTTATAAGAACCCAAAACTTATTCATAAAGGTCTGAATTTTTGGTTACCTTTTGGTTTTAATTCAAATTCAGATGAGGAAAAATTTTTAGAACTTATTTATAGTTATGTTCCTTGGCATATAAACTTTTTAAAAGGTTGGATATTAGAAAGTAATAGTAGTTTCGAAAAAATATTTATAAATTTAAACGAAATTAATAAAAATTTTCCAAATGTAAAAAAAAAATTAAATAAAATTTTTGAAAATAAGTTTGATATTAGTTTGTCTGAAAACAATTTAAACAAATTTAATGAAAACCCCAGAAATTACAAAAGTTTAATAAATAATAAACATAGAGAAGTTATAAATGAAATTAAAAATTCAATGCTTAAAGTAGAGGAAATAGAAAAAATTAAATTACATGATGAACATTTAATTTGATCATCAAATAACACCCTAAATTCAACTTATTTAAAAGGTATTTTTATTCTTTAAAATAAAAATTGATAAAAGATATTTTAAGGTTTTTTGCAAAAGCTTTATCTGTAATTTTATTATCACCAACATAAACTGCATTTTTAAATCCAATTTTTTTAATAAATTTTTTCAAACTATTAACACTTTTCGTTGAAGGTTTGATATAGTCATAATCATTATCTAAGATATAAATTTTCTTAAAAAATTTATTTATACCAAGCTTTTTTATTTTATTTTTCTGTCTTAGTCGATTTCCATTAGTAACTAAAAAAAGTTTTTTTTTCTTATAAAAAAATTTTAAAATATTTTTTAATGAACTTACATTTTTCAGGTTATTACAATTATAAGATTGATATTTATTAATTGTTCTTTTGACTAATGATTTTAAATTAATTTTTTTCACTAAAAAATTAGAGAGAAATTTATCAAATATCTTTTGATTTTTATTTTTTAATATTAATAATTGTTTTTGTATTTCATTTTCATGAATATCTATTTTAGTTGTAAGAAATTTTGATACATTTTTTAAAGAAGGATAAATAAAATTTTTTTCGTTATATATTGTATCGTCCAGATCAAATATAATTATCTTATATTTTTCTAATTTTTTTTTTAAAATTCGTTTTTTATAAATTTTCATTCTTTATTAATAATCAAAGATCTTTTAAATACTTTATTGTATTTAATTTTACTTATTACGAACTTTCTTTTTGGAATAAAATAATTTAGTGGATTAAACCCGGCTTTAATAGAAAATTCCACACTACCTGAAAGTCTAGGATTTATTTCTAAAAACCAAATCTTACCTCTTTTATCTTTTATCAATTGAATATTTATGGGACCAAAAAATTTTAATTTATTTGAAATTTTATTTATTTCTAATAATACATTCTTGTCTTTAACAATCTGTCCAACAATACTCACTCCTTTATGAACGATTCTAATTCTTGGAAGGGCAAATATAATTTTACCATTTTTATCAAAGAGACAATCCACTGTATATTCTTTACCTTTAATAAATTGTTGTACGATATAATTTTGCTTACTTTTAAAAAATTTAAAGTCATTAAAATTAGTTATTTCAAAAATATTTTTACTTCCCCTACCAAAAATTGGTTTAGCCAACATTTTTTTTTTATAATTTAATCCAGGAACATTAAAATTGTTTTTTATACAAAAATTATGAAATTTCGATTTGTTTAAACAAATATTTAAAGTTTTATTATTTGAAATAATGATTTTTTTGATAATAGAACTCAATTTTTTTCTATTTTTATTAATTAGATTAATTTCTTCGTCAACAAACAGAAAAATATATTCTACTTTTTTACCTAAATTTTTTAAAAAATTTAAAAATCTTATATCTGTTCCTTTGGGTGATAAATAGAATTCATCACAAATATAAGCACCACTACCATGGACTTCACTGTCTATTCCAATAACATAAAAGTTTTTTTTTAAAGTTTTAATTAAACTATTCATAATAATTCCATTAGCTGCAGAAATTAGAATTTTAGTTTTCATTTTTTAAAAATAGCGTATATCTAATTGTAAATAAAACTATTACTTTTAATGTTGTATATTTTATCAAAAAGATTGTGTAAAATTCAAATAATATAATAACAAAATATGAAATTAAAAAATTCACGAATACTTGTAGTAGCCGCACATCCAGATGATGATATTTTAGGATGTGGAGGAACATTGATGAAAGCTAAATCATTAAATGCAAAGATTAAAATATTATTCCTTGGAGAGGGGGTTTCCTCAAGATTTGGCATTGGAAATGAAAGATCAAAAATGTCTTTAAAAGCTCGTGAGATAAGACAAATAGAATGTAAAAAATCATTAAAGGTATTGGGAATTAATAATTTTGTATTTGAAGAAAGGTTTTGTACACAATTTGATACATATCCTATGCTAGATATTGTTCAATCTATTGAAAGGCAAATTAAATTTTTTAAACCCAATGTAATCTTTACACATAATCCATCTGAAGTAAATATTGACCATAAAATTACTTATGATGCAGTTGAAGTTGCGGCAAGACCTAAAAAGAATTCTTCATTAAAAGAAATTTATTCTTTTGAAATTGTTTGTAGTGGAGGTTGGAAGTTTTATAAGAATTTTTCTCCAACTACTTATGTAGATATAACTAAGTATTTGAACAAAAAATTAAAAAGCTGGGAGCAATATAAAAATGAGGCTAAACCTTTCCCATTTCCTCGATCTCGAGAAGGTTTAGAGACGTTAGCAAAATATAGAGGTATGCAATCTTATTTTAAATTTGCAGAGGCATTTAAACTTGAGAGAGAAATAGTTTGATAAAATTAGTAACTTAAAATTTAAGGCTTTTTTTTATCTAAAATTTGTTAATTAACATAAAAATATATAACTATGTATTTATTTAAATTGATATGGAATATCTTAGACAGAAGTGAAAAAATAAAATTTTATTTCTATATAATTTTATCTATCTTAAATACATTTTTAGAAACATCAATTGTTTTGATGATTGTACCGCTAACACAAATCCTAATGCAAAAAGAGGTAAACTTATTTATTTTTGAAAATACTGAATTTTTAGAGGATTTTAGCTATCCTACTTTAGTAGTAGCTTCTGTATCTTTATTAACACTAGGTTATATTTTAAAAAATTTATATGTAATATTTTTTTTGTGGTGGACAAATAAATATATCGGTGACTTTCAAAGACGAGTTACAAAAACTTTATTCTCAAACTATATTTATCAATCATACTCATATCATGTAAACAAGAGTTCAGGATTATTAATTAATATATTAAATACTGAGGTAGGTACTTTTAAATCAACTTTGAAATCTATTTGCACAATATGTTCAGAGAGCCTGATATTGATTACATTAATCATAATATTATTTCTTTTTCAACCTGAAGGAATATTGAGTTTAATTATATTTGCTTTGACATCTTTTTTTCTTATCAATTTCTTTTTAAAGAACAAACTTAGAGAATGGGGAAAGAAAAGATTTATATATGCCAACCAGTCAAATTCAGAAATTGTTCAAAGTTTTGAAGGTATAAAAGAAATTAAAATGTTAAAAGTGGAAAACAATATCGTAAATAAATTTTATGATAAAATTTATAATATGGTTTCATATCTTGTGATAGCTGATGTTGCTACAAATTTACCAAAAATAATTTATGAAATTATTACTGTTTGTTGTTTTTGTTTATTGATATTAGTATTACTAATAACCTCTAATAGTTATGACAATATTATTTTATATACAGCTTTATTTACAGCAGTGGCTTTCAGAATTATGCCATCACTTACACGTATTACGCTTGCATTTACAACTTTTCAAAATCAATTTACACCAATTAATAGGATAATAAATGATTTAAATTTAGAATATAAAGAATTTAATTACAGTCAGACTTCAAAATCTATTTCATTTGAAAACAATATAAAAATAGAAAACTTATATTTTAAACATCCAAGTAACACTAAATTTACAATAGAAAATGTAAATATCGAAATTGATAAAGGAGACATCATTGGCATAACTGGAGAAAGTGGATCAGGTAAAACTACTTTTGCAGACATTTTTGTAGGCTTGTTGGATCCAACTAATGGAAAAATAATAATTGATAACAAAAAATTAGATGACTCAAATCTCGTAGCTTGGCAAAAAAATATTGGATATGTCTCTCAAAATGTTTATTTGAGCGATGATACTATTAGAAATAATATTGCTTTTGGTGTAGATGAAAATAAAATTGACAACAAAAGGGTTAAAAAGTGCATAGAATTATGTAATTTATCTGATTTTGTCAAAAATTTACCCAATGGGCTGGATACAATTACTGGTGAAAGAGGTCTAAAAATTTCAGGAGGACAAAAGCAAAGACTCACAATAGCGCGAGCTATATATTTCAATCCAGATATAATTGTATTTGACGAAGCCACAAGTGCCTTAGATAAAAAAAATGAAAATGAAATTATTTCAAATATAGTTAATTTGAGTAGAAAAGAAAACAAAACACTAATTATAATTGCTCATAAACTTTCTATACTAAATAACTGTACTAAATTGATTGTTTTTGATAGTGGTAAAATAAGCATTAAAGATACCAAAAAATAATTAAAAAAAATTAAACATTCATAAGTATATAAAATTATTAAAACTACAGTTGATGAAAAGTAAAAAATTAAAAGTTGGTTTTGTAGGATCTGGAAATACTGCAAAAAGACATGCAGAAGTTGTAAGTAAATTTAAAAACTATAATTTGTCTGGTGTATATAGTAGAAAAATTAAAAATGCCAAAAATTTTGCAAAAAAATTTAATATAAATAATTTTTATGATGATATTCATAAGTTTAAAAAAAATGAATATGATTTAATTATATTTTGCTTACCTCCTGAAAAGTTATTATGTTATTTAAAATATTTTATTAATTTAAAAACAAATATTTTTGTAGAAAAACCATTGGGTTTAAATTTAATCGAGTCAAAAAAAATATTAAAATTGTTTAAAAATAGAAAATATAGAAAAATGAAATTTTTTGTTGGATATAATAGAAGATTTTTAGGTAGCGTTTTAAAATTAAAAAAAATTATTTCAAATCAATCCTCAATTAGATATATAGAGATTAAAGATCAACAAGATACAAATAAAGCAAAATCTTTAGGTCATGATCAATTAACTATTAAAAATTGGATGTTTGCAAATTCAATTCATACAATTGATTTTTTCGTTTTTTTACTGAGAGGCAAATTAAAAATTTTTAATAAAAAAAAAATACAATTTAAAAATTCTTACATTATTACATGTAATATTGTTTCTTCTTATGGCGATTTTGGAAGATATATAGGATATTGGAATATACCCTCAAACTGGTCAGTTTCTCTTATAAATGATCAAAATATTCTCAATTTAAGTCCTCTAGAGGAAATTAA
>MDTA01039639.1_pt1 | contig 18978 bp, 14 predicted proteins | sample 811151 | NCBI WGS metagenome assembly MDTA01 (sample SAMN05326648, study PRJNA326480) | marine metagenome | isolation source: seawater | place: Indian Ocean: South | collected 2010
CGGACCACTTTTGAAAAATGTCATTTTTGATCTTGCCCGGCGGCCGACCCATTCCCCCAACCCTCTCCACCAAATCCTTGGCCGGCTTGCCCATTTCGTCAACTCCGCATAATATGTGGTGGGGGGTAATAATAAACGGAAGGGGTGGTAAACAGCGCACGTTCCCAACGCGACATAATTTTGCACTCCCCGGCCGGATACTGGGGCGCCCATTCTCTACCATTGGGCCGGCTTGCCCATTTCGTCAAAGCTGAAAAACACACAACTTCCTTTTTAGGTAGGTGTCTCGCGCTAGACAAAGACGAGCGTTCCGCTTGCTTGCTGCGCGCTTCCTTTGCACGCACCGGCGCACAGACACCGGCGTGCTCGCACCATCGCGCACCATCGCGCACGGCCGCGCACGAGTGAAACACCGTGGGCGCCATGGCAGAAGACGGCGCCGTGCAGTCCAACGCCAGCAACAAGCGCCCCCGGGAGGAAGCAGAAGACTTAGGGGTACCGGGAGCAAAAAGCTGTGGCGAAGCCTTGCAACAACGCTTAGATGTGATGGATGTAGTAGTTTGGGCGATGGCACACATCTGCCCGCTCAGCAAAGAACTCGCAGTATTCCCCGTCTGTGCCGAAGACGGCATGACGTACGACCTCGGAGCGTTTGCAAAGTATTGTGGAGATCGTGCCAACACACTGCCTTCTACCGACATGGCCCAGGGAACACGCGTCAAAAGCCCTGCAACTGGCCTCCCCATGTCGACCCACTATTTTCCATGCGTGGATAAGCAGGCGGCAATGATTCAGCTTTTCAGGAATGGGAGGTTTGGGCACTCCTCACTAAGTGGAGTCACCTCCAAGCTGAAGAAGTACCTCGATCTTCGGGAGCGTGCGTGGAGCAGGGACATCGACGCCATACGCGAGCTTGTGGAGTTCCTTGGTGCTTACGATCCCGTGTCTGGCGATCTGCAAACCGTCGGAAGCTGCGGTGCAGTTGATGGTGTGACTAAGGCTAGAAACTGGTGGCTGCGGGTGGGAGCAGAGGGCAACGACAAGCATTGCATGGCCAGGTTTGGGACGGAGCTCTACGCGTGGATCGCATCCACGGATGATATGGAGACGGAAGAAGAGGCACCGCGTCTCCAGCAGGCAATCGCCAGCATCGCCGGCTCAGCCGAGCTGGTGGACGAGGCCGCGCTTACCATGGCCAGAATGTACTTGGACGGGCTGTTTGACGAGCAGGACGGTGGGAGGCCTAGACTCGATCACGAAACGCACAACCTCGCACTCTTGAAGAAGGGTGTGCTGAAGAAGGCGGAGAAGTGGCTCAACAAGGCGCTCCATACATCGGGCATAGACAAGACCAAGCGGATCGATGACAGAATGCGCGAAGATGCGTGTGGGGTGCTCGCCAAGGTACGGAGAGCACTTGAGATGAAGGACGAAGGCGTTGCTGCCGACAAGGACCCGCAGTGGTTCTCGAGCGGTGACATTGACACAAGCGACGGGGGCGCCAATGTACCCTGTGATGACGAATCCGAACTTCATGAGCTGAACTTCTATCTTGGCTACGACGAGCACAAGGACAAATGGCAGTGATGGCAGTGATGGCGGCGAGAGGAAGGTGCACAAAAGTGTGAGGGCGGGGGGGGGTCAATGCACCGCGGCTCTCAGGGAGCGTTCGTTTGGGTTTAGAATGTGTGTTCGGGGTTAAACCATTCCTTTTTAGGAAATTTTTCCTGCTTTGGCGCCTTGTCTAGCGCGCCAAAGCAACCAAGCGCACACACGCCGCACAGACGCGCCGCCACCGCACACCGCCGCACGCCACCGCACGCCACCGCACGCCACCGCACGCTCCCGCACGCTCCCGCACGCCTCACACGCACCCACACGCCCCCGCACGCTCGCTAAGGGCCTAGGTGCGCTTTGCCTTGCTTCTCCGAGCCAGACCACACTTGTGTGCCTGTGTGCGCTCGAGCAGATCGCACGAGAGACATGGCGACCAAGACGATCACAAAAGGCAAGACGGGCGGCAGCGCCAAAGGCTCCGCCGCGAGTGCGGGCCCCGGCACCGGCTCGGGTGCGATGATGAACTTCAAGAAGGTTTACGCCACGAACGAGCTGCTCGATCTGATCGACCACATGGACGCGAGCACGCCCATGAAGGGTCGCAATGACCACTTCTTCCCCCTGGAATACTATGGCCAGATACCGAACCCGTGGCAACAAGAGTTCTTAAACATCCGGCTCCACGACTCCGGGCTGAACCCGACCATGGTCTCATTTGGGTACGATCCCGTCCGCTTGGAAGGTTCGAACTACCCGATTTCGGTGCAGCTCACGCCGACCGCTGCCGCGAACCTCGAGAAGTTCGACGAGGGGCTAAAGAACAAATGGCTTGACAAGATCGAGGCCAACAGCGCCAACGAGGAATTCAAAGCCTTGGCCGGGCCGCTGGTCGCGCCCGCCAAGGGAGGCGTGCTCAAGGTGAAATCCCGAGAGGTGCTCGAGAGCGAGTGGCAGAAGTCGCCTCTGGTGAAAGATGGAAACGAGAAAGCACTCGCGGCTGGGAAGAAGGACACAAACTATCCGAAGTCTTTGAAGATCAAGATCCTCGGCGAGGACGTGGGTGGCACGAAGAAGACGGTTCTGCAGAAGGCTCGCTTTGTCGAAAAGGCGGACGGCACGGGCAAGAAGGTCCTGACCAAGCCGGAGCCACTAGACATCTCGGCGTTCGAGAACCCGGTCTCGGCCGACGGCGGCGGCGTGCGGATGCTGAATGCCAAGGTGCTTATGACTCTCGGAATCTCGCGCAACGCCATCTACATTGGCGGCACCGGCGCGGGTATCTCGATCATCGCCAGGGCCATTCTCCTCATCGAAGGCGAGGAGACCGAAGACGGCCCGGGCGTGGATCTTGCGGGTGTCGAGATTCTGGAAGAAGCGCTCGACGCTGGCGGCGATTGCAAGATGGAGCAACAGAAGGGCGCGCTTTCGGCGATGGACGCGGCGGGCGAGGATCCATACGGCGGGATCGACGGCTGAGCAAGTGAGCGACAGCCGCTCCGATGAGAAGAATTCCGAGCGATGGGGGTGGTGGTGCGCTAGCTTTGTTGGTTGCTGTGTGGGGTGCGGGGTGTTGCTTGTGGGTTGCGCTTAAAGCTTTCAAAAATGCTGCCACACACCACACCTTCCTCGCCCTCGCCCTCGCCCTCGCGGCGGGACGAGACCGAGTCACAGTCGGAGTCGGAGCCGGCCTCCGACGACGAGGACGACGAGATGGTCATTGCCCGCGCACACCTCTACGCGGGGGAAGGTCGTCTCGTGAAAGTAAACTCTCTTAGAAACTTTTTACAACACACACTCACCGGCCGTGTGCGACAGCCTCAAGCTTCCGTCCGGAAGTATACACGGAGAAGGCTACGAGCACCAGGAAGAGAATCATAGTCGTGGCAGAGATGATGTCTGTGGCCGTCGCGTCTGCCGGGAGACTTGGGCACCGCTCGGCGAGCATTTGTTGGTCTCCTTCTTTGCTTTCTCACGAGAACTGATATGCAATATGTCTCTTGGCTACAAGACCCAGCCCCAAAAGGAAGAGTGCTGCTCCGGCAACAACAAGGATGGTTGAGAGGGCCCTGAGGGCGCTGGGCAGCCGACCAGCGCTTGCGTAGACCCTAGCGCTCAGTCGCTCGTGCTCCGGACCCGACACTTCCACAGTGGTCTCGAGACTGCCGTCAAGCAGATTCTTGGTCACGGCCGTTCTTGAAAAAGGAAGCTCGAACATGAGATTTTTCGCGAGTTTGGACGTTGCTTCTTCCCCGCCATTCGAGCGAAGTCGGACCACAGTGACGTTGTTGCATACAGTGTAGTTTAGAACTGACGCGTCTTTATCGATTCTCGCGCATGTCTTAACCACGCGCCGAACCGTCTCCATGAGGAAAACCCCCAACACACGCCCCGCCCTTTTCTAAACCTCACTCATCGCTCGGCGGCGTGCTCATGCTAGCGCCGGCTATATGATAGAGCATCGTCTCCAGCGAGTTTTTCATGGCTGGGTTGTACGGCGGTGTCTTGTTGAAAGTGGCGTGGGCCTCGGAGGGGTCAACACCAAGTTGTTCAGCAAGGTGCTCCACGTTGATGGTGTGTGCAACCCGATGTGGCGCCGCATCCGGGTTTGCGCCCTCACAAATAATTCTCAACTTGGCGATTTCTTCTTCGTCTTTGCTGAAGGCCTGAACGTCCAGCGCACCGTCTGCTGCGCGGCACGCGCGCATCGACTGCACGCCTGTGCCTGAGCCGAGGCCGCGCCGGATTTTGCCGAAGTTCCACGCCGGGTCTTCGTGGTTAAAGATTAAAGAGTTGATCTTGCCCGTCTGCTCGTCGCGCTCCTCAGAGGCGGTGGCCGTCGGACACACCCAGCTGAACGCGCGCCAGGGGCGAAGGTTGCGCCAGACGGGCACGATCTTCGAAGAGCTCGCCGCCGGCGCGGACGCAACGTCCTCGGAAGCGAGCTGGTCGGTGGTGGTGGGTTCAGAAGCCATGGTTTCAATTCCGTGCGCAAACGCCGGTCTCACGCAGCAATCGAGCTCTGGCATATGAGACAACAGGATCGCAATCTCGTCATCCTCGCGCTCCGCGACTCCGCGCACACTCTTCACCGTCAACCCTAACGCGTCCTCATCATCGTCCACTGGCACCGAAGCTACGTGTGCGGAGAGGATTTCGGCATTTTCCTCGTCTTCAAAGGTGAAGTCAAACCCAACACATCTGCTCGAGACCAACATCCTCTGGACATTTTGGAGGTCCTCGCCAACACCCACGATGAGTGGTTTGCCATCGGTCCGCCGTACATGAAAGTGCAGCCTCGCGTCGCCCTCCGACTCAACGGGTTCGAACGTCAACTGACCTTTGGTCGGTGCGTACTCTTCCGCGGTTGCGCTTGCGTCGCCGTCGACGCCGTCGACGCCGTCGCCATCGTTTAGTGTGGAAGCAATAGCGGCAGACTCGACCAGCTCGGCCAGATCCGACGGCTCAGGCTGTGGCTCGGGCTGTGGCTCGGGCTGTGGCTCAGGCTGTGGCTCAGGCTGTGGCTCAGAGGCAGCCTTGCGCTCTGGCGCCCTCAGCGATCGTTTGGATGTCTTCGACCTCAGCGAGTTCCCGATTCTGTGAGACTGCATTTGCCTAACACGCCTTCTCTTGTTCACCCCTTCTTACGCTGCGGCGCATGGTATTTATCTACAGGCCAAGCTGATTCTAGGACTCTAGCGGCACCCATTACTGGAGCGGTATTTCGCTAGCGCATCCTCAAGCCGCACCGCCACAGACGGTGGCTGCTGTGGCGGCTGCGGCGGCGGCTGCTGCTGCGGCGGGACGACACGCCAGTTTCGGCCGCGGGCCACGCCGTCGACGCAGAGTGCGCAAAGTCGGCGAGACGACCCACCCTCGTCCAACCTTTTCCGCTTGGCGCTTTCCGAGCTCGAGCGCCCTTGACCGCTCGTTCGGTGTTGTTGGCGAACGTAGGCGACGACGGGCAAGACCGACCCCATGAGCAGCAGCCTCGGCACGCCATCGAGGAGGCTCACCTGTAGCACGCGTTCGTTGCTGACGAGCTCAGCAGACAGCACGCGCTCGTCTGCTCTTTGAACTGTGATGAGTAAAATGTCGGTACCGCAGCAGGCGGTGGCGGAGCCGTCCACGTGTGTGCAGATGGCCTTGAAAATGTGGTCCACGTCGCCGTCCGCGTCACCGTTCATGGCGACCGCCTCAATCGCAGAGGCATTCTCGGCGCTCCCAGGCACAAGCCAAGGCTCGAGGAACGTGCCCAAACTCTCGCCCTCTCTAATGTGATGACTGAAGACGCGCAGCGGCGTCATCAAAGCGAGCATCCCCGCCAGCGTGAGTTCTCGCGCGCCATCTAAGGAGACCCAGCTCGGCTGAGGAGCGTGGGGAGCGTGGGGGTCGCATGGCTTGGCCAAAAGCTCCCTTCGCTTTGCTTCGTAGCCAAAGTCTGCGCGAGTTCCCGCCCCCGCCGCACCCGAAGACCCCAGGATTGCGTCGGCCACGTCCACTGACGCGCGCATAGGCAGCAGCTGCTGCGGCTCCGGCACCGTCTCTCCATCAGTATCAGTATCAGTAGCACCCTCCACGCCGTCGCTGCAAAACAGAGCGGACACAAACGATTCGTTGGCCTCGTTCCCAGCCTCGTTCCCAGCACCGGCCGCAGCCGCGTTCCCAGCCGCGGCCCTGCGCCACAGAGATGGGAGACGGCCGCTTCGGCGGAGCTGCTCTTCGAAGACGCGGCACTGCTCGGCCTCGCGTGCGGAGGCTGGGTCTCGCAGCCTCAAGAATGCCGCAATGCCCGACCGCAACACGGCGTAGGATTGAGAGCAGCTGACAAGGCGCTGCACGCCAGCGTGTCTTGTCAAAGAGGAAGAAGACTCTGCAGAGGTCAGTACATCGCGCCACTTTGCGCGTGCTGCGGCAGGCGTAAGCTGGCCAATGGACGACGGGCACAGGTCGAGCCCGTGGGGCGCGTCTGTGCTGAGAAGATCGCGCTCCTCGCATGCCAGACTCACGAGCCTGACGATCAAGAGAAGGGTGGTGGTGTTGCGTCCTGCAGGTGGCCGCTGACGACGGACGACAATGGCTGGGACATCGCCCAGGATTCCAGAGAGTGCGTGTCTGAACATGAACAGTCCCATGCAAACCACGTCCTCCTCTTCGCCGTATTCCGCATCGTCGTCGTTGCTGCACTCGAGGAACTGGTAAGCTTCCGATGCGCCGTCCGAGGCACCTCCCTTAAGTGGGGCAACGCGGTGCAACAGGTAGTTTGTAGACGGCCCCTTGCTGGCGCTGGCGCTGGTTGCCAGCGCCGGCACGCGCGCAATGGACGCTGAGGCGTTCTGGTTGCTCTCTTTGCCAAAGAATGCGAGCCTTCGCACGGCGTCGCGCTGCGACCCGGGACACTCCCCTCGGGCGGGAACGGTCAGCGGGTCCAAGTGCGGGCCCAGTGCGACAATGCAGTCGCTTACGCTCACACCGTCTGGCATCGCGTCGCGTAGACCCTGTGTGTCCGTGTGTCCGTGTGTCCGTGTGTCTGAGCGGTGCTCCGCTAGCGCGCCTCTTCCCACGCCTTACTGTATTTAGAAGGTCGCGCTTTTCGCGCCACACCCGTGTCACCCGTGTCGCCCGTGTCTGCTGGCGGGGTTTGATGCCTACTATCAGCACCCAGCAGGTCGCCGCCTTTGGCGCGGTCCTCGAGAAGGGAGACATCGGCCTGGCAAAAGACGTGTGGAAGGCGCTCATGGGCGATTCAAAGGCGACGCACCGGGCCGAGGCTCCAGGAGCACCCAAGGCCCTCAGGACTCCCGGACCCACCGAGCACACCGAGCACACCGGACCCACCGGACCCAAGGCACCCGCCAAGGCCCCGAAGGCTCCCAAGGCACCCGCCAAGGCACCGAATGCTCCCAAGGCTCCCAAGGCTCCCAAGGCTCCCAAGATCAAGGGGTCCTCGAAGAGCATCGGGAAGAAAGAGAGGAAGAAGACCGCTCGTGTGCCATTCATTCTGTGGAGCATGCGCGAGCGTCAGCGCATGAAAGCAGACGGATCTGACAAGTTGTTCAACGCCAAGGAGATGATGGTTGAGCTTGGAAAGCGCTGGGGCGTCTACCCAGACCAGAAGAAAGAACACTGGAAGAAGCTGTCCGCCGAGGAGCAGTCTAAGATCGACGCTGAGAATCACGAGGCGTCGATGGTGGGGAGTGTGGGGGTGACGGGGGTGATGGGGGTCGCAGGTACGAGCGCGGATGCCGATGCTCCAACGAAGTCGGAGGAGGACGCGGAGGACGACGCGGAGGACGACGCGGAGGACGACGCGGAGGACGACGCGGAGGACGAGGACGCGCACTCACCCGACGACGAATCGGAGGACTAGGAGGATTGAAAATCCACGACGAAAGCTTCGCAGCCTTCGTGTGCGACGTGTGCGACGTGTGTGATGTTTGCGATGCTGCCTCGCCGACGAGGATAAAGCCGCCCTAGGGCGGTTCCTAGGTGTGGAGTCTTGTGTACTTTAAAAAACCATGTCCTTGCGCCAACACCAACCGCCGACACTCGCGCGGTCGTCCGCAAAACATGGGTTTCTCAGAAACTTACAACGCGACTGGGTGTCGTGTGTTGTTTGTGTTGTTTGTGTTGTTGGGGTTGTGGCGTTCTAGTCGCGTAGCGTTTCAAAACCAATCTTGCGCAGCCGGTGTGTTCGCCATGTTATGTAGCGCTTGCAGCCAGTTGGGGAGAAGCGCCTTTGCCTCTCTCAATAGTGCCGACTCTCCGTGCTCCTCACTGACGATGAGAAGCTTAAGCGAGCTGCGTGCCTCAGAGTCAGCGTTGCCCTGGCACCTCACCCGCGTCCACGCCACCGCGGCGCGAGCGACCAGGTCGGCAAGCACCTCTCCCGAAGAGGCAGCGCCAGCGCCGCCGCCGCTGTCGTCGTTGTGGTATACCTTGGAGCGCCAGCAAAACTCCTCTCCCGGCAGCAGGCCGGTGTGTGCCTTGTACCGCTTGTAGAGCATCGAGCTGTCCGCGATGAGCGAGGCCGCGTACAGGATCGCCGTGTCGGCATTCAGGACCGCCACGGCTTCGTTCACTAGCATTGTCCGATCCGTCGCAGTGACTGGGCTAGCTGTCGCCGTCGCTGTCGCTGTCGGCGGCATCGCCGAACCGCCTGCGGTTCGGCTGGCCGCCTTGCAAAACCTGCGGTTGCGCTCCACCGCAGCACGGTATTCGTGGAAGACGCGCTTTCGCCCGCGCAGGCTTGACTCCACGTGGCACGGCGACGAGTCGTACCCTTCGCTTGGAAGCGTGGCTCGGTAGCTGCGCCACCATTGATCAGAGCAGCACCTGGAACAGAAGCGCCGGGCGTCGCGCTCGAAGATGCGGATGGCGCCCTCCACGCCAAGCAAAGGCCAAGCCGCAAGCCCGTGCACGCTGCACACGGTCTTACCCGTCGCAGCCGTTTTGCCTTCGGGGTCCGCGGCAGCGGGGTCTCTGCCAGCAAAGAAGAGCCTGCGGCAGCACTGGTGCTGGCACTGCCGGATGCACTGCGCCTCAAACTCCGACGGCCCCAGTTTGCTCCGGAGCGTGTCCATGACGACGCGCTCGTTCAGTATCATAAATCGCACCGGAGCAGGCACCAGGCGCGGCACGTCTGGGAGCAGGACGTCTATCCACCCCGATGCTGCCGACGCGAGCCCGATCTGCTTCGCGTAGATGGGCGACGTCTCCACCTCAATGATCTTTCGCTCTATCCATTGCAAGACTCCTGCTGCAAACACCGACCCTTCAGAGTTTGCGACGGCGCTGTTGAAAGGCATCATCACCGCGGTGTTGATGAGGTCCAGTCCGCGCGGGCAGTGGTCCTTTAGAAAGACTGGCCGCAATCGGCCAGTGTTCATCCTCCTCATTTCGTAGAAGAGCGTGTACGCAATTACGGGGTCCAGGCTGGCCACGTCACGGCAAGCGCAGCAGAGGACGCGCAGCACGCTCAGGGCGCTGGCAACCGCGTCGCGATCGCGGCGCGACATGTGCCTGTGTTCTGGCCCGTTCCCAGTGCCTCCCGGCGGCACTGCTTCTACACAGCCAATTGCTTCTTTGAGCATGGCCGCAAGTGGCAGGATGAGCTGTGACAGGTCGATGCTGCTGTGTGGGTCTTGCAAAGCAGTCGCGGTCGCAGTCGCGGTCGCGGTCGCGGTCGCGGTCGCGGTCGCGGTCGCGGTCGCGCGACGAGACGAGCGAGACGAGCGAGACGAGCGAGACAGCGAGCGGCGCATGTCAAATGTAAGTGGACGCTTGGACGCTTACCAAAACAGGCAACACTTTTCCCGCGCTCCTTTGCGTAAGAAGAAGCCTTGTGCAGCGGCGCTAAGCTTCCCGCTTCACGACGCGGTTTAGCGCAAGGCGCGTGCCAATTCGCCTCAGACTCCTTCACTCCTTGCGCACACCCGCACCGTGCCAGCATTCACCACCAGTGCCCACCAACACCCACTTGCAGACATGCCCGAGTCCGAGCCCGAGTCTGAGCCCGAGTCCGAGTCTGAGTCCGAGTCGGAGTCGGAGCTCGAGTGTACGGGTTCCACCGGCAGGGACAAGCAAGAGGACGAGAAGGAGGACGAGAAAGAGGACGACGAGGACGACGAGGACGACGAGGACGACGAGGACGACGAGGGCGAGGAAGAGTCCGAGAATGTGTTCCCGGGCGCACCGGGCGCTTTTGCTTCTGCCCTTGCTACTGCCACGCTCATGACACCAGACAGCACGCCTCCTCAGTCGCCCCAGGCGCTCAGGTCGCAGCAGCCACTACTGACGCCGGAATGCACACCGCCTCAGTCGCCACAGGCGCAGCCGCACATGCAGCCGCTCATGATGCAGCCGCAGCCGCTCATGACGCCAGAGTGCACACCGCCCCAGTCTCCACAGTCTCCACAGTCGCCTCACCCGTTTCAAGAACGGCATTGTCAGCCACCTACGGAGGACGCCGCTACGCCATCCCTTCTGCATGGAAACGGCCAAGGGGACGCGATGATGCGCGTGCGCCTTCCGGAGGAGCCCGCGGTCCGGCCATTCGCGCTTCCGGCGGAAGCGCATTCGCGTCCACGCTCGTCGGCGTCTGGGCGCGAAGTCGTCGGCGTCTTCTCGCACATGTCAAACGACTCGGTGCCGGTTGAGATTCGCAAGGTTGAGGTCCGCGGGGAGGAAATCTGTCTTCGCGTTGCAAGCAGCAAAAAGGACGCGGAGGCAGCACGGCCAAGCACCGGAAGCAACGCGGGGAAGCTTTGTGCCGATGCGGCTTTGGAGCAGGCCCAAAAGGAGTTGCAAGCGGAGGGGCGAGTTTGCGCATCCGGAAAAGACATTCAGCCCGCACACGAGGCGTTGATCGGATCTGCGCGCATGCAGAAAGGGCATGGCGGCTTGCGAGCAGACATCCCTTCTCTGCAGGCACAGACAAACCAGATCGCGTCGAGCAAAGCGAGAAGCGTCGGTGGTAGGAACTGGGTGCCATCGTGGGCACTGAACGGCTCTTCTGCCCCGCAGCACCACGCTCAAACGGTGGAGGCGGCCATGAACGCAAACGCGACAAACTCGTCGATCACAGACCTGGAGTCCGAGAGCATGGCCGGTTCGATCCAAACGTCGCGGATATCGACATGCGGCATCTCCAATGCTTCGGCGGTGCAGGTCGTTCAGGTCGAGCTCGTGTCTGCGCTGGCCCGCTGCGTCTATCAGCGGGACGCCCGTCCGCGCGGCGGCGACTCTCACACGCGGGACCCAATTGCCCCAGGGTCTGCCGATTTGACACGAGTGTGGAGGATCGGTGGCAGCGGCGAGGGCGGAGGGCGCATTGACGAGTGCGGAGGCGAGTGCGGAGGCGAGCGCCTCGTCTGCGCAGTGTCGTCGTCTCTGCTGATTTACGACAGTCTACCGACCAAGTTCTCCAGAACCTCCATTCGCCTTGTGGGGCACCGGCTTGCGCTTGGGGAGCGTGAGTGTCAGCTCATCAGCTCTAACATCACCAGCTCCAATTACATGCTGCACCGGGTTTGTGCGGCGGCGGTGGGAGGTGCAGAGAATCTGGAGGTTGATGCCATATGGGCGTGCGTGGTGCTGATCATCTACGTGTCCAGCGACCCGCGAGGCAGGAGACTGCTTCGAGACGCGGGACTGACCGACCTGGATTTTCAAGTCTGCTTGACTCTCGAGAACTACGGGAGAGCGGAGTTCCACCGTCGCCTAAAACGGGCCGCCTCCAAGGGCAGGAAGAAGACGAAGCAGCGCGAGGACCACGCTGAAGCATCGGGTCACGGCAGCGGCAGTTATGGACGCGCCGGCCGCGGTCGCGGGGCTGGTCGCGGGGCTGGTCGCGGGGCTGGTCGCGGGGCTGGTCGCGGCGCGTCCATCCCGACCGAGGCTGGTCCCAGTCGACAAGAGCCGCCTGAGCCGCCTGAGCCGCCTGAGCCGCCTGAGCCGTCGGATCTACTAGCCAAGCCGGCCGAGCTCTCGGTGCACGCCGCGTATCATGGTTGTGGAGAGGTTGAGGAGACTGCCAGCAAACGCAAACGGTCTGCTCGAGCACCGTCCAGCTCGATACTCGCAGTGTCAAACGCGTCGGAGCACATGGCGATGTGGTACCACGCTCTGTGCATCCCAGAGCAAGCCAGCGTCCTCCGAACGCTGGTTGCGCACTCGAAGCAAGAAGCCAGAACTGCTGCGCTTGTCACCCTGCACAAACAGGCCATGGGGACAGAAGTCGTTGAGAACAGCGTGATCCAAGCCATGTCAACGGGGAACGCGGTGCAGTCGACAGAAGCTTTGGCGCCCCTGGTTGGGCGGAAGGTGGCGGATGTACCACGGATCGTGTGTCTGAAAATGGCACGCCGCGATGCCGATGCGGCAGGGTGGGAGGACCACTGCCGGTGCATAATCGGGATTGTGCGCACGCCCAGCGCAGTCTCGCCGCCGAAGCTTCACAGCTTTGCGATCGCACCACACAGCCTTCAGCCGTCGCCGACGAGTAAAATGGTGGTGCTGCACAGCCGCGCGTCTGTTGAGCTCAACGGCGACGCTTGCGACATGCGTGTTGGAAAGAGCGTGCCTGCGGTGGAGGAGTGCATGGCGGCGCTGCACACGCTCCGCTCCGAGCAGGCGCGCGTCGTGGGGGCGGCCGCCACCAAGGAGCGGGTGCTCGAGAAAGCCGTCGGCGACGGATCCGGCACGCCACTGGCCCCGAACATGAGCGGGATTACGAGAGCCGTGGTGTCGCTTAGTATGACGATGCGAGTGCACCCCGAGAGCATTCGCTGCGCAATGGCGCTGTCATCCGAAATGCACGGCGTGTCAACTGCTGGCAGAGACTTGTGTGCACAGCACGGCTCGGGTGGCGAATGTGCGATAGGACAGCGCCGCGTGGTGCTGGCAGAGACTTGCGCACATACGGCACAGGCGGCACAGGCGGTCGTGGACAAGCGCACCGAACCCTTATGCCTGCCGGCCTCCAAGCTTGCGCTCGGCATCAACATCCAAGAGTTGCTCATGAAGTTCCGCTCTGCGACGGTTGCGACTCGTAAGAACAAGCAGACGGCAACGCGCGGCAGCAGTCGCGGCGTCAACGGTGGCGGCGGAAAGAAGGACGCGGCCATCGGCGCCTCCGAGGCGCCAAACCTGATCGACTCCGAGCCGCTTCCGATGCTCATGATCACGGACCTCACACTGCAGGCGCGCGCGAGCGCCGTCGACGAGGTGCTGGGGTCCCTCCCGACACACGCTCGCCGCCCGCTCGATTTCTGCGGCACACCCCTCCCCGAGCCGACCTTCACCATGCCCGTCGACGCGGCGGTCCACATCGTCGGCCAGTCGCCCATTCGGCTTCCGGAGCTGCTGCGCCGCACGGAGTGCGCGAGGCATGCGATCGCGCTGGTGCTGTGCGCGAGCAGCCACGCGAGCCTCATCGACGACCTCGGGGCGAGCGTCGCGACCGGATACGCCACGTCGAACCTCAACAACAGCAAGCGCATCAGCGTCGGCGACACCACGACCCGAATCAACACCACGGCGTACGACGCGTGGTTCTGCGGCACAGACGGCCTGAAGGTGCTGAACGAGAACAATCGGTACGCTGGGTGCTACCCTGCCGGCTTAGACCACGGGCTGGTACCGCCCGGACTGGCGGCCAAGAACCTCGGCTCCGACTGGCGCAAGAATGGCACGATGGCGCTGTCGGCGGAGATGGCCGACCGGGTCAACCTGCAGGCTGCAAAGCACAGCTACGTGCGCATAGGCCGCACGCAGTACACTAAGACGCCCGAGCTCACCCACGGCATTTCCCACTGCCTCTACGTTGGCATGCACGAGTCGGTGCAGGACGTGGCCACGGCGTACGAGGAGGCGCGCTCGATCTCGGGGCTGGCGGAGCAGCATCCGAACACGCAGGCCGGGCTGCATGTGATGCCATTTTCGGTCTACTCTCAGCAGCTCGCCCCCTTCCTCGAGTGCATGTCCGACCAGACGTCGCGCCACTCCTTCCGCGACCCGACACACTTTGCAAACGGGCGCGCCTACCTCGCGACCAGCACGGCGGAAGAAGACGCACTCTTCACGGATGCCGAAGGCGCCGGCATCTTCCCGCGGGCGTGCCAGGCCTCCGGCGGAGACAACGTGTGGGCGACGGGGCTCGAGAACGCGGCCAGCTTCTGCAACGCCCTCGATGCGATCATCCTCCTGGCGCGGGAGGCGCACCGCCGACTGCACCCCGCCGACGCCGACCTCCCGCCGGCGCAGGGGGCGCCCCGCTGGGCGGAGACGTTCCTTCAAGTGGCCGACGCCCTGCACGGCCCCGCGGTTGAGCGGACCGCCCCCGGCGCACCCGCCGACGCTGCGGTGATGGTGCTCAAGGCGGTCCTCCTCGCGCTGGGACCCATGTACTGCGCCAGCTGGCGCATCAACGAGCCGATCGTGCCCGACTGCTACGCGCGGGCCGTCCCGGTCCAGGAGCGCCTCTGGCGCGCCACGGGCGAGGCGGGAACGATCGAAGGGCTCGTTGGGTCGGAGCTGGCCCAGGACGCGCGGCGGCGCTGGGAGGGGTTCCGCGGCAACGACCTGACGCGGCGGCCGGGAGCCTGGGCGTACGCGGTCAGGGACCTCTTCGTCGCGCGCGCGACGCAGGACGGCGCGCACGAGATCGCCGACGCGACCGTGGCGCGGCACCGAGAGCTCGTCACGCGCTGCGTCAAGGCGGCCTTCCTGGTGCATTCGCCCGACGGCGTGTCCCCACCGCTCCCCCCTTGCCCCGCTCACAAGTGCACCTCGCCGGAGACCGTGAACGCCGCCACATTCCTTCCCAACTGGTCGACCACGGGCGCGGAGCTGGAGTACGACGCGCACGGGGCGCTGGTGGGCGTCGTGCCGCACCAGCTGCGGCAGATCTACGCGCTGCTGATCGGCGCCTCCATGCCCGACCTGGACGAGGTGCAGGCGTACCGGAACGAGGGGAACCTCAGCCTGCGCATGTCCTCTGCGGCCGACATCCTCAAACAGGACGGCACGGCGCGGACCACGAAAGCCGAAAGCGTGACCCAGTGCGAGGCAGACAGCGGCGGCTTTGGCACTCACAACGCCAAGCTGCTCGACTGCAAGCGGCAGCGCGCCTCCTTTGACAAGAATACCGAGTTGGTGCTCCCCGTGCTCTGCCGATGCACGCCCCCGCTTCCTTATGCTCGGCGAATGCGCGGTCTGGCCGGGCTCACGACGCAGCGGCGGATTCAGGAGGAGACGCTGTGCCAGCGCAACGGGCCGATGAAGGTCAAGGCGGTGCGCACAATGCACGCCGCTGCCGCATCCAAACTGAACGAGAAGACGCACGCGGCGGAGTACTGACATGGACTCAAGCTGAGCGCCGCAGCGGGGTGGGCGGGAGTGTAATAAGCCGTGCGTAGTGGCGCGTTAGTGTGGGTGGGACAGTGTTTTAACATCGGCGGTGGCGCACCCTCTCCCACCCAATGTCGCTCCCCAGCCTCGCGGCGCTCAACCCCGCGGCCGTGGGGGTGCACGCGATGCCGCCCGAGTGGCAGGTCGAGCCCGAGGGCGCGAACGTGACCATCGACCCCGACAAGGACTACGGCAAGCACGCCCTCGTGTGGCAGGCGATTCAGTTCACGTACAACTGGTGCTGGCGGGCGTCCAACCCGGGCCAGCGCGAGGAGGCGCTCCCGCGCAGCGTGGAGTGGGCCAAGTACCGGCTGATGGAGCTGCTCGTTGCGTTTGGCAACGACGTGGACGAGGCCATCTTCAGCACGCCGCGCGCCGCGCTCGCGTGGCAGTTCTTTGGCAAGCACGCGGTGCAGTACCTTGTGGAGGAGCGCGGGGTCGCGACCACCCCGGAGGAGCGCGCGCTGCTCGACCGGGTGGTCGACCCCGTGGCCTTTGAGGCCATGAGCGTGGAGGATCTGAAAACGGTGCTGAGGTGGCTGGACGGCGCGCGCGTCGAGTGCATGGGAGTCAACGTCAACGTGAACACGCGCACCAGCCCTGGACTCTGACCACCTTTGACCACATTCGAAGGCGTGTTGTGTGTGTGCATACCTCCGTGAGAAGGTGTAAAGGTGCACCGTCGCTAAGGCCCACGCACGCGGCGCTCCGTCCGTGGAAGGAAGCCAGCCAGCGCGACGCGTCCTCGCCGTCCTCGCCGTCCTCGCCATCCTCGCCATCCTCGCCATGTCGACACCGGAACCCGTGTGGGGAAGAATCGACGCGGCGCACGTCTTCTGCGAGCCAAAGTACGCGACGTCGCCGCATGTTGCGGAGTTCTACAACGCGGCCTCCTCGCTCCTGTACGTGGTCGCGGGCGCTTTTGGGCTGGCGCTTTCGCGTCGACGCGGATCCGACTGGCGCATCCAAGCGGGGTGGTCGGCGCTGATCCTTGTGGGCATCGGAAGCGTTCTGTTTCACGCAACGATGCGCTTTGCCATGGAGCTGTGCGACGAGATACCGATGCTATTCTTGGTGCTCGCCTTCCTCGTCGGCAAGGAGGATTGCGTTGGGTTCATGAGCGGGCCCGCAGGCCGGCGTCGCTTTCGACTCGTCGCACTGGCTCTGATCGCGGTGTCATCGGCGTCGTACATCGCGCTGCGTGTCTACGAAATCTTCGTCTACAGTTTTGGGATGGCCGTCCTCTTCGAAATCGGGCTGGACATCGCATGCCGAGCGAAGACCTGGCAGGCTCGAGCGAGCTTTGGAATGGCGGTTGCTTGCATCGGCAGCGGGCACGCAGTCTGGCAGTTGGAGCAAAACCTGTGCGCCCAACACCCACGCGTTTGGCCGCTGCACATGGTCTGGCACCTGCTCTCGTGTCTCGGCGGCGTCTTCGCCATCGTGCACAACGCCTTCCTCCGCAAGGAAAAGCTAAGCGTCGAAAAGGATCCGCGCCCGCCAGGCGAGGCCGAAGTTGTGAAACGGTGTAACACGTACATGTGATGACACTCACGACAGGTCGGTTGTCGTCATCCAACCCAACAACCAACAAACAACAACCGACTCTCGTGCAAACTTAGAAGACTCGTCAGGCTGCTGTTGAGCTCAGAACCCGGGTAGTTCACGCCCCCCTAGACTGCCAGCTAGGGGGGACATCGGCGGGCTAGACCGGCGCCTTGAGATGGTGCACCACCTCGCAGCAACGCTCGTGCGAGCAAGTATCAACCAGTGGTAAGGTGCGACGCAGTGGTAGTGCTTAGATTTTCCGCCACTGGCGATCCTCTTGCTCATTTGCCCCGGGTGGCCTGCTCTGGACCACACAGCTAAGTGCGTTCCAGAAAAACAGGCGCATACGTTGAGTCGATGTGCCACGAGAATCGCCACCTCCGCGTCATTGCGTCGCGCACGGGCCAGATGCGCGACGCGGACCAGAGTTTACCGACTCTCCGTCGACCCCACAGCATGAATCGTCGACCGTCTGCAGGCCGTGACTTGGCCGCCATACCAAGCCACCACCTTGCCGTGTGTGTGGTGAGGCTGAGGCTGAGGCTGAGGCTGGAACCCTCCAGGCTGGAGGTCTTTAGTGTGCCAGCCTCAGCCTCCTGGTTCTTTCAGGTGGTACATTTATTGGAGTCTCAGAATAACCAGATGTCTGATTCCATTTAACGGAGCCAAGCAGACAGAGTCAAATGGCGTTGACCCTCTTGGCCTGCTTGCACCCCTTTTAATTGTTTACGGAGACACTGTGGGCGCGGTGTCACGATGCAATGCTTAGCGCACGACAATAACGCGATGATATCTACAACACACACACACAGACACGCTTCGCGCGTCCTAGTAACCCTTTTAAAAGTGTCTTCAAACTCCTTTGCGTCAGCACATTGGATGCCGGCCAGACCTAAAAAAAGTTGCTTAAAGTCTCCCACACGTCACTCAAGAAAGACCTTTTGTTGACCTTTCGCCTCTCAGCTTCTGATATCTGCTCTTCCTCGGCCGCCCGCCTAACCTTCTCTGCCAGTGTCCGCCCACTGTCCAGGTTGCCTTGCACCACTCCTTTCAATCGATCCCCAACACTTCTTCCCTGGGCGGCGTACTCTGAAGGATTTGTAGCGAAGCTATCCCGTTCATCATCCTCTTCTTGACGATGGGTCCCTTGCTGGACCTGTTCTTGGGCCCCCAGTCGTCGGTCGACATCACCAATACGGTCGAGCTCCCTGTAGGCTTCGGCTTCATCGTAAAGCGCTGCAATTCTTCTGTCCATCCGATTGAGCATCTGCATCTCCTTCTTCATGGCGTCGTCCATTTTCTGAAGCGTACTTCTGTTATCCTCAACCCTTTTCAAAAGACTTTCGCCTTCATCTGGATAGAAACTGTCGAAGACTCTTTCCCATGCATTAAGCTGTGCCTGGCTGTCTCCTTCGACAACCTCAAACTTTTTCCGAACTTCTTCGCGCAGCGATCGCACCGCTTCGGTCACCTCTTTCACATCCGCTTGCGGTGCACCGCCACCACCGCCACCACCGCCACCACCGCCACCACCGCCACCACCACCATCGGTTTTCGTGCGCTGGTTGCGCGCCTGTGTCTCGTGCCATTCACCCCACGCCCTCCACGGCCCAATGGCGTTGAGCCCCACATCGGCGCCGCTCAGGGCTTGAAGATTCTGGCGCACCAAAGCAATCCGTCGCGCGAGTGCAAGCGTGGCCTGTGCCTCAGTGGGAGCGATCGACAGCGAGGTCCAGGTCGTCTTCTGGTGCGGGTGTGCGTGCTTTGACTTTTCCAGTGGTGGTGGTGGTCGAAGCGACATGCCAAATGTCAAATGCCTGCACCCACCCGCCCTTCCGCCTTTGAACTAATCCTTCGCTGGCGCGCGAGTGCCTTATTTGCCGAATAAGCTAACGTGCAGTCGAGGAGGGAGAGAGAGAGAGAGAGAGAGAGAGAGAGAGAGAGAGAGAGAGAGAGAGAGAGAGA
>MDTA01227842.1_pt1 | contig 18969 bp, 14 predicted proteins | sample 811151 | NCBI WGS metagenome assembly MDTA01 (sample SAMN05326648, study PRJNA326480) | marine metagenome | isolation source: seawater | place: Indian Ocean: South | collected 2010
GTTACATGACCCTTCTCAAGTAACTTATGAAAAATATCAATGTAAACTAATTTGTTAAAATTTTTGCTAAATTTTAATATTGAGTCGTTTATCAAAATAATTTCGTCTAGTTTATCTTTTCTCTCTAATGAGTGTTTGATAGAAATATAAGCAATCGTGGAGTCGGGATATTTCATATTAATTTTTAAAATAAAATCAATTATTTTTTTTGTTATCAAATCCACACCTATTCCTAAATTAAGATCATTCCCACCTAGATAAATTAAAATAATTTTTGGTTTTTTAAATTTAAAAAGTGTGTTGAAGTTTTTTGAAAGTGAATCTATGTAAGCTCCTCCGAATCCTAAATTAATAGTATTATTTTTTTTAAAATCTTTTTTTATTGATTTCCATAACCTTATGGTCGAACTACCATAAAATATTACAGGGTTATTAATTTTTTTTAATCTTTCAACTTTTAATTTAAGCTTATGAATTTCATGTGAAAAATCATTACTCTCAATTAATAAATTTTTTACCCATGATTTATATTTTTTATTTATCTTTTTTTTTAGTGAAAAAATTTCTTGCTCGGTATCACTTTTTGTTTTTTTATGCTCTAAATAAATAGGTTTTTTTATTTCACATTTAAAGGTAGATTCTGATGCGAGTTTATCAAAATTTACTACAACTATAGGAACTATAGGGGGGATTTTTTTCATCTTAAAAGCAAGCTTTATAAATCCTGATTTAAAACTACTAGGTGATTTTTGAGTTGGATTTGAGACTCCCTCAGGACTTATTACCAATCCGATTCCTTTTTCCAAATATTTCTCTGCCTTTTTGTAAAAACTTTTATTTTCTTTTTTTACCTTTTTTTTATCTACCTCTAATGGAATAAAATTTTTTGCATAAACTCTAATCAGGTTTAATTTACTGTAATAATTATTATGGGATTTTTCATTTTTTAGAGAATATCTTGATACCCTAATTCCAGGATTTCCATAATACCTATCTAATATCATTGAGCTAATAAAATGACTGTCTAATGTAATCTGAAATTGATCAGAAACAACATAGTTTGGATGGTTATCTATATGATTATAAATAAATATTGAACTTTGATTATTAGGTAAATTTTCACTTCCTCTTATTTCATATTTAATCTTCGAAAATGCCTTTTGAGTTTTTTTTGAACAAATAGATCTGATCTGATCCTCACCATATTTATTTGGTGAATTTATAACTGAATTAAATACCTCTTTTAACGAAATCAAAAATAATTCATCTACTTTCTTCAATCTACGATCAATTTATCATTTCACTTTAACGAAATGGGGCAGTCTATCTAAAGGTACATTAATTTCAATTGTTTTACCTCCTTTATAAATTTTTTCATTGTCTGACTTCCATTTACCCTCAGGAAGCAAAACTTTTCTAATCCCCTGACCTTTTTTTAAATATGGAGCAACAATTATTTCATTTCCAAGCATATATTGATCTGAAATTTTAGCAAATCCTTTATGAGGAAAAACGTATTCCATTGACCTGACAATTGGTTCTCCAGTTATTGAAGCTTCTTTGGCTAAATCGATTATAACATCCTTAAACTCTTCTCTTAAATCAACTACCTTTAAAACTGCTTTTAGGTGTCTATCATCCAAAATTCTCCATGGCGCAACTGAAAATTGCATCATAGGCATTAATGCATGAACTTGGGCTGAACGAACAACTAGTTCCTGATCAATAGGAGCATCATTTAGAAAAGCTGTGAATTGTCCGCCACCAATCATGTCTGGACAACTAAAGGGATACCCCATAATACCCTCTAAAACCATTTGTGGGATAAGTTTTTTTAAATCTTCCCAATCATGACCTTTGTCATGTAGTCTTTGAACAAGTGGTTGCCCTCCCATTTTCCAAGTAGCTCTATATTCATTAAAAGGGTAATCCAATCCGATTTTAGCGAAAAGTTCTGTGTGGGTATTTGGATATATTTTACTTTGAGACTTGATTCCTTTATAAAATCTTGAATCTCCTGCATCTAATTTAAATCCACTAACTCCATATTCTTTTGTTAATCTATCGAGTTCATCTCTGAACCACTTATCTCCTTCAGAAGTTGTAAGATCTAATACAGCACTTACTCCATTCCACCACCTGACCATAGCCGGTTTATCTTTGTCATTTAGCATAAATGCTCTTTCTTTTTCTAGTTCCCTGTAAGTATCAGAATCAGGACTAACAAACGGACACACCCATAGCATCACTTTAAACCCCAATTCCTTTAACTCCTTCATCATAGCATGAGGATCTGGAAATCTTCCTTGATGAAAGTTCCACTTACCATAATCTTCTTGCCAATTATCATCTATCATTATAATTCCTGGAGGCATACCATTTTCTATTATTGCTCTGGCATACTCAAGAATATCTTTCTGGTTTTGATTATAGGTTAATTCAATCCACGTATTGTATTGAGGAACTGAGAAAAAAAGTTCTGGAGGCATTTTTCCTGATGGGGGGAAATAATGTGAACTAGCATATAGATAAGCCTCTTTTAAGTTTGATCCAGCCTTAATATAGTCTAATGGGGCATATGCTTTATCAAATTTAATATTTTCACCCGTTACTTTAAATCTAAATGGTTCCTCTGACCAAACTAATTCACCTGCGGAGGATAGTAAAAGTGGCTGCAATTGATTAAAATAACTTGTACCATACAAATTCGCCTCATATCCATTTTCCAATGGCATTTTATGACCTTCAATAATAATTCCAGCCCACCAACTCGTATTTGATTCAAGCTTAACTTCTAATTTTTTATTCTCATTTTGAGAATATAAGTGTGTGACAAAAAAAAAGAATAAAACAGAAATAACTTTTTTCATTTTTTTATATGAATTCAATCTTTAATAATTTTTTCAATAATTTTTCCGTTGGACTTACTCTTAAGTATTAGTTTTTTATCACCATAATGGGTCATTTCCTCCTTAACTAAATAATACTCATTATCATAACTTTGAAGCGAACTTATTTTTTCAACTCCTTCTTTACCTCTCCAGACCTCAAGATTAATTTTTTCCCATTTTTTTGATTTTATTGACTTATAAGATGCATCAATGATAGCATTCACGACATAGCCATCGTAAAATGTTTCTTTGGGCTGTCTTTTATTTTCATGGGCTTCAAACATATCTTTAAACATATGGTTATAACCTAATTCATTTAATTCATCGCCTACAGGAAACAACCAACCAGTGTCAGACTCTGCTTTTTCTGCAACATAATCTCCTCCCTTTCCTGTAGTAAACATTTCAAAACCTGTTCTTAAAAAAGAGTTTACCCATATTGTTCCTTCAGTTCCAATAACTTCATCTCTAATATCTAAACCTCCTCTAAATGTCCAACTTACCTCAAATTGTCCTATTGCACCATTTTCATATTTCACAATTCCAATGGCGTTATCTTCAGCATCGATGGGTTTTACCTGAGTATCTCCCCAACACATGACTTCAATAGGTTTAATATCTTTTCCAATATAATTTCTACTGATTTCTATGCAATGGCAACCTAAGTCAACGATACACCCCCCACCTGCTTTTTTCTTATCCCAAAACCAATCACTATGCGGTCCAGGATGAGCCTCTCTAGATTTGGCCCACGTGATTTTTCCCAAACTACCGTTTTTAACTGTTTCCAGAGCCTTTATAAATTTTGGAGTGTAACATAAGTCTTCAAGGTAACCAGCAAAAATTCCAGCTTTTTCAACAGCCTCTAGCATCCTCTTTGCCTCAGCTGCATTTCTTCCAAGAGGTTTTGTACAGATTACAGCTTTTTTATATTTACAACATAAATCCACTGCTTTTTCATGAAGATTATTTGGTAATGCAATGCAAACGATATCTATATCTGAATTAGATATCGATTCCTCAATATTATCAGAATGGTTTGGTACATCGTAATCATTTGCAAATTTTTTGGCACTTTCTTTACTTCTTGAATATATTGATACTACTCTATCTTTACTTCTATAGCCATGTAGAGAATCTGTATAAAATCTTCCAATAAATCCAGAACCAAGCATTGCAATTTTTTGCATAATTTTAAAATTAAATTTTGTAATTACTTATTAAGTACAATTATTTATTACCATACCCTTAAGTTAATAACGGCCTAGTAAATTGATTATATAACTATTTGAATTTTTACAGGGTTTAATTATTTTTAACAGTAATACTTATCAAATAAGTTATTAGAAAAATAATAATTTTTATAGACTTTTTAAATATTTGATTTTATAAGTTTAAAAAATGATTAATACAGTTGATTATTCTCTTAATAAAAGAGCATCTAAAAAAGCTAAGGAAAAGGGATTAGTAGATGCTGATTGGTATATGCCTCCAATTTCTAAAAAAGACATCAGAAAGCTTCTAGAACGCCGTGACAAACCTGCAATTCTTGATTCAATTTTATGGTTTGGATTAATATTTAGTTCGGGCTATGGAATCTATTTTTTTTGGCAAACCTATTGGGTCATTATTCCAATACTCATCTACAGCGTTCTTTACTACTCAACTGCGGATTCAAGATGGCATGAATCAGGTCATGGGACAGCATTCAAAACTGATTGGATGAATAATTTACTTTATCAAATTTCATCTTTTATGATCTATCGCCTTCCAATATCATGGCGCTGGAGTCATGCACGTCATCACAGCGATACAATAATAATCGGTCGGGACCCAGAGATATCTGTTCCCCGACCACCAAATATTAAGGGTATTATTTTAAAAATGTTTGGTTTCAAAACTAGTTTTAAGGAAACAAAAAAACTCGTACTACATCTATTTGGTAAAGTTGGAGAAGAGGAGGCCGAGTATGTACCCAAAAGAGATTATAACAAAATGTTTTTTACAGCTTGGATCTGGCTTTTTATTTACTTGTTTTTTATAGGATTAGCCATTTATTTTCAAACAACACTTCCACTTTTTTATGTTATTTTTCCTAGATTTTTTGGATCATATTTATATATAATTTATGGTTTAACTCAACACGCTGGTCTTGCAGAAAATGTTCTAGATCATAGAAAAAATACAAGGACAGTTTATATGAATCCAATACACAGATTTCTCTACTGGAATATGAATTATCACCTTGAACATCATTTTTTCCCATTAGTTCCATACTATAATTTACCAAGATTACATGAACAGATTAAAAATTATTGTCCAAAGCCCTATGGTAGCATCTACGAAGCATACAAAGAAATTATACCTGCAATAATTAAGCAAGAGAAAGATCCAACATATTTTGTAAAAAGAGAATTACCCATAATATCTCAAGAACATTTTAAAGAAAAGGAATACGTTAAAACAGAAAATGATTTAGTTAATGGTTGGGTTAAAGTTTGTCATTTTAATGATCTTGATAAAGAAGATGTAATTCGTTTGGATTATGACGAAAAAACTTTTGCTGTTTATAAAACAAAAAATTTAAATATATATGCTACCGACGGAATTTGCACACATGGTAAATCTCATTTGTCTGATGGTTTAGTCATTGGTGATCAAATCGAATGTCCAAAACATAACGGACGCTTCAATATAAAAGATGGAACTGTCAAAAGACCACCCGTATGTATAGGATTGAATTGTTATGAAATAAAAATTAATGATAATATAATTTTACTCAACCCAAATTCAGGTATAAAAAAAGGTAAAACAATAGAAAGTAAGTCTTTTGAAGTTGTTTCTAATTTAAATGTTACGACTTATATTAAAGAATTAATAATTAAACCAATTAATGATAGTAAATTCGAATTTACTTCTGGAGATTATGTACAATTTGAAATTCCCCCTTATGAAATGAATTTTAAGCAAATTAAAGTAAAAGATATTTATAGAAAGATTTGGGAAAAGGAGGGGTTATTTGAACTAAATTCATTAAACACCTCTAAAGTTTCACGAAATTATTCTATTGCATCAAATCCTGTTACAGAAGATTACTTGAAATTTAATATTCGGCTGGCACTTCCTTTAGATGTATCTAAAGATCCTCCCGGTATTGGGTCTTCATACTTATTCAATCTTAAAAAGGGAGATAAAATTGAACTATTTGGTCCATTTGGTGATTTTCATTTAAAACAAACAAATAATGAAATTGTTTTTATTGGAGGTGGAGCGGGAATGGCTCCTTTAAGATCTCAAATTTCAAATTTATTTGATTCAAATCCTACAAATAGGCTGATTAGTTTTTGGTATGGAGCAAGATCTGAAAGAGAACTATTTTATCAAGACTATTTTGAGTTTTTAGACAAGTCCTTTGATAATTTTAGTTTCAATGTAGGATTATCCGCTAGCACTGCAACTGATAACAACCAATTTAAAATTGGTTTTATCCACGAAATCGTTTATGACAACTATCTTAAATCAAAAGCAAATCTCTCAAAAATAGAATTTTATCTCTGCGGTCCACCAAAGATGATTATAGCGTGCAAAAAAATGCTTTACGATATAGGGGTCAAATCCCAAAATATTTTATACGATCAATTTTAAATTTGAAACTAAATTTTAGAATGAGTTATTGTAATCTGCAATTACCTGATGGATATTGTTGTTTAAACAAATCAAGATAAATTCCAATGGTTTGAGCTGTTAATATAACATCATCACCAGAATCAGAATCAGAACCTCCAAAAGCGTCAGAAAAAGCACTTTCAAAAGCTGAAACAGGGCTTTGTCCTACACAGAGTCCATTTGGATAAAAGGAGCTAAAGGATACTTCTGTTGTGATTTCATCTGTACCATCAGATGTTGTAACTGCTATAGTATCACATACTATGCAATTTCCTGACGAGTCATCGTCCTTGGAGCAAGAAAGTGCAAATAAACAGATTAGAATTAATAAAATTTTTTTCATTTGTGTGAATTTATACTTTCAATTTACAATTATTATTTTGATTCAATAACTAGAATAATAAATTTTTATAATATTAATTTCCATCACAACCGGGTTTTGCATCTATATCAGGTTCTAATCGAACATTACCTATTCCTATATCAACTCCCTTTAACCCCTTAAGTGTTAGTACAGAAGTTATTTTGGACATATCTATTCCTAATTTTTCAAAACAACTTAGGCTAATTCTATATTCTTTCCAATCACCACTTATAAAAATTTCTAGCGCATTTTCTCCGCTAGTATTTTCATCAATTTGACCAATTTGTAAAATGGTATCAGTATCAGTAAATGATTTTGCGTTAAAAGTTAATTCCATAGCACCATTTGTTTGGCGTGCCATATCACTTGGTTTATTCGATGAAATACGTAAATAATCACCATCAGATTTTGTCCAGCTAATTCTCAATGCGTCCTCTTGAGCTAAATGGTCTGTTTTACTTACAATTAACCCTCCAACAGATGTCGGAAAACTTGCAATCTGTTTTTCTAGATCGCCAGAAATCAACCACATTCCCCATGGAGCAATAGTCATTCCCTTATTATAAAACTCCCCAGTAGAGGAAAAATTAATATTTTCTAAACCAGACTCTTCAGTTAACATATCAATATTTTTAATACTATTATATGTTAAGCCATATCCAAATTCAAATAATGGATCCTTCTTGTCTGAAACTATTGCACTAGATGGCCATGAAAAAGATAATCTGCCTGTAAAGTCAAATGATGGATCTGTTTGAAATAATAGATCCGAAATACCCCCACCCTCACTGCCAGGAAGCCAAGAAGCGATAAATGCATCAGATTTATTAATTTCTGGATTTGTCCACATTGGACGACCTGATAAGAAAACTGAAACAACAGGAATACCTTTTTTTTTATATTCATTCAATTTATTAACATCAAATCCATTTGGAACAAAATCTAAATTTTCACGATCTCCTTGAAATTCTGCATATGGATCTTCTCCATATACTGCAACTACTACATCAGCCTTAATTGAAGCATCTCCAACGGATGAAAAAATTACTTTTCCACCCGATGAATCGACTACTTTTTTAATACCATCTAAAATAGATTGACCATTAGGAAATTCATCATTGGTGTGACCAGTTCCTTGCCAAGAAAGTGTCCATCCACCACTAGCTTTGGATATACTAGATGCACCATCTCCAACAACTAATATTGTTTTAGTAGGATCAATGGGAAGCAATTGATTATTATTTTTAAGAAGAACCATTGATTCTCTTACAGCCTGTCTGGCAATCTTTCTGTTCTTAGGTAGGCCTAAAAGGTTTTCTTTTCCAGCATTAACCCTTAAACTTGGGGCACCTTTTTTAAAAATTCCAGATGAAATTTTTACACGAAGGATTCGTCGGACTGCATCGTCCAATCGCTCCAATGGAATAATACCATCTTTTACATATTGAAGGGTGCTTTCGTATAAACCTTTCCAACTATCTGGAGCCATATACATATCTAATCCTGCAATTAATGATTGTGCACAGTCAGTATTTGAACAACCTGGAACCTGGCCATGTCCATTCCAATCACCAACCACAAATCCGTTAAAACCCATTTTTTCTTTCAATATATCAGTTAGTAACTCTTTATCCCCATGTAGTTTTCTTCCATTCCAACTCGAAAATGAAGCCATCACAGTTTGGACGCCTGCAGGAATAGCACTGTAGTATCCTGCTGCATGAACTTTACTCAATTCAGTTTCACTTATGACTGCATCGCCTTGATCTACTCCATTTGTAGTTGCTCCATCAGCCAGGAAATGTTTTGCACTAGAAATAACTTTTCCTGTACCCATAAAATCATCCTCACCAAATTCTCCCTGTAATCCAATCACAATACGATGACCATAAGATTTAACAATATCAGGATTTTCTGAAAACCCCTCGTAAGTTCTCCCCCATCTTAAATCCCTTGGGACTGCTAGAGTTGGAGCAAAAGTCCAATCATGACCAGAAACTGTAAGTTCATGTGCAGTAATTCGAGCTATTTCTTCAATTAAGTCAGGATTATTCATTGCACCTAAACCAATATTATGAGGAAAAACTATAGCTCCTTTTAAATTAGCGTGACCATGAACAGCATCTATCCCCCAAATAATTGGAATAGGTATTTCAACACCTTCAGGATCAATAGAAGCATTATAATATTTATCTGCCATATCAATCCAAGTTTTTGTATCAGCGTAGGGTAATGATCCTGGTGCAGAATTTCCACCACTCAATACAGAGCCTAGCCTATATTCTTTGACTTCCTCAGGGGTTATGGATCCACTATCTCCTTGGATCACTTGTCCTACCTTTTGTCTTAGTGAAAGTTTTGGGAGTATATCATCAATTTGTACTTCAACGGCATTGTCAAGTGGTAAAGGACTCAAATTAGTCCATAAATCAGCATCTTTAGAATTTTTGTTGCTATCGCAACTTAAAAAAAATATTATATATAAACCTATTAAAATAGAACAATGAGATTTGTTTATTTGCATTTTTTAATTTTTGTTATTTTTTCGTAGACTACAAATGTAAGTTTTTGATCTATCGTTAAAATTTATTAATAATATAACGTAAATAAAAATTTTTATAATATTAATTATCTTTAGAATCTATTTTAAATCAACTGCATGAGAGAGGTTTTTTTAACTATAATCTGTTTAATTGCATTTTCTTGTTCTAAAGACAAAGATAACGGCACTACTTCCATCAAAGAGTACTCTTTTGATGAATCCAATTCGGAGTTAATGTATAAAGATTCTGATGATGTGTCGGAAATTACCTCTAGTGACCTAAGGTATGAAATTGGAAAAATCATTAGAGTAAAACCTATTGATAATTTTACAATTGAAGTTGCAAATTTTTCACCAATAGACCTGGAAGATATCAAAATACTTGCCCAGATTGATGGTATAGATCAACAACTAAATTTTTTTAAAATAAATAAAATTAATGCCCACGCCACAAAACAAATAAGATATTCGTTCCTAGATGAAGGAACTTTATTTAATTCTACCACAGGTGAAAAAATCGATTTGACGGAATATAAGGAATCTGGTATTGGAACTGAAAATATTACTTTTAATTTTTCTGGTGAAAGTGAAATTTTAACAAAACTCAAAAGCTTAAATAAGTTAAATTGGGAAATCAAATGGCATGATTATAATTTATATAATGACGCAAATGACAAATGGAAATTAGATATTACACCAAAGGATGCTAGGAGGCTTTCAGGATTAATGATTAATTTGGGGCACATGTTAGTTTCCAAGGAATTTGAACAAGAATTTCTTAGCGAAGTAATTTTTGACAACGAAAAAGATACATTAAATCAGACTGAAAAAGAATTGGTTTTTAATAAGTTGCTAGATCTTGATTACTTTCAGGTGGGGATACCCACAAAAACTAGTGGTTGGGGTGGAGGATATGTATTTGGTCTGGCTGAAGATATTTTAAACGGCTACATGGCTTCCCCTGGATATCCGTTTACTTGGATTGCAGTCCATGAAATAGGGCATATGCTTGGTTATTCCCATGATTCCAATATGACATACCCAAGACCAACCTATCCAACTCCAGAAGAATTGGCTAATGGTATTTACCCACAAGGGATAAGTGAAGTAGGTACTAGAATTGCAGAACTATTACAAACAAGAGGAGATTTTATAGTTACCCCAAATAATTATTATAAACCCGAGGACTTTACGGATAATTCATCAAGAAATAAAAGAAATTTTCATGTTTTGGGAGCATGCGATATTGATTAGGAATTTTATAGAGATCTAATTATTTTTCTTCTAATTAATTCCCAATTGTAACAGATCTTACTTCAACACTAACCTCAGAGTTCAAGATATTTACTATGTACAAACTATTATTATCTGAATCCGACATATTTGAAAATTTATTTTCTCCAATCAACTTATTTACCATACTTGGTGTGGTATCACTATGACCTGAAATAAATACTCTTTTCCCTTGATTACTACTTATAAATTGATTAATATCAAGTTCATCTATTGAATATATCTTTGGAGTAATCTGCTTCAATTTAGATACAGGAAAAATCGTTTGTTTCGTCCTTATGTAATCTGTCGTGTAAATAGAGTTTAATTGTATTGTATCAAAATATGATGCCCAATGATTTGCTCTTTTTATTCCATCTGATGTTAATATTGGATCATTGTTATCTGGGTCACTTCTGTCTTTTTCAGCATGTCTAATTAAATAAAATATAGCTTCTTTTTGGTTATTTCTAACTGTATTATCTTGACAACAGATTATTAAAATAAGTCCTAATAAAAAAACAAAAAAATTATTACTCATTTTATTTACTTTTTTTCAAAATTTGCTGTAAGTAATACACTTCTATTTTGAATAGTTATAATTATTGAATCCTTATCACTGACAAAAGGTGTAGAACCCATTCCTGATCCTCCAGCTATACCACAGGTGTAACACACGCATAAGTTGCATTTATAGCCTGACCAACCAACAAACTTGAATCCTTCATTTGGCACAGCATTTATGGTTAATTGTGTTCCATTAATATAAGAGCCTGCAAGTTTACCTGAATAAAGTCGATATACTTCCTTTGCCTGACCTAGATTAGCTTCATAGATAACATCTTGTTCAGATGAAATATTTGTAGAGCCTCCTTGATTTGTTGAATTTACATAAATAAAATACTTTTTTATTTCTGAATTTGTTTCAGGATTTTCCCCTCTGTTAGTCGCTATTTTGGAATGGGTATTAATAGGTCCCCATATAGGTATTCCGTCAGAAGATCTACCAATTATTACCCAAACAGTACTATTAAAAATTGTTTCATCCTCCACACCATCTCCACTGCAAGATATAAAGACTAAAAATACTGCAAGAATTAATTTAAATTTCATTATTTATTGCATTTTATTTAAGATCATATCAGATGCTTTTTCTGCAATCATTACAACTGCAGCATTTGTATTTCCGGAAATAATTTTGGGCATAATGGAAGCATCTACAACACGCAAACTTGCAATCCCATGAACACTTAAAGAAGGATCAACTACTGCCATTGGATCTACACCCATTTTACATGTTCCTACGGGATGATATACAGTTTCCAGTGTTTTTTTAATATGTTCGACAAGTTGATCGTCAGAATCTTGATTATGGGGCAGACCATATGCTTTTATGTGATTTTTCATTGCGTTATGCTTCATTATTTTAAAAACTAAATTCCCCCCTTTTACAAGCTGATCCAGATCTTTTTTTTCACTTAAAAAATTTGGCTGAATCATCGGAGCGTCTCTTGGGTCAGAAGAACAAAGGCTAACTGAACCTCTACTCTTAGGATGCAATAATGTTGGTAATATTGTGAATCCGTCTGTTCTAGGGTAATCATAAATATCATATGCATCATACCCATATTCATTTCCAATGCATATTGGTGAAAAATGCAATTGAAAATTTACTTTACTGCTTTTTTGATCAAGATCAAAAAATGCCATTCCTTCGAGTGGACTTACACAAAAAACACCTTTTTTATTTACAAAATAATCCCAAGCCGCACCAAGTTGTTGAAATGGAGAAATATAATGATTAATTCCCTCTTGAGTTTTAGTATAAGCACATATCGGGTAAAATAAATGATCTTGTAAATTCTTTCCAACTCCTTTTAATTCATGCGAAATAGTTATACCATGCTTTTTTAAATCAGAGACATCTCCAATTCCAGAAAGCATCAACAATTGAGGCGACTGAAAAGAGCCAGCAGAGAGAATAACTTCTTTTTTTGCAAATACTTGAGTTGTATTTAGTCCTTTTGTATACTGTACTCCTACTGCTTTTTTTCCTTCCAAAATAATTTTATCCACCAGTGCATATAAAATAGTTTTAAGGTTTGATCTATGCAGAACAGGTTTTAAAAAAGCAGTTGCACTACTTTCACGTTTTCCATTTTTAATGGTACTTTGAACTAAGCTTGCTCCATATTGTTTTAATCCATTGTAATCTTTATTTGCAAAAATTCCTAGTGATGAGCAGGCATCAATAAAAGACTTTACATAAGGTGACTTGAACTTGGTTGGAAAAGTAACTTCTAATTCTCCTGAGCTAGAGTGATAACCGCTGTCCATTAAATCAATTTGAGCATGGTTTTCAGAACGCTTAAAGTAGGGTAATACATCATTATAACTCCAACCAATATTTCCTAACTTTAACCAGTTATTATAATCAGAAGCATTGCCCCTAACATAAGCCATAGCATTTGTAGAACTACTTCCACCAAGAGTTTTACCTCTAGGTAAATATATTTTCCGATTTAAAACGTTGGGTTGTTCTTCAGTCCAAAAACCCCAATCTTGTTTACTTTTATGATTTTTTAAATAGGCACCAGGAATATGAATATTCATGTTAGTATCCGGTCCTCCGGCTTCTAATAATAAAACAGAATTTTTTGGGTTTTTTGATAAACGATTTGCCAAAACACAACCAGCTGAACCTGCACCAATAATTATATAATCGTATGATTTACTCAATTTCTTTTATTTTTTTTAAAGAACTCCAAACTGTTTTAAATGATAAGAAGTGTGACCTCGAACAACTTCTTTAAATGTTTCCTTTGTAACCTTTCCGTGCAAAGGGTTAATTATAAAGCTTTTATTAAAATCATTTACCGATTCCAATCTTTGAATTAATTCCTTCTTTTCATTAAGAAAATCCAAACCATTTGCTCTTCTTGGATCAAAAAACTTCAAGGTTAAAGTGTTTTTTGGATACTTATCATAATCCCATCTTATAACATACCTTAGAAAAAACATATGAAAATATCCAAAAGTTTTTGTCATAAAATTTGGAGAATAATTCTTATCATTTTGATAAAAAATGATAAATCTCTTACAATGCCATAACATTTGAGATGAGTTCATTTTACCACAAATTGGTTGGGTTTCAACATCAATCTTATTAATAGCATTTATCAACTTTTTAAGCTCCATATTATTTAAAAAAATTAATTTTAACTAAACTTACAAATTAAATTTTGAGTACTTTAAAATTATTATAATATGTTTATCTATTAATTAAAATCAATTGAAAAAATTAATTATTTACTTTTTATTTACTCACTTTTGTTTAGGTCAACTACAATTTTTACCCAAGTCTTCAGGTGAAGTTGTAAATCACAAATATTATACCCTTTCATATAATGAAACTCATGAACAAGCCAACTGGGTTCATTACAAATTGAATCAAAACTTTTTAAGTGGAACTACTAAAAGGCACGACAGATTTAGGTCTGACCCTCTTGTTTCAACAAAATCTGCAGATCCATATGACTATAAAGGTTCTGGTTATGATAGAGGGCACTTGGCTCCTGCTGGTGACATGAAATATAATAATATATCAATGGAAGAATCATTTTTCATGTCCAATATGGCACCGCAATCACCAAACTTTAATAGAGGTGGTTGGAAAAAACTAGAATCTTTGGTTCGAGATTGGGGAAAAAATTTTGAAATTTATGTTACAACGGCGGGTGTGCTTAGCTCAAATATCATTGGTAAAATCGGTAAAAATAAAGTAACTATACCCTCTTTGTTTTATAAAATAATTTATTCTCCGGACAGAGAAATAATGATTGGATTTCTGATGCCAAATAAAAAAATTTCAAATAATTTGAAATCTTATGTTGTAACAATAGACAAGATAGAATCAATCACAGGAATAGATTTCTTTAGTCAACTTCAAGATAATATAGAAAATAAACTTGAGTCCAACTTATCTGTATCTGATTGGAATTTTGATTGAATTTAATAATGAATTCAAAAGTAAAATTTGTGAATACTTAATTTTCTTCAAACTGTTATGTTCTTTTTAACATTATCTAGCTAACTTTAGATATGATACGAAACCTATTTTTTCTTGCATGTGTATTTAAATGCTTATTTATTTTTTCTCAAAAAAAAATTGTAAATATAGACTCTGTAATCAAAGCTGATAATTACAAAGTATTTAAAAATATTCGTTACGGTCCTGATAAAAAAAATAGTCTTGACTTATGGTTAGCTAATACCGAATCAAAAACTCCATTTGTTATTTATATTCATGGAGGAGGATTTGGGGCTGGGAATAAAAATGCTGCATATACCAAAAATAATTTTAAAAGAATTATAAGGTTATTGAAAAATGATATATCATTTGCTACAATTGATTACAGATTTAAAAATAATGATGACTTTTTGTTGTCATCATTTAAAGATGCCCAGAGAGCTCTACAATATTTAAAGTTTAATGCTGACAAATTTAACCTATTAAAAAGTAAAGTTGCTTTGATGGGAGCTTCTGCCGGAGCAACTTCATCTCTATGGGTTGGATTGCAAGATGATTTGTCAGATAAAAAAAGTAATGATCCAGTTCTTCGTGAATCCACAAAAGTTTCCTGTATAGTTGGAATGGCTGCAGCTCATTCATTAAATTTAAACAGATGGAAAGAGATGGCCAATGTTGATGAAGCCTATTTAAAATCAATTTTTGAGAAGTATCTTGGGAAAATGGATACTGAAAAATGGATGGAAAGGTCTTTTGATAAAAATTACATTAAAGAAGTCGACTTCTTTGAAAAAATGGATTCTAATGATCCTCCAATTTTTATAGTAAACTATGGAAAAAATACAAAACCAAAAAATATTGCTGATTTTCACCATAATCCCTTACACGCTAGAGTGTTAAAACAGAGAGCAGACTCTTTAAAAATTAAAAATGTTATTTATGCTCCAGGAATTGGAATTATTGACAAATCAAATCAAGGTTTGGTAGATTTTATTATCGAAAATTTAAATTAAAATCATGAACAACAGAAGAGAATTTATTAAGAAAGCAGCAAAAATAGGAATAGGATCTCAGTTTATTTTTACTACTCCTCTTGAACTCATTGCAAATACTAGATCAAAAATATCATCAAACGATAAAATTAATTTTGGTGTAATTGGATGTAAAGGAATGGGTTGGAGTGATATTAGTTCAATATTAAAAAATAGTGAAACTGACTGTATAGCTATTTGCGATGTTGATGATAAAGTTCTTGAAGAAAGATCAGAAAATGTAAAAGATATCACCGGAAAAAAACCTAAAATCTACAACGACTATAGAAAGTTGTTAGAAAATAAAGATATTGATGCAGTTGTAATTGGAACTCCTGATCATTGGCACTGTTTAAATTTAGTTGATGCGCTGGATGCAGATAAACATATATATTGTGAGAAGCCTATTTCAAATTCAATTGAAGAAGCTGAAATAATGTTAAAAGCTTCAGTTAAGTCAAAAAAATGTGTTCAAGTTGGACAATGGCAAAGAAGTGGAGGACAATATAGGGAAGCTTTGAATTATTTATGGTCAGGAAATATAGGCAAAGTAAGATTAGTCAAAGTATGGGCCTATATGGGATGGTATGGATGGGTAGATAATTTAAAGGATACTGAAACTCCTAAAGGAGTTGACTATAAAATGTGGCTAGGTCCTGCTCCCTCAAGAAAGTTCAATAAAAATAGATTCCATGGTAGTTTTAGATGGTATTGGGATTACGCAGGCGGATTAATGACTGATTGGGGAGTTCATGAAATTGATATAGCACTATGGGGGATGAATGCAAAAAATCCATTATCAATTTCAGCAGCCGGAGGGAAATTTGCCTATCCTAATCAAGATACAGAAACGCCAGATTCTCTTCAAACCATATATGAATACAAAGATTTTACAATTTTATGGGAACATTCTAATGGAATCGATGGAGGAAATTATGGGCTTGATGAAGGGATAGCCTTTATCGGAAGTAAAGGCACAATAGTTGTTAATAGAACTGGATGGGAGGTAATTCCAGAAAAAAATCACCGATATGGTGGGGAATTATTTATTGAAGGAGTCCCAAGAACCACTTTTAACTGGGGTGATGTTCGTAAAAAATATGGTGACCCCCTTGATTTACATACAAAAAACTTTATAGATAGCATTAAAAAAAATGATCCATCGATTTTAAACTGTGGCATAGAAAGTGGAAGTCAAGTATCAAAAATTGCCCATATGGGTAATGTTGCTTACAGAAGTGGATCAAAAATCAGATGGAATGATGAAAAAAATAATTTTGATAATTCCAAAGCTAACAATCTTATCATACCAAAATACAATAACGGCTGGAAACTTCCTTCTCTCTAATTTTTAGATGAACTCTACCCCAGAACCGTACCCATAAAAACAAGCCCACTAATGGCAAAGGTTTAGAAAGTATTTAGCAGAAACCGCTATTCTACTTAATAACAGTTTCTCTATTATACTCACATACAATTATAAAACATCTACATCAGGTGGAACCAATCAAAACAAAGAAAAATTACTCGAGTTGATATACCATCTTATTATTTAAGTATTAAAGATTGATATTTAGACTATCATTAATTTTTTTTAAAAAAAACTGTATTTTCTTAAAAATTATGTAATAAAATTAAATTTTGTTTATAATTTTTTTTTAAAAATAAAATAAATCGAAAAGTTAATATCTAATTCATAATTTAATGTATAAATAATTTTTTTTAAATGAATTTATCAAGAACTGATTCTGGTTTTTTTAGACCTGGTAAATCAAATCTTTCCTCGATTCAAACTTTATTAGGAGATTTTATAAACGACAGAGATTCTCCCAGCCTGATTTGGAAATTACATGAAAATAAAATTGAAGGATTGTCAAACTCATCTTGGGGTAAAAGTGAACCTTTAGAAAAAGTAGTAATCGATAATGATGACCTAGTTAAAATCTTAAATCATCCGAAAATGTTAAAAAACTCAATATGCATAATTGAGCCTGCTGAGCATGTGGGAACGAATTTAGCTGGAGAAGACGTTAGGGCCTCATCTAACATAGCTTACTTGTCTCAATTTATCGCCGATTGTGACTCAATTCTGATTCCATTGTGGTGTTCAAAAGAATTAGATCATTCACTTATAATTGATCTATTAAATGGATGTTTAGCTTATTTTATTGAAGGTGGATATCCGTCGGTAAAAGATCATAAAACATTTTATAACTTGAATTTTGGACTTAATGAATTACAAATTTTAAACGAAAGAATGCTAATTTCTAGGGAACTTAAAACAGCACCTGGAATTTTTATTTGTTTGGGACACCAACTTGCAGCACAAGCACATATTAAACTATTAAAAAAAGCAACTCAAGAGGTTCTAAAAAAACTTGATCCAGATATTTTCTCTATAAGTTCACATTATCAAAATTTAATTGAGACATCCAAGAGGATAATTTCAGTTGGAGAAAATTTAAATGTATATAAAGACAATAAGTTAGTCGCGAAAGGATGGAAAGATCCACTTTTTGCAGTTGCTTTAAATGAGGTTCCAGAAGTTGGCCAAGTTGAACTTCAACATTATTCACACACAGGTGATCATCCAAGTTCAGATTTTCAAAAATTACTAATGTATCATGATCTTTCAAGTGAACTTGACATCGGGATTATAGAACAATCAATTACATATGAAAAAAATTTAAACATTGTAATGTTTCATAGTGATGAAGTCAATGAAGAGGCAATTTTGTTTTCTAATTGGGCTTATGGAGAATTAAGAAATGCTCTTTTTCCAGCTAGAAAGGAGTTATCAGTGTCAGAGAATGCATGGCTTTTAAAACTTCCTACTTCGATAGAAATAGTCTGTTCAACTTTTGCTGAAGATTAAATATGTGCTGAGGTTGCAGCAACCTTTGTTAACTATATGGACTACGAAACAAAAGTAATCAGACGATAATTTAGTTTTCAATTCCATCTAGAGCTATTAAAAGATTTAAGAGAATTTAGATTAGCTGGTGTTCCAAAGTACGATAAATAAAAAATAATAATGGGATAAGATTGCTTATGAGAGTAATCTACGAGTCTATTAGTGATTAAAACCAATCTCTAATTTAGCACAGACTCTATTTTTAGATGATAACCACCTCCAAATTTTACTTACCTACAATTATAAAACTTTTACTTCA
>MDTA01124625.1_pt1 | contig 18968 bp, 11 predicted proteins | sample 811151 | NCBI WGS metagenome assembly MDTA01 (sample SAMN05326648, study PRJNA326480) | marine metagenome | isolation source: seawater | place: Indian Ocean: South | collected 2010
AGAAGCAACCCAATCACCACCATTACCTTCAAGAATATCTGAATGGCGAACTAGAGTATGATTCATAGTTGCATCAGGGATACCTGCGACGTCCCAGCCATCACCAGGATCTCCGTTCCAATCTCCAATACAATCTACTACTGTGTAGGAATCCTCCGTACCTTCCACAAGACAAAATCCATCATTACCATTGCTAAGATATGTAAATGTATGGTCAGCTTGGGCTAATATTATTTCATCCGATTCACCATGTGCAATTACATAGACATCACCAGAAGCTATAACGGCACCCGCAGGAAATGTATTCCAATATTCATACTCTCCTTCAGTAGCAGGGTCATTTGCAACATTTGGGAAAGCTAAGCCTGATAAATCAACCTCTGAACCAGTCCCATTATAAATTTCTAGATATTTATTATTAGCTGAACCTTCACCATACTCGCTAAAAAAAAGACCAGTGACATCAACTTGAGGTATCTCAAATGCTCCCTCGTCTATCCATGTTGCAATTATATTAATTTCCTCTGAATCTAGATTCCCACTTGGAGGCATATCTCCTGATTCAATTCTTTCCCATAGTACACTATTTGCATGATCTCCAGGTATAACTACATCACCACTATTTCCCCCATTCATTAAGGCATCATAGCTATCTAAGGAAAGGCCTCCTGAATATCCATGGCAATTAGTACAATTTGAATTGAATATAGTTTGGATTTGGCTATTGTAATCTACTTGGCCAAAAACCAACCCAAGTACAAAAAATATATAGGCTATTTTTCTCATGTTATACCTCTTGTTATTATTTGATTATTAAAAATTTTCCTTCCTTAATATTGCCTGTAATTTTATCTTCTACTGTAAAAAGATAAAGCCCTGATGCTGTCGCTTGATCATACATCGTTATCATATCCCAAGCATGCTCACCTCCTGAAATAAGCGGGGTTTTTTTATCATCAATATTATTAATATCTTGCCCAATATAATTCTCATTATGTTCTATAATATCAACTAAGTCGCCAGCTAAAGAAAATATCCTGATTTCTGCTACTTTAGGCAAATTCCTAAACCATATCATTTTACTTCTATTACTATATCCGTCCCAAAGCGCTTTACCTCTATAAGGATTAGGGTAAACTATAGGCTCATTATACCATCCATCATTATTCACACCCGATACTCCAGGGTAAACATATACTCTATTAGAATAAATTGAACTTTCTAAGCTTTGCAAATTTGACTCCGGGTCACCTCGGTCATAAGCTGTAACAGCATAATAGTTTAACCATCCATCTTTAATTTCTGTGTTTTCAAATTTATAATGATAATATTTACCATCTATATTAATACTATCTGGCTCACCATAATTGTTTATTATTTGTATAAGGGAAAAACCAGTATTATAACCTATCTCGTTTACTTTATCGGTTTCAAGTAATAAAGTGAATTCATCTAAAGATTCATTGCTTGTCTTCCTAGATCCGTAAATTTTATATCCTTCAAAATCTTCTTCTTGACTAATTGGGTCAAGGAATTTCTCAGCATTATTTTGCCAAAATAAAGTAACTTTTCTAGAGTCTAATTCAACATGTAGATTAGGCGTTGGTGGTGGTGCTGGTAAAATATAACGATCTATTGTTTGGTTATTATTTCCATCTTCACCATTATCTAAAATATTATTTCGATTTTTATCTTCTCCATCGTAAGCCTTTTGAGCCCAATCATAATTGATATAAATATTCCCTCTTCTCCCAGGAGAATCTTCACTATAGCCATTAGACCAAAGTCCACATACTATAGTAAATGCAATACTACAGGAATCACCTGGCGCTAGGGTCCATATAGTAGAATCAATATTCGCGATTGAACCAATAGGCCCAGAAGAAAGTAAAAAAAGCCAACTATTTTCCGCTGAAGGATATCCTTGTTCAGTATACTCTGGACCAGTCCCTTTTGGAACCGATGAACTCATTTTATCATATCTTTCACTATCATTTAGTGGCATACTATAAGCAGGATAATCACTATTATTTGAATTGGTCCAAACCCATTGGGAATAGTTTGTCTCTAGATTCTTATAAGGTATCGATCCACCAAGAACTGAGAAGCCAAGGTAGGATTCTGCCCATCCATCATCTCCATCTGCATCATACTGATATGCAATGTTTCTTTTAAAACCTGCTAAATCATCAGATTCATCAAATCCATTTAAATTATCATACCACGTAAATCCACCCCCAGGTGTATAATAATCAGTATAATTAAAATTTGCTATCGATGGATCTACCCACATACCAGCGTATAAATTCTTTATTGTATCATTTGATGAATTTTTGAAGGTATAATTCAGTATTACAAAAGCATCAGCATAAGAATAGTTCCAGGCATAACTTTCTAGATGGATATCCAAACCCAATGGGTAATGCTCAGTTATTCCTAGATTATCAGAAACTGTATCACCGTAATCCTTGAAATCTGCAACCATGTCTTGATGAGAAATTGCGAATGGGGAATAATACTGCGCCATGGAATCCTGGAGTGTAGAAGCAATAGAAGATTGAATAAGAATCGGTTTTTCTGCAAATAACTCAAAACCTTGACTACCTGATTCAAATACTCCATCCACTATGGATGTAGATACCCTCCTTTCACCATTCACAATTCCACCCACCCAAAGTCCTGCATAAGAAAAATGTTCTATCTGCTCACGTGCTATTTCTGTTTGTTGCTTATATTGACATGAAGGATGAATACTCCCATCTTCCATACGATTCCAACCATTGCCTAGAATCCCAAAGTTTGTTATAGTCAATCCTAAGTTACCAACAGTCGTATATTTATCATATTCGTCAGCTGCGATTTGTATTCTATTCAATACCCTATTTTCTGATATAAGCAATGAAAAAAAGATAAAAATAACCATGAAAAAACGCATTTTATTTTAATAGGATTGCTTTTTTAATAATTTGATTAGAGTCATAAGAGAGCCTAAAAAAGTAAATCCCAGTTGATACTTCTCCAGCATTCCAACGATATTCATATTCACCTTTATATATTAAGCCTTCTTCTAATATTGTAATAATATGGCCAGAAATATCAAATACCTCAATCAATATTTTACTATCATTCTTAATTTTAATTGTGATTGTTATCTCATTATTAAATGGATTAGGATATAAAGATATCATATCATAAAAACCTGGATTAATATTCTGTTCTTTATTATCTAAAGAAGCATCATAAGGTAGACCTGGTGAACCAAAGTCACCATCACCATAAATCAAAACTGACTCATACCAATTATAATAAATTAAGTTATTAATCAATGGATCATGTATTTCCATAGATACACCATTTGAGAAAGGCCAAATATCTGAATAATAAACCTCATCAACAATAGAACCTGATGTATCCATTAGAATTAACTGGTCCTCAAGATTTGATAAAGAAAAATTATCATAATCGTAGTCCGCTATAACACCTCCATTGAATAAATAGTCACCATTCCGTGCAAATACAAAATAGTCTCCTGGATAGATTGGCAATGTACCTACATTGGAATAAATAGTAAACTCATCTACCCCAGAGTCTTTGACCTGCCAACCGTTTATATCTATAATTGAATCTGTGGTGTTTATTATTTCAAACCACTCACCATAAGAATCAGAAACTGATGCTGGGTTTACCATGACCTCTGTTATCACAACTCCTAAGTCAGAATAACTCAAATCATCAAACCAGACATCCATATATACAGGTAAATGGTCAGAAGCATCATGTAAAGAATTTGCTAATTCATTGCTAATAGATGAATTATTACCATCATTTATTGCATCATTAAAATGATTACCATCATTACCAAATGCCCAATAAGTATTATCAACATAATACATACTTGAGGATTGATCCAATAATCTTTGAGATACAAATAACCAATCAAACCTATCATCCATACCTCCAGTTGCACCACCCCCAAAGCTAGAAGTTCTTGGCGATTGAGTATGCACATCTGCGTAGGAACTATTATTATGCCAATGACCTATACGATTTATTGGGTCAAAAAGTTGCCCATCATTATCCTCACTAGTTCCTGTGAGCATTTCAAAAGCTGGTTCGGAAGATGGATTATTTGAATAAATATTAAAATCTCCTCCAACAATAAAATATGTTCCTTCTTGAAATCCATTTAAATATTCTCTTAATATTGTAGCTTCTTGAAGCCTCTCTTGCGCATTTGAGTTCCCAGAGCTAGCTTTTAAATGAACACCATAAACATTAAAACTCACACCTGATTGCCCATGTTCTAAAGACCACTCAATAACATCCCTTGTTCCACTCGATTGCGCAGAGTAAATAACATTTGTACCAATAATATCAAAAATATTATTCTTATAATATAATGCAATATCCTGTTGAGCAGTTTGATTAGTAAAGGGAGCGCCACTCCAAGAGTCAGGCTCAATAATATCTAAAACATCTGTTTTAAATTTTAAATAGCCAGTCTGTCCTATTAACTCTTGCACAATAATAATATCAGGATCTATATACTCAATAATGTCTATAAAATCATCCTCGCGATCATTTTCATCAGAAAAATTTAAAACGTTATATGTCATTACACGGACAGTTGAAGCCTGCAATGAGCAAAAAAACATTATAATTAAAAGGAATTTCATTTAAAAATCTATATAAGCTTCCATACGACCATATTCTATTCCATTATGATTAGTTAGTACATTAGTACGAAATTTATCTAATTTAGTTAACTCATCTTTCATTAATAATCCTAAATGTTCAAGTAATTTCATAACAATAACTGGCATCGCACGAAAATTCCCATCTAATATCTTTATAGCTATTCCTATTGGCCCTTGATTTTCTGTTTTTATTGCAATTCCACGAATTGCTTCCCCTCCCACTTTTGTTATCCCACGTCCTTTTAATGAATTTATAAAAATAGAATCAAAATGATTAGAGCCACCTATCATTTCAGGGTACTGAGACATGGCATTATATACCTGCTCTAGCTCTGGTCTAGTACCAGATGCTAACATTTGAAACATTTCTGCAATGGTTTGGAGGGTCAAAAAAGGCGTTGGAACTGAACATCCATCAATTTCTGTAGCAATATCCTTCAAGCCAGTAATTGACTTGACATATTTGATTATAGTTTTTTGAACAGGATGATTTTTATTAATATAATTATTAATTGGATAACCTAGATGCTTTGCAATAGCAAGCATACCCGCATGTTTACCACTACAGTTATTATGAATTGCTCTAGGTCTTGTTTTTTCAAAAATTAATTGATTTTTGGTCATCTTATCACTGGGATAGTGTGATCCACATTCAAGTTCGTTCACTGTCATACCTAACTTTTCAAGCATTTTACTTACAACATTTTGGTGCATTCTCTGACCTTTATGAGATGCGCACATAAGAGCTAACTCCTGCATGTTAAATCCAGCAGCCTCCACAGCCCCTTGCTTAACTGACGCGGCTGCTTGAAAAGGTTTTAGAGATGACCTTATACATGTGAAGTATTGTGAGTCACCAGTACTGAAAATTGGGTTGCCAGAACTATCTACAACTACAGCAAAAGCTATATGAATACTTTCTGTATGATCCCCTCTTGTAACTCTACATGCAATAGGCATAATCAATCAATGAAGCATCTTGGAAACAAATTCAAACCTATAACCTTTTTTCTGTAAGATTGGTATATACTCTTCTAAAACATATAATGTCTTTGGTTTCACATGGCCAATACCGATTGCATTACCAAGTTCCTCTGATCTATCAGCTAATTTTAGTAATTGCTTTAAAATTTTCTCCTCATCATCTTCATTATCCAAAAAAATATTTCTTCTCGCAGTAGGGACTCCAAATACCTCCATGGTAGTTTCACCTATTGTTTCAACAGTCGTTCTGCTATCAACAAAAAATAATTTTTCTTCTTTCAGTACTCTCGCGATTTGCGACATAACATTCTGATCAGCGGATGCTTTAGAACCTTGGTGATTATTCATACCAATTGCTGTTGGAATCTGTTTTAATGCATTTTTAATCCTTCTTTTAATGGTTTCTTCATCCATATCTGTCATCAAAACAAACTCCTCTTCTCCATAAGTTTTCCCAGTGTTCTCCATTGGCATATGTACTATAACCTCAAATCCTGAAGCGACTGCTTTTTTTCCAAAGGATGTACTATGCTCATGACCAGGAATAATTGCATAAGTTAAATGAGCATCTAAATCTAAAAAACCATCAGAAATCTCATCATTTCTATATCCAAAATCATCAATAATAATACCAATATTCCCCTTAATTACTGGTTCTCGATCTTCAGGAAAAATTTTATGTGGTCTATCCTTCTTTATGATTTCTCTATCCTCAATACTTTTTTTCAAAGCCTGATCTTTATTTGTGTCATCCATCTTCTTTAAAACAATTAACAATACCAGAATAATAAAAGTAAGGACATATATGATAGGCGTTCTTAAATCAATTTTTTTCATGGTAACACAAATTCCAGAGAAAGTAATTTAGGCAAACCAAGGTCTTGAGATCCTATCTTTGTGCCATATGTAATTTTATAACGACTAAAATTAAGGCCGATACCAAAGGAGGACTCTGTAACATCTTTCGATGAAGAATAACCTGCTAATAGATAGAGATGATTCCAATTTAGACTATTACCAAAATAATACTTTGAAGTATTAGACACTGAATTCCAATCCATAGAAACAAATATTATATTGTGAATATTTTTATAATTAAGCTTTTTTGAAAATCCTGTGGAAACCCTTTTTGGTAGTTTGGGTGACTCTGAAGATAATTTGTTCATTTTCCCAATGTTTTTTGCAACTAATCCTATTGAAAATCCATTTTTAATTTCTATTGCATAACCGAAATCTAACCCAATCCCATTTGACTGTTCAGTATACAATCCAAAATGAATATAAGATAGAGAAAGACCAAATCTATGCTGACTTCTTTGGATACCTAAACCAGCATTCATAGTTAGTCCATATGCACTAAAATTTGCATAAGAAATATCTTGGGGAACGTTTTCTCTGAATTCAAGATCACTTAACCCACAATATTTAAGCCCTAGATGAAAAATCTTACCATCAATAATTTGGTTATAGCCAATTTGAGTCAACGAGATATCACCAAACCAAGTGCCTCGATTTAACAATAATTCTGGAGAATCCTCACTTGAGCAACTGTATAGCGCAGGGTTAATTGGCAGCATACCTGGTAGTGTAGAATGACTGCCCGCACTTAGTTCTTCCGCTGATGATGGCAGGATTAACATTTGAGTCCCAACACTATATAGAGGGACTATAAAAACTAATAATAACCTAAAAATGAAATGCATAGGAAATAGTATGAGCTGTTTGAGATACCCAATCCATAGAAAATGCATAATCAATATTTGAATCATGGCGATTGAATAATTCATATTTATATCCAAATCCAAACGCTAATCTGTCGTTCCCATATCCGCCTCTAAAAAAATATTTTTCTAGAAAACCGTATTCCAATCCAATCCTAGGAAGTACACCCATTACTTTGGGTATGCTAATCGATTTATAAGAGGCATCAGGATCGAAACTAATACTATATTCTTTAATTACAGTTTCAGTAATAACTCCAATATCTCCTACAATATTGATTCCGTTTCTACTATATCTAGAACCAATACGATATATAGTGGGGAATTTTTCTTTTATTGGAACACTGCCCTGCGCAAAGAGCTCATTTGTATCCCATTGATAATTTGAGCTGATATCTTGTATCATAATTCCTATAGTAGTGTATGAACCACTTTTTATTAAAAAACCAATATCAAACCCTATGCCTGTTCCAGAAACTTGATCAGAGTCAGTGATTGGCAAATCATATCTTAATATTTTAAAATTTGCACCTACTGATAACCAGGGGACTATGCGCTGGGAAAACGTTATAAGAAATGCATTCTCACCAGTTTGCATTTTAGATGACTTCATACCCGTACTCAACCGACCCTGGATATCCTTAACACCGCCATATATCCAAGCTAGACCTATACCTGCGGTAGGAGGTAACGCCATAGCAAAACTTGTGGAGGCTAAACGACGATCTAAAGTCAGGTTTGAATATGATGTTCCAAAATGACGTTTTACTAAAAATGAAGACCATGCTGGATTATGTAAAACTGGAAAATTTTGATCTAGTTCAGCAGTAAAACCTCCTCCCATAGAGATAGACCTTGCAGTCATTCCCATTCTTAAAAAGCTGCCTGCCCTTCCTCCCCATTCTTGACCATTGATTATAGAAATGACAGTAAAAAATAGAATAATTATATTTTTCATTATTTTACCACTATCAATTTATCCCAAAAATATTGTGGGCTCTTATTTGATGAAGGAGCATATTTTATTCGAATAAAATAAACGCCATTATGTACAAAATCACCATTTAAATCTCTTCCATTCCACTTTAAGACTCCATTGTAAGAATTAAGGTCAAATTTTTGTTGATATACTTTTTCCATTGAAAAATTATATATATTTAATTCTACTAAAGTATTAAATATTGTACCTGTATGAAATCTGACATATCCATTACCACCGATTTGATTATGATGCAGTGGTGAAAAAGGATTAGGGTATGCATAGAATTGCGTGGTATCATACTCTGTTTGAAATATTGTCCAGTTTGTACCATTTAAATCTGAAGAGAGAGCAATCCCATTATCTGTTCCTATCCATAATTTTGGTATCCCATCACGCTCATCGAATGCTGTTGTATAAACAAAATCACTTAAAATTTCTCCAAATGACATGAAAGATGTATCAATTGCAGAATCAAATATTGCCCAATTTTCACCATCAAAACTTTTCCACAAGCCTGACTCACTTGATGCAAAAACCAATGAATCCTTAGTAGTTATATTATATATTCTTTCACCTAAAAGCGTAGTGTTCCATGTTGTTCCTCCATCTCGTGTAAAACTCAATCCATTCATTTCTCCATTTGAGTCAGCGATTTTTGTTGCAGCCCATATTGTTTTTTTTCCATTCCAAACTTGACTGGCAAGACCAACAACAAAATCACCAGATAAAGCATTATTCTCGTAAGAAAAATGCACCCATTCAATACAATCGTATAATTGCGACCCCTGCCATTCATTAATCATTATTCCTCTATTTAACCCATTAGCAGTACCGACCCAAACAGTATCTGCGTCAACTAAAACTGAGAATGCCTTATGGTTATGATTACCTCCGTCTAAGGGGTCTCTTGGATTTAAATAATATCCAGATATCATTGATCTTCCATAGTCATCAATTGTGTCAAATCCATTGCATAGGTCTAAAGAATCTTGATGGTCCATTGGCAAAGGGACACTTTCCCATATACCAGTATTTAAATCATAGCGCCTTAATCCACCTGCCCAACTGGCTGTCCATAAATAATTTTTATGCAAATATGTATCAAATGTCACATTCGCCTCAGAAACAGTTACCGGCAAGGTTCTGTAAAAACCTTCACCAAATGGTTTTACTGAATCTGATTCTGCATCTTTTGGTTGCTCTAAATAAAGCCAGTCCATACCTGAACTATCAAGAACTGCATTCCCATTATATGTCAAAGTAAGACCATATCCAACTTGTATACTCCCATTATCTCCAGAAAATGCGACTGCCATAGTATCATTCATAATAGAAATGGCTGGGATACCTCCTTCAGGAACTAGAGTAGTGGGTTGACCATTAGTAAAGGATTCTAAAATATCGGTACGATGATGGTAGATATTCTTGCCATCATGAAATGCCAAACCTCTTCCAGTTCCGAACCAAGTAAGAGAGTCTCCCATTAATCTTATCTCTGCTGTGATATTACTTTGCAGGCCTTGAGATAAAGAAGTGTCATAGACAGATGATCGCAATGAGAAACGATTAGGACCATAAGACTGTGCATAAAAAAACGAAGTTAGAATAAGTTGGAATAAAATACTATTGTATAACAATCTCATGTTCGACTACTTCACTATACGCATTTTTGTTATCTCTAGCCACAAATCTCCAGTGGAATGTCCCATCTTGTGTTTGAAAATTAGGATCTTGATTCTCAGTTCCATGTACAGCTATAATGAATGAGAAAACACCATCTCCTTGCAAAGTATCACCGCTTGTTATATTCGAATTTGGATACAGAGGATCCACCCCGCCATCATCATATAATTCAATATAATCTCCATTATTCATCAAAATATCTTCTTCAACGTTATATGAACGAAAACCAACAAAATTAATTGTCTCCAAACCGTCTGGATCATAAGCCTCCACTGTAATCAAATAAAAGTCGGAGGAAGCTGAAATCGGTCGAAGTATGGTTTCTGGAGCAGAAATAGAATCTATTCTTGGAGGGACATTAGATATTCTCCTTGTATCTTCAATTATGAATGTACAATCACTGAAGGTTGCATAATATGTTATATAGACTTCTCCTGTATCATCCTGAAGAAAGTTTGATATATTTAATGCGTTATTGGATATTTTACGAGAAAAAATATTATCATTTATGATTATATCGCCCCTTAGTCCATCATCATTAAGCAAAATAATATCGGGTGTGTTCCCTTTATCAACCCCAAACCAATAGGCTGAAACACTATCTAAATCATAGCCTTTGTAGTCTTTATCAACATCCACGGAAAAATACAGCTTATTTACATCTTGATGAAATTTAAAACTAGGATTAGATAAGGGATTAACCGGTTGATTTGAATTATCTATTTCTGGCTCAGTACAAGAAAAATACATCATAGTAATAACAAATAGCGTTATAGGTAGATTATTTTTTATAGTATTCAATAGATGCATGAATTATCTACCAATATTGACCATCTCTATTAAAAATATAGTCTACCATTAGCTTTCCAACTTGTCCAAGACTCTCTGAACTACAGTTTTCAGGCAAATCATCCATGGTATGCCAAAAATTTGCATATGGATTTGGATATTTAAAATCTATAATATCAATAGAAGGTATACCAGCGATTTCATATAAAGGTACATGGTCATCATATATAGCATGCTGTGGAGTCATATCAAATGCATCAAGACCCATATCATCTGCACGTCCCCATAGATAGCGAATTAACTCAGGATGGAATTCCAAAGAATATTTCTCTATAGGAAGATGTAATTGTTTATCCCCAACCATATCAAGATTAATTGCCTCATTAGGTTTTGGAATTGGCAAGTTCTTTGCAAAATAACGAGAACCTTGACAATATGTTTCATTCTCACCAGGAATACCCATATCTTCACCATCAAAGAATACTAAATTCACTCCTATTGGAGGTGGGTTTTCTCCCATAATCCTTGCTAATTCTAATAGTACAGCAACTCCGCTTGCGCCATCATTAGCACCAATGATAGGCTGGTCATGATCTCGTCTTTTTTCTTCCATATCTGCCCAAGGACGAGTATCCCAATGACATGATATAATAGTTTGAAATTGTGCATTTGGATTGTACCTAGCTATAACATTTTGAAGGTCATGTCTCGTCCTTGATCTCCTTTCTTGATATGTGAATTCCTGAATAATAACTTCTTCAGCGGTTTGTTCTAACTCACCTATCATAAAATCAAGGCATTTGTAATAACCCTCAGAGCTTGGATTCCTTGGTCCAAAATCACACTGTATCAACAAATAGTCAAATGCTTGGTCTTCATCAAAATCGGGCCCTTTTAAGCCACAACACAATGATGATATTATTATTATGTATATAAGATGCTTCATTTTATCCTGATATTGCTAAATTGACGTCAAAACCAAAATCTCTATCTATTTTCCTACCCGTAGTACGTGTCTCGCTTTCACGATATTCATACCTTAGGCCACCACTTACTTTTGTAGAAAATTGATAAGACATTCTTAAACCTGCTTTCCAACTATTTGAGAAAGAACCAACCTCAAGATTGATTTTATCACCTGAACGTTGTTCACGACTCTCATTTAAGTCATAATTTAAGGTAAAACTTATAGTATTATTTAGATTGATAGTTCCATAAAATGGAATAGGTATTTTCAAACCACCTCTATGCGTATAAGTCCCTGTTGATGTATAACTATTATCATTTTGTATAGTAAGCCCGCTAGGACTCTCATTTAGAGATTTACTCATATTATTTCTGAATGTCATTGAAATATTTTTATCTAATGTAATATTAAATCCAATTAGTGGTGAGAAATTTTGACTTATTCTCGATGACCTTTCTTTTTCTTTATAATCCGTTGCAAAAGAACCAAATTGAAAAAATGATAATTTTTCAGGCGCTCCATTCTCAAATTGCCATGACCTTGTTTCTTTTCCAGAAAAAGCATGCTCCATGGATGCAGATTTCGCAATTATTTTTATAATTGGCCATTTCTCAAGACCTGTTAATCGAAAACTCCATCCTGGGAATACCAATCCTTTATTTAACAAATCACCGTAGGCAACATAGTCACGAGTAATTGACATTTGTTCTAAATTTGCATTTGTTCTAGTAGTCGTAAGATTTTGCGTGAAATTAGTACTGATATTTAAAGTTTTAGTTAATTTAATTCCACTTCTTATAGAACCATCTCTTTTATGATCCCAAGAACCATAATTACTTCCAACTTCATCAGATTGTACTAAACCATGGTTTGGCAACCAACCAAATTTATAACCTATAGGCACCTCTCCAATAACCTGATTTGCTGAACGATTTAAGTTTTCAGTATAGCTTAATGATATCGGATTTATCTTTTTTAATAATGCATGCGCAATTTTCAATGGATTGAAATCTATTTTTTTATTTTTTGAATCATTATCCTCAACCTTCTCATTGGATCTACTTCTATTTCTTGACCTAGTTGATGTACGTGTTTTTGTAGTGTTCTTTGGTTTATAAAAAAATTCCATTAGTTCAACTGGGTTTAGATTGAAATTAGAACCAAAACGTAATTGAGTGCTGATATTCTGACCTTCTCGAGTGAGATCATCCGACCAACGAAAATTTGCAGTATAATTAAATGATGGCCTTAACCATCGCATTATGGTAGGGCTATAAGTTGTATTAAAACTTTCTGTTGCCTGGGTCACTACACCAGGATCCAATTCTTTTAATGCAGAGAAAATATAACCACGATATTCATTTAAATTACTCTGACCACTCCACCCATATTTACTAGCGACAGTATTTGTCAGCTTATAATCAATATTCATTGTGCGAGTTAATCCAAAATTATATGATTCAGGGCTTTTTACTCCTGACCTTGTCTCATTCCAAGTTAATTTTTCGTTCATATTCATCCCTGTTCTTATTGAAGCAGGAGTATAAAAAAGTTGTAATTCACTCGCTTTCTTACCGATAAGAGGAACATTCTCAATAAAAAACAAAGGTTTTATATAATTATTCCTATCAAAAGGAACATTATACCCCAATTTCCCTGAATATGTTTCTGTCCATTTTTGTTTATAAGTAATATCAGATGATCTTGATTGGGAAGCGCTAAAATTCATAGTGATATTATCAACCGTGTATTTTAATATCTTGTTATCTGATTTTCCTTTCTTTTTTATCGATGTATTTAAAGCAATTGTATTGCTTAGTATCATTATCGAGTCTGGTGTATTGTTTGGGTCAACCAATACATCTTCTCCTGAAAAATATTTTGGACGACTTTGACTTTGAATAAATGAACCATTTAAAGGCATGGATATACCAAATGATTTTGGCAAAAACCTATCAAGATCTAATTTGCCAGTTACATTGAAATTCTCAGATGTATTATTTGATTTTGAAAGACGCTCTTGAAGCCTATGATATTCAGCATCTTGTCTACTATACACAAACGTAGCAGAACCAAGATCTGATAATTTCAAACTTGATTGTACCCTCATAGCAACACCCTTCTCTTTCTTAACTCCACTCAAACGGAGTTCATCAAGCCATATCTCACCATCAATTGGACTATCGCTTGTATTTTTTACTCCAACAGAAAAATATTGTAAACGGTTTAGTGCCGGTTTCCCAGCTATGATTATCCTCTTACCTGTTGATTCATCATCTTCTTTATAATATAAATATTTTCTAATATTTAATGAATCTATTATTATATCCTTATTATTTATTTTTTTTATTTTAGTAGTGTCACCTTGTTTAAGTGCTGTCAACCAATCTAAATCTATATTAAAACTATTTCTTCCTTCATCTTCATCCCATCCTGCATACACAGGCTGAGTAATTTCATAATAATCATCACCTAATCCAAATTTCAATGAAAGTTCCACATAACTATCATGAATATTGGTATATGCGCTATTCCCATTAACATACATTTTCATGTAATCATATGTCAAAAAACTTCGTTTTTGGTTATCATTTAAAGTATATAATGTTTTGCGAGCGATACCGGTGTGCTTTGATGGTAAATTCGAAAATTTTAGCACCAAAGATTGCTCCTTACTTTGAATATCATTAATACGGTCATATTCACCCTTAACTCCCTTTGGAGGAATATAATCTGAATTATCTTCCGTATTGATAACAGCAACCTGAAATTGAGGGTCGTTATTATTTTCTACAACATATGAGTTTCCTGTTACCGTTTCTAATAGTTGTTCTGATGAATCAGGACCAAAGATACCCATCTCTTGCCACTCATTTCCTACTATCTCCATTTTTGCTATTTGCAGTGTTTTTTCCTGTTGATTTATTCCTTGTATCCCAATACGAATATACCTTATTTCATTCCACTCAATATTCTGCACCTTCTTAAAATCTGATAAAGGAATACGAAATAATTTCCAACCTGTCGGAAATCCATCTTTTTGAGTAATACCTGCAAGATATGTAGTGTCAGTTAGGAAAAAGCTAGAGGTAAAATAATCATTGGTTTTATCAAGAAATGTAGATTGATCTAAATCTTCTGTATCTGGATACTTACCACCTTCTTGTATTTTAGATCCTGTTCCATTTGATTCTGTGCCATTAACCTTTGTATAGTCCAAACTTCCTGCTTCATATTCCCAATTATCATTGTTAGGATCATTTGGGTCAATATCACTCGATAAATTAATTATGGTATCTCCTTGAGTATAGTATTCAGCATATGTACCACTTTGCAAACACCCCCCTTTCCCATCTTCTTTTTCATCAAAACAACCATCAAGTCCGGTATCTTCAATATCTTCAAGAAAGCCATTCCCTAAGGACATCCCAGCTGCTGGTATATCTTCAGTATTCAATCGACCATTACCATCAATGTCCTCAGATATTTTACCCAAATCAATAAACATTTTACCTGAAGTTCCTTTGACCCATATTTCAAAGAATTTACTCTGTATTTGATCGTAGTCTCCTGAATATAAAGATGTTGTAATACCTACCCATAAGGAATCTGAATTAATATCATTTTGCAATTCTTTTGCTTTATATCTTAGAACCAAAACATCAGTAGTCTCATTACCTGCTCTTATTGAAGTTGATTGATTAGGCCAAATATCCTTTGTTCTAACAGGTACATAAGGATTATACCAATACAAACTTCCTCTTTTTCTTTGACCAAGAGGTTCTAAAAAAAGGGAATCCTGTTCATTGTATTCCAGTGGAGCAGAGGAAGCCTTCCAGAACCTTCTTTGTATTGATGGAGATGTTGTTCTTTTACTTCCCTCAAAATCATCTATAAAAGCGACACCATTTCGATCTCCAGTTTCATTATTTGAAATAGAATTGGGGTTCGGTAGCACTTGAGCAATTTCTCCTTCCACTGAAAAAGAAGATGGCTTCTCTGCTTCAATTAAAGGAAGTTTATCAATAATACTTGTAATACCATCCATTTCCCATTCATAGCGACCATTAATATCCCATATGAAATTTCGCGTTGGTTCATATCCAACCTCAACCTTCTCGTTAATAATTGATTGGTTAAAATAAAGAGCTGTAGCGCCAATAAATGAATTCGCCTTCCCAAAATTCATCTGCGCCCTGGTACCGAATATAGTTTTTTTGTCAAATGAAACTAGCTCATGTTTATCATAATTCACTTTTAATTTAGCATTTGGATCATTTGCAGCATCTCCCAATAAAATTATTGTTCCTGTAAAATAATCTATATTATAGTCTAATCCTCTCTTGAGGGTAACACCATTTTGAATCACTTCTTCACTACCTTCTATAAGCATAAAACCAAGATTTATTGTTGAACTTTGATTTGTATACTCTGTCTCAATCATCCAACGATGATCTCCATTTATTTCTGAAGATGAGGATGATGTATACATTATACCCTTTCCAAGCTGTTCTTTTAATGCTAAAGAACGATTTCCAGCAAGAGTATCATTTGCTAATGAATCACTATTCGCAAAAGGAAGTAACGCAGGAAACATTAGTTCACCATCAATCATATTCATAATATTTGCCATATCTTTATCAATAATCTCATCATAATTCCGTCCTCCATTTTCATCTAAACTGTCCAATCCAAATAATGTAATATATGGAAGACTTGTGCTTTTATCTCGGTCTGAGACCGGTGTTGAATTCTTATTGATAATATTTACTTTAAATCCTTCAGGATTAATTTGTGAGGTACCTAAATAATATACATTCTTGAACATCAAGGGCCATGTAGGATGATTTGGATAACTATTTCGAGGTTTTAGCATAATAAGAGATAGATTTGTTCCTGCTGAGTCTGGCCCATGGCCAACTTCTAATAAAGTTTCGCCAGTCTCACGATGCTCAAGAGTAAAAGTGCATCCTAAAATATCTTGGGATACCTGCTCTCTAATGCGTACAAAGCCCAAATCAGGACTAACATAATAATTTGTTCCTTGCTCTAAAAGTATAAAACTACCTTCTTCACTATCTCCACTATATGTTGAAGTATCAGTGGGGTCAACATATGCTATCCCTGTTAGCGCACTAGGATCATTGACATTGATGGATTTGTACAATTCAAAATTCTTCACAACAACATCTCCAAGTGAATGTAAACCATTTTTTAATGGGTAAAAAGATGGTATAAAAAAAGGTGAAGATGCAGATGGATTAACACCATTTCTAAACCATTGATGTATAAAGAAATATCTATTTTTAACCCAATCAACATCCCGTATTTGTTGAGTACTACTCTGCCCACCACCTTCCCATTCAGATTGCTCTTTCTTAGATTTCTCAATAGAAGCAATAGTAGTAATATCCACTGGGCCAAATTTAGATATAGCCTTAACTCCAAAAAGACCCTGATTTTTTCCTGAGAATGTTACATATTTTGTTGACGGTAGAGATAATGATATATTTCCTGCCTCAACCTTTTGGATAATATCGTTGTCTTGACCTTCGTAACTAATTCGAATATTGTTTTCCCACTCAAACTGCCTTTCTGAATCTTGATCCATTGCTACAGTTATTCTATCTCCTATTTTACCTTGAATATTTAAATTTTGTTTTTGATCAAATTCCAAATGCGTGTTTTGAGTTTCACTAAGAGTGGAACGAACTAGTTCCTGATCTTGAAAAACCATTTTCCCGTTAATATTAACATTGCCACTAACTTGCAATGAAGCTCTTCCTAATCGACCTATATCTATACCAACTACTTCTAACATTTGCCTACGACCTTTCCTCGAATCATCTTTTGGACCAGATAACATTATTTCTAAGAATTTTTTATGCCATCTTGTTTTCTGCATAGTATTCATATACCAATCCACTGAGGAAGTAAATGGGATATTCATTCTTTTACCTCCGAAAGATTCTGTAATAGTAATATAGGACCAATCTCTAGATAGTTTAACTTCAATTTTTTTTAGACTAAAATTGTATTTCAAGATGCCTTTATATATATAAATAGAATCAATAGATATATACAAGGAATTTGGAGGTTTAGGAAAAGGGTTAACTATATAAGGGGTAATTGGTATATATTCAGGATATAATATGCTATAGTTAATATTGTCAGATTCTACGTGGCTATCTTGCGCCACCATAATGGATAAGGATAGACATAGCCATAAACCAATATAAAGTACATTGATTTGGTTATAATGATATTTTTTTGAAATACTCAAGTTCAGTCTTGATTAAACTGATATCATTTTATTCTATATATTTTCCTTATTCATAAAAACTTTCTAATTTTTTGAGCATTTTAACTAGGGCAATACTTCTATGACTTATCCTATTTTTTTCCTCAAGTTCCAATTGAGCAAATGTACAACTATAATTTTCTGGTTGAAATATTGAATCATAACCAAATCCACCAGAACCTTTTGGCGCCATTGTAATCATACCCTTAATCATTCCCTCGGATTTGAGTTCCTTGCTTTTGTTCACAAAAGTCATAACAGTCCTAAAACAAGCTTTACGTTTTGTAGCTGTTACACCTTTTAAATCAAATAACAATTTGTTTACATTATCTTCAGAAGAACAATCCAATCCAGCATAGCGGGCTGAATAGATACCTGGTGCTCCTTCTAATACATCAACTTCCAATCCAGTATCATCTGCTAATGACGGCAAGCCTGTGATACCATGGACTGTTTGCGCTTTAATTAATGAGTTTTCAAATAACGTTTTTCCTGTTTCATTAATTTCTCCAACTTGAGAAAAATCGTCCAATCCAAAAACAGTAATCCCCATATTACCCAAAAGATTAATCATTTCTTCTTTCTTATGAATATTATGTGTTGCTAAGACTAACTTTTTACCTCGTATCATCAGAGAAATAACCTTAATAAAAATGCCGAGGAACATATGCGGAATCGATTAAGTAATCAAGTTATATATATTTTTGCATTTTTTTAATCAAATCTTTTTGTTTTACATAAGTGCTCGGGTAATTTTGCCCTCTTTTTATTTATCTTTGTGGCTCGGTAGCTCAGTTGGTAGAGCAGAGGACTGAAAATCCTTGTGTCGCTGGTTCGATTCCGG
>MDTA01002731.1_pt1 | contig 18966 bp, 17 predicted proteins | sample 811151 | NCBI WGS metagenome assembly MDTA01 (sample SAMN05326648, study PRJNA326480) | marine metagenome | isolation source: seawater | place: Indian Ocean: South | collected 2010
GAGTGGTGGGCCGTGTTGGTTACGCTCCAACTACCCCTGCAATGTCAATGCAGTACTCTACTATTGAGCTAACGGCCCGAAGTGAAATTCAAATATTTATATCATTTTTTTTCGAAAAAATATTTGTTTCTTTATTTACTGCATACATAATAGAAAAGTTTATCATAAATAAAGTTATATTGAAATTACTGAAAAAAGAACCACTCGGTAACAATGGCACAAAATTAATTAATAAAAAAATAAAGCAGCCAGCTTGAATAAAATTTCTACTATCGATTATTTTTCTAATTATTCGAAACATAAGATAGAAAATTATTGACAATATTGTTATCGTTCCAATAATTCCATGCTCTGACAACATTTCTATGTAAACTTGATGTGGGTGGGTTAAACAATGATATTCTTTATAAATTAAATTTTTTTGAACATCACAAGTTTCCACTCTATAATTTTTATTTCCTACTCCAAGCCACGGATAATTTTTAAAGACGTAAAAACCAGACTTATAAAGCTTAACGTACTGACTGTTTTCTAAAAAATTATCTCTTACCTCTTTTGTTTTAATTTGATCATAAAATTGTTTTATAAATCTCTGTTTAATATAATGTGAAAAACTTATTGTAAGAAAAAAAATTATAAGAACAGAAAATAAAATTAATATTTTGCTTTTTAGCTTTACAAAATCAATTAAAGAAATAAAAATAAAAAATCCAATCAATGCTTTCAGACTATTTGATCTTTCGCCAGTTAGCATTACACCAATTAAAATTGATAAGATAATAAGGAGACCAGAAATTTTTAGAGTTTTTCGTGATTTTAAAAAATTAAAAATATAACCAAGTATTATAAAAGAAAAGCCACACAAAAAAGAGCCAACTATTGGCTCATCTCTAAAAAAACTCATAACTCTGTCACCATTAGGTTGGGGAACCCCATCAATTTCCAGTTTTCCAAAACCAAAAATATTACTACCCGTAAATCTTTCTATATATGTGTCTATTAAAACTATAAAAAAAATTATTGTCCAAGTTTTTAAGATATTCAAATTTTTTTTATTGATAGAAAAAAAGTAATTTACCATAAGAAAAAAAAAGATAAATCTAGCAAATCCGAAGTTTCGATAAATACCTGACGTAGTATCGAGTGAAATAAATGAATTAAATAAAAGATATAAATTTAAAATTATTAAGGCGAGAACTGGTTTAAAATCGTAAATTATAATATTACTTTTTGAAAAATAAATAAGCAAAAAACATAAACTAAATAAAACAATGTTTAGCAATGAAAGGCTTGAACCTACGATAATTGAAATGGGTAAAACGGAAAATAATATTACTGGAATATTATTTTTTATATTTTCCATGTTTGACATCTAAAGGTTTCCGTATAATTCTTTATTAATTTAAAATTGTGCACTAACATTAAAATAAATGGCTATTTTTTTTATACCACTTTACAGTATTTTGAACACCGATTTTATAATTAGTAAATTTAAATTTTTTTATAATTTTTTTCACTTTTCTATTATCACCGTAAGTTTTAAATACATCTGCGGTATGTAAAGGTTTTTTTGTCACTTTCGTGTTGATTTTAAAATTATTTATTATTTTTAATATTTCTGTAATTTTAATTGGTTTAGATGAGCAGATGTTAAAAATATCAAATTTTTTATTAATTTTTTTTTTGCTAAGTTTTAAAACAATTTCAATAGCATCATCTATGTATGTAAAATCCCTATAATGATTGCCATAATTATATAATTCAAAGTTTTTTCTTTTTTTTGCAGCTAAAAGATATTTCAATATTAACATATCCGGTCTGCCCCACTCACCATAAATTGAAAAAAACCTAAGTCCAATAATCTGGGTCTTTGATGTTTTGCAGAATGATTTTGCGATTATCTCATTTGATAGTTTAGAAAGAGAGTAAATATTTAAAGTATTTAATTTTGAATTTTCTTTTTTAGGAAAAGGACCAATATCTCCATACACTGATGAAGATGAGGCAAAAAAAAATTTTTTAACTTTATATTTTTTTATTAAGTTTAATGTATTATTAAAACCAATAATATTAGATTTTACATAACTTTCAGGATTTTCGAATGAATATCTCACTCCAGCTTGAGCAGCAAAATTATAAACTATATCAAATTTTACTGTTTTAAATAAATTATTTAACTTATTTTTTTCTAATAAATCTAACTTATAAAATTTAAAATTTTTTGAATACTTCAAATCTTTTATTCTTTCTTTTTTCAATTTAATTGAATAATAAGAATTCAAATTATCTAATCCAATTACTTTATTATTACTATTATTAAGTAATTTTTTGCATAACGAATAACCAATAAAGCCAGCGGCTCCTGTAATTAAAATTTTTTGTTTTCTCATTTTCTTATCTTTTTGTAAATATGTGGCATTGGTAAATGCAAAATAAATTTACCTCCCTTTCTAAGTAAATTTTTTTCTTTATCAAATATTTCATTTTTAAAATTCCATGCTCCAAGGAAATAAAAAGTATTTTTGTCTAAAAAAGATTTATTGTATTTTTTTACAATTATTTTTGTGCCTGGTAAAAATTTGCCAATTTTGCTCTTTGTTGTGTCTATGAAACACTCGAAAAAATTCTCTTTGAGATTACAATAATTAACTACAGTTACCGCTTTCGCAGATGCACCATAACCAACTATTTTACCTCCTTTTGATTTTATATCTTTAAAAATCTTTATCATCTTTTTTTTTTGTAAATAAACATTTTTTGCAAATTTTTTGTAAGTAATAAATTTATGCAGACCTTTTTTCATTTCGGCCTTAATTTGATTTGTTAAACTTTTTGAAATTTTAAACTTATCATTTTTTATATGAGTGATATAGTATCTTAAGGAGCCACCATGAATTTCGATATTTTCTATTTTAAAAATTTTTAATCCAATTTTTTTTAAGATATTTTTTAATGCAATTGCAGATAAAACATAAATATGTTCATTATAAAATTGGTCAAAAGCATTTTTTTTAAAACATTCTAAAAATGAAGGTTCTTCAAGTATAAAAACACCTTCTCTGGAAAGGATTTTTTTTACATTTGTAAGAACATTTTCAATTTTATCTATATGGGTAATAGTGTTTGCTGAAAATATTAAATCAAATTTATGAGGATTTTTATTCAATGATTTTATAAGTTCGTTATCAAAATATCTTAAATAAACTTTAAATCCTTGTTTTTTTAATTCTTTTCCAACATCATAACAAGGTTCTATGCAAGTGATTTGTTTCTTGCTAAAATTTTTGGCGAAGGTACCGTCGTTGCTTCCTATTTCTAAGATTTTTTTATGCAAAAAATTTTTTTTAATTAATTTTGATAAATCTTTAAAATGATTTTTTACTGAGTAAGATAACGAGGATCTATAAGGGTAAGTCTTATTAAACATAATTTCTTTTTTTACTCTTTTACTTATAGAAACAAGTTTATTTTTATCATCAAATTTTAAGTTCAAAGCATAAAGAGATTCTACTCTTTTTTTCCTAAAATCATTTGCTAAAGGTTGATAACCAAGACTTAAAAATTTTTTAATCATCTAATTTAAATATCTATTTATCATTTTAGAGTGATTTTCAATAGTGTAGAGTTTTGATTTTTTTTTAGCGTATAAAATTTTTTTATTTAAATGCTGTTTCTTAGACTTCGAGAAATCTTTGATTGAATTTCTTAGTGAAACTAACGAATTTGAATTGAATAAAAAACCTCCTTTATTTTGCCCAATGAATTCTTTCGGGCCGCATGGACAGTCAGAACAAATAATTATTTTTTTGGAATAAGCAGACTCAATCATTACAAAACCTGGATCTTCCCATAACGAGGTTACAATCACGGCTTTCGCCTTTTTGATATAATAAAATATATTTTTTTTATAGCTGAGGATAAAAATTTTATGTTCAAGTTTAAATCTTTTTATCAATTTTGATAAGTATTCTTTAAGTTCTCCGTCTCCAATAATTAATAATTTTTCTTTAATCTTATATTTTTTATACAAATTAATGAGAAGCTCATGGTTCTTTTGTTTTGTTAATCTTCCTATGCTTAAAAAAAAAGAATAGTTTATCAATTTTAAATTATTATTCTCTTTTGATAGTTTTTTTATTTCCTCCTCAAATAATACTGGGTCTGGTAGAAATTTTAATTTATTTTTGTCAAAAATCTTTTTCTTTATTAAATAATTCATCGTTTCTAACGTAGGACAAAAAACTAAACTTATGTTCTTATTAGAAATTTTCCATAAAAATGATCTAAAAAAATTGAGTTTCGGCTTTCCAGAGATTCTTAAGATTAATTTTGTTTTAAAACTATTATTAAGATAAATTAAAAAAGGTATGTAAGTTAATAAATGAACAACTAAAAAATTTGGTTGATTTTGAATAAGTAAAGTTTTTAATTTTTTGTAGGAAACTATAAGAGTAAATAAATATATTAATCTTGAAAAAAAGAAACCATGTAAATCTATATTAAAATAGAACTTTTTTTGTAAATTTAATATATTAATTTTTTCTTTTTTGAGACGTGACTTGAGACTATTCCATTCACCATAACAATTTATAAGGTTAATTTTATATTGTTTGCCTTTAAATCTTTTTAACCCTATCATAGAATTAATAACACTTCTGATTGTTGCAACTCTTCCTATAAAAGGTGACCAATAATAAATTTCTTTTTTCATGCTCTAAATAATTTTTTAATTAATTCTTTTTAAAATAATCATTAATTTTTTTAATCCTTTTGTCCCAAGTGTAATGTGATGCAGTATTTAATGCATTCTTTTTTACATGGTCAAAATTTTTATTCTTTTTTGATATTTGATTAATTAGATTGATCCAAGATTCTAGATCATTTTTTTTTGGCATCAGACAATTAAAATTGTTCTTTAACACATGAGAATAAACTTTTAAATTTGAAGCAATAATTACCTTCCCAGATGCTAAATAGTCAAACATTTTTAAAGGGGACATAAAATTTGATACCTCTAAATTTTTTGAATTTACTGAGACTTTGTTTGAATACGGAAGCAATAAAAACTTTGAGCTCATTAATATGCTTGGGATATATTTGTAACTTCTAAAATTATGCATATGTAAGTTTTTAAATCTATTTAATTGAGACTTATTAAAAGTTCGGTCAATAGTTTTAATATCTCCAAAAACATGAAAATTTTTATGTGGAAAATAATTGGCGAGTTCAACAACTTTTTCTAGACCCTTTCCTTTAAATAAACTTCCTACATAACAATATTCGTATTTAATTTTTAATTTTCTAAATTTGAAATCGCTTAAATCACAAGCATCATCAAGAACGATTCCCCTATCAATTTTTAAATACTTTTTAATATTTTTGTGTAAAAATATATAGTCTAGATTCTTGTCTAATTTAAGCTTTCTGTAAAAATTGAAAATAAAACCACTAAACCCTTTTGGTGGGTGGTGCAGTTCAAGAATACTTTTTATTCCAAAAAAAGATAAAATTAAGCTAGACACCAAACTTCTCGAAATAATTAATGAACTTTTATCAATATTTTTAAGAACATAAAATGAGAATAACGTTCTTACAATAAAGTTATTTTCAATATTTTTAGAATAAGATTTTATATTGAATTTTTTTTTTAACGAATACGCTCTTTGATAACTTAAGAAAGATTTATTATTAGAAATGACAAATAAGTCTGTGCGGAATTTTTTTGAGAAAGTATCACAAATTTTTAAAACGTGTTGAGCGTATCCAGAGTTACTCGGAAGACACAATTCTGAAATATAAGATATATTTTTCATTTTATTTCAACAGAACTACAGTGAATTTCACAATACACTCATTAGTTTTTATTTCTATTTTTGAGAGATTTAAAAGTTTTTCTAAAAAAGTTCTTAACACTCAGTTTTCTAGATTTAAGTTTTTTATTAATATTCAATTTTTGATCACTTAATTTGTGAATTTTTGCAATACCAGTTCCAACAAAAGAAAATTCTAAATCAAATAAATCATTATTTGAATTTAAGATTTCAACTATTCGATCAAAAGTTTCATGATTATTAATCTCCATAAAAAAGTTATCTTTTCTATTTTTTTTTAAATATGGTAGCCATGAAGTATCATCTATAAAAAAAAACCCTCCAACTTTTAATTTATCATAATAATAATAAATAATTTTTTCTACATGGTCAGCCTTATGAATTGTGTCTAAATAAATTACATCCAGTTTTTTATCTAAGTATTTTTCTATTATGTCAAAATCATCATCCCTTGCATTAATAAAATGCCAATTTGAGTCCTTGAATTTTCTTGAATCATTATTTGAGTCAACGGAGATAAGTTTTCCATTGTTTTTTTTACATAAATCTAAAAATATACTTGTGGACATTCCCTTTCCACTAACACCAAATTCTAAAATTTGAGGTGAATCCATTTTTGAAATCGAATTTAGTATAAAATTTAAGAATTTCCTTTTGTGTCTATCTTTTTCCATTATGTGTAAGTTTTAATAATGTTTTATAATTTAAATCTTTTTTTTCAAAATTTCTTTTTTGCTTGAGTAAAACTTCGTTTAGATTGTTTGAATTTTTAATTAAATAGTCTACCTTTTCATTCATATCATTCAATGATTTAAAACATGTAACATCAAATAATTCTCCAAAGATATTTTTACTGTCTTTTTGTTTTGACTGAAATAAAATACCCCCACTTTCTATGATCTTGCAAGATCTTGGATAAATCGACTTTTCACTATTTTTACTACCAAAATCGATGCAAATATTCCCTTTGTACATTTTTTCTATAAATTTATTTGAATAGTTATCCTTTAAAGCGTTAGGAAACAATTTTTGCCAATTAGAACCAACCAATATCAATTTATTGCTTAATTTATTATTTAATTCTTCTAACAATCTTATTCGAATTAACGATTTTATATCGATATAAATTTGTTGTAAAATTGAAGGGTTGGTATCTGATATATTGTTCCAAAATTCTTTATCGTTAATTATATCAAGCCTTTCTAAAATTTTTTTGTCAAACGTTTTCCAAATCGACAATGACTGCGGAAGTTCAATTTTTTTATTTTCAGAGATGTAGACAAATTTGAAATTTTTATTCATTTTGTTATTTGCAATAAGTGTAGGGTAAAATGTCAGTAATTTTGATTCGTCTGTAAAAATTGTACTCGCTGCAACAAAATTATTTTTAAAGTACTTATATTTTTCTGGTATCTTATTTGATGTTCCGCCCATCCAAAAATTAACTGCATTTTTTTCATTTTTAAGAAAAAAAGCTCCATCACAAGAAATAAAAGTAAATTTTTTATTCCTTAAAATAAAATATAATATCATTCCAATGTAGCTTAATATTGGTCCAGACAAATTTATAATCCTGATGTCTTTATTTTTTTTTGAATTTATAATGTTATTTAAAGAATTTCGTCTAAATCTATGCTTAAAAACAAATATTAAAAATTTCATAAAATGATAGTTTTGTTAATTTCCTCCTTTTTTTCTAATTCCATGCCTTCCTCTTTATTTTTAAAATTTCTTTTTTTGGTATGTGAAAATTTGGTAAAATTTTTGAAACATTTTTAATTCTAATTGGATAAAATAAACCATCTTTAATGAGGTCTGATACAGATTTTTTTCCATTTATTAAAATGACTGGTAAAATATTGTAATAACTACATTCTACTAGAAGAGATGAATTAAAACCCAATAATACTTTAATGTTTAACTTTTTAAAAGATTTATAAACATTGTCTTTATGTAATGAAAATACATTTAAATCTGATAAAAAAAGTTGAAATTTTTTATCAATTTTATTATTCGGTCTATGTTTAAAATAAATACAATATTTTTTGTTTTTTTTAAGATATATAATGATTTTTTTATAAATTGATTTGTTAATACCATCTTCCTCAACAATCATAAATCCATTTTTTTTAGATAAAGTTTTAGTTTTATACTTTATTAAAGAATTTTTTATTTTAACTTGGTTAAATTTATAGTTTCGGTTCATATTCAAAATCTTTTTTTTAAAGTAATTATTCCAGACATAATATCTTGAGAAATTAAATTTTTTAAGATTATTTTGATATTCTAATTCATCTGAAATTCTTCCATGCATAAATCCCTGTGAAAAAATATTTAAATTTTTACAAATAGGTAGAAATAATTCCATTAGTCTATAATCGTCTATCATACTAAATTTTTCTATATTCAAATACTTCATCAAATTGCAAATTTGTTCACTGAATTGTTTTTGATTCAGTTTTTTTTTTTTTAATAAAATTTTATTTTTAAAATAAATTACATCGTGGATACTATTTATAATAATAATATTTTTTAATTTAAATAATGCGCGAAGGCTCAAAGAAAAAGAAGTAGATCGTACAAAATTTACACTTTTAGATAAATTTTTAGTATTTAATTTAGAAAATTTTTTCGACCTTGGGTCAATAAAATCTGAATATGTCTTTTTTAATATAAAATAATTTGAATCTTTTACATTTAGAAATTTGCATTTATAAACATTTATGTAAGATAAAATTAAAATAATCAAATTTAGAATAATTTTAACAAGTATCATTAATATTTGTCTTTTATATATAAAATAGACGTGATAATTAAGTATAATATTTTGTCTAAAATGAGTTCAATATACGATTTAAAAATATTTATTCAATCAAACCCTAAGCAAGAACTTGCAGCAAAAGTCTCTTCCTTTTCTTTTATCAAGCATGGATACAAAAATGTTGAAATTTTGAAATTAAATAGTGTTAAAGAGTTGAAAAACAATTTTAATAAAACTTTTTTTCGTGGTGGAAAGAAAATTGTTTACGATTTGGACGATTTACAATCATTTACATTGCTTAGGTTTCTGCCACCTAAATTGTACGATGACTTCTGCCTAATTATAGATCCTGATGTTTTCGCTGTAAAAGACCCAGCAAATATTTTAGAAAGTTATCTCAATAAGCAAGAAAAAAAACTATTGTGTACTAAAATTGGAGACAAATTTAAATCTGAGGTATGTTTAATAAATTGTAAAAATTTTGACCTTTGGAATTTTGATAAAATCATACATGATCTTTTTAATAAAATTATAGATTATCAAGACATAATTAATTTTGATTTTATAGATAAAACAGAAATTGGAGTTTTAGATCAAGGTCTTAATTCTTTAGACACAATAAGCGATAGCACATTTTTACTTCATACAACAAACCGTATAACACAACCATGGAAAGAGGGATTGGATGTTGATTTTAAAATTTATGTTTCAAAAATAGATTATGCAAAAAATTTTATCAATAAAATATTAGGAAGAAAGCATAATTCAAAAATCTTTGAAAAAAAATATAAACTTCATCCAGATCAAAGTGTTTTAAAATTTGTTGAACAGACATTTAAAGAAGCTTTTATTCAAAAATATATAACAAAAGAGGAAGTAGCGCTTGCAGTCAGTAAAAAATATTTATCAAACAGGTTTGTTGAAAATTTAAATCTTTAATATCAAAAATGTTAAAAAATTCTATAAAATTTTTTATAACAGTCGCATTAAAAAAACCAATAAATTATTTTTTAAAAAAAAAGAATTTTTTGGTAATTTTCAGACAAGGATCTGCTATTGGGGATCACGTTTATATGAGTGGTGTGATAAACGAAATTAGTAAACTTAATAAGAAAGTTATATTGTTTACTAACTACTATCAAATTTATCTATATAATCCAAAAGTTCACAAATTATTTAAATTTAAAAAAAATAGTTTTATTTGGTTTTTTCTTAGGATGCTAACATGTGAAACAATTTTAGAATTTAACAGTAAACATGCGATAAGAGAAAATCACGAAGTTAAAAAGAAGTATTTCCTTTATTTCCATAAAAAAAAGATACATTTAGCAGAAGCAATGTCAGAACATTTCAATTTAAACTTAGATTATAAAAATTTAAATAATGAATTTTTTTTATCCAAAGATGAAAAAATTAATTTAACTAAAGAGTTCAATTTACCAAAAAAATTTTCACTAATTCAATCTGTGAGTAAGAGTTCTTTCACAGAGAATAAAGAGTGGAAGTTAGAGGGGATGCAATACATAGTTAATTACTTTAATAAAATTAATTGGATACAAATTGGATTATCCTCTGAACCAAAGCTTGAAAATTGTGAAAAGTATTTAGATTTAGATTTAAGAAAATTGGCCTTTCTAATATCGAAGTGTGAGTTTTTAGTCACTTATGAAGGGTTATTTAATCATATCGCGTCTTGTTTTAATAAAAAAAATTTTTTAATCCATACTGGCTTTTTACATGAAGAGGCTTTTTATTACAAAAATAATATTTTAATAGAAAAAAATAAAGATTTGAAGTGTTATCCATGTTACTCACTAATTTGTAAAACACATAGAGAAGAATGTTTAAAAAATATTACGAATGATTACGTTGTAAAATTAATTGAAAGGAATATTTGATAAGATGATTTTATGTCATAAGTATAAGTTTATATTTTTAAAAACAAAAAAAACAGCAAGTACTTCCATTGAACTTTTACTATCAAAAATTTGTGGGAAGAATGATATAATAACTCCTGTTAGTGAATTAACTTGGCTGGGAAATTTAAGAAGATTTGAGAAAGTTACTGAAGAGGATTTGCGCGGAATTATAAAAGCAAAACCACCTCAAAACTACAAAGGTTCAATTTTTTTTGAGATAGAATATTTCTTGATACAGTTTTTCAGATTTTACATAAATAAATTTTTTTCAATTTTAAAGTCTGGAACCAAAAATAAAGTTTTTAAAAAAAAGAGAAGATATAAATATGATCAGCATATGGAAATTTCAGAGCTTAAGGAATATATTAATGATAACATTTATAATAAATACTATAAATTTGCCGTTGTAAGAGATCCTTATGATCAAGCAATAAGTGACTTTTATGATCAAATTTCGAGACCAGAACATATTAAATATAAGAACTTTGACGACTATTTAGATAAGAGAGTAAATTATTTTTTTTACAAAAATAAGAGAAAATTTACTATAAATAACAAAAATGAGTTAAATGGAATTATTAAGTATGAAAGCTTACAGAATGATTTAAAAAAAATATTTAAATTATTAAATATCAAAAATAAAACTGTTTTTAAAGATTTAAAAAAGATAAAGGTGCATGGTGGTTTGAGAGGTAAAATGATAACAAAGAAAAATTTAACTATTAGACAAAAACAAAAAATAAGAACGGCTGCTAAATTTTTTTTTCAAAATTTTTACAAAAATTTAAGGTAATATGGTTTTAGAAAAAATAGGATACCCAAGACTAAAGTTCCCAACGGAACTTGAATTTGAACCAATTCAATTGTGTAATGCTCTTTGTTTTTCCTGTCCATATACCTTTTTGCAGGAGTCTAAAGAGTATAGAGGAAAGAAAATGTCTAGGGAATATATTAAAATGCTTCTTGAACAATTTGGAGACCTACTTTTAAAAAATAAATATAAGGGTAATGCCTTTGTAAATCCTTTTAGGTACTCAGATCCACTTATCTGTAAAGATCTTGATTTAATTTTTGAAATTGCAAAGAACAAAAATTTTAATGTTAGAATAACTACAAACGGAGTTTCATTCAATGAAGCGAACTCGGAATTACTTAATAAAAATTTAAGTAATATTGATAACAATATTAATATTTCGGTGATTGGATCTACCGCAGAAAAAATTAAAAAATATATGAATGTAAACTTAGATATAACTTTTAAAAGACTCGAAAAAGTTAGTAAAAATTTTCCGGAAGTTTCACGATTAATTAGAGTTGGTTTATCTGAGGTAGAGTGCAATGACCAAGAAGAAAGTGAATTTAAAGAATTAGAAAAGATGTTTTCCAATATTGGTATAAAATCCTATAGAAAAAAAAACTGGAGACATAATAGAATTTATGGTGACAGAAAAAAACAAAAAGAAAATGATTACATTATTGAATGTAGTCTTTTTAAAAATAAACTTCTAAGAAGAATGGAGGTGATGGTAAATGGAGACGTAGTTTTATGTGATGATGATGCAGATGGTAGAAAGATATTTGGGAACGTATTTGAGGAAGGAATTGAGAAAATTTGGAATGGTAAACTTTTTGAAGAGCATAAATTAATATATAACAAAAATTTTTCTGAGGAAAAAAATAAAATGATATGCAATTCTTGTACTCGAGCGGTTTGGAATAAAAGAAAGTCAAATTTTTATAGTGGATTAAGCACGATCGGAAAAAAGGAATTTGTAAAACAGGTTATAAATAATAATGTTAAATGGATTTAATTTTTTGATATGTGGATCGGGACCTATTACTAATTCTCACTTAAAAGTTCTTAAGCATTTTGATAAAGTCAGACTTAAAAAAATTTTTTCGAAACATACTTTTAAAGCAAAAGAGTTAGCTTTAAAATTTAAATTAACCCTACTTGAGAATTTAAATAAGGAAAATATTGACGATTGCAATATTTGCTTGATAACAAACTCAAGTGAGAGTCATTTTAATTTGATTAAAATTTTATCAAATCAAATTAAGATATTCATTGTTGAAAAACCTATGGTGGAAGACTCTAACCAGTTAAGAGAGCTTTCTAATCTTATAAAAAATAAACATCTTAAAATTTTTGAAGTTAGTCAATTTTTATTTTCTAATCAAATAGCGAAGATCATGATAAAAAGAAAAGCAAGAATACTTATAAAAAAAAAAAGAGTAAGTATTGATTTTTTTAATTTCAAAAATATCAAAACTAAGGATAAATCTGTGGTTTTTAGACAGTTTCCACATTGGTACGATGTAGCCAAAAAAATCGCTGGTGGCTATATTTCTTTAAATAAATTTGAAACCAATATTCACGATCTAAATGCAGATTATTTGAAAGTTTATTTGTCCAATTCAAGAGTAAATGTTGAAATCGAAATTAATTTAAATTGTGAAAAAAATTATTCACCTATTATTCTTGCTGATAATAAAAAAATTGTTTTAAAACAATCTATTTGGAACAAGTTTTGTAATATAATTAAACTTAAAAATTTTAATTTAACAGAAATTTATTTAAATGACATGTACAAAAATTTCCTTTTTAAAACTAAAAAAAATGAATATGAAAATAATATAGATTTTGAAAAATATAGAGTATTTGGAAAAATTTTTCATAAATTAAGAACTGAAATTTAATTATGATTAATTTATTTTTTTACAAATATAACAGACTAATTAAAAGAGTTGAAAAAAAGACAAATTTTTCCCTTTTTTTTTTATCTTTTTTTCGAATTTACTTGCTTGTTGTTGAAAAAATTTTTTTTAAAAAAATTGACTTAACTAATTTTTTAAGATTTTCAAACTATTATCTGAAAAAAAATCTCTTAAATGATGGCAGCAATATAATATCGGCTGGTATTGCTAATGATATTAGTTTTGAGAAAAAAATTCTTGAAAATTTAAAAGTAAATAAGATGATATGTATTGATCCAACAGATGAATCTAAAAAAATTATTGAGGAAATTGTTTCAAATAAGGTTGTTTTTATAAAATCAGCACTTTACCATAAAGCTGAACAAACAAAAATCTATCATCCATTTGATAAAAAAAACTTAAATTTATCAATAGATAATTTGTACAACAGTAATAATTTTGAATTAATCGAGACTGTTACAATAGAAAAAATAATGAAAACGTATAATTTAAATCATATTGATATTTTAAAGTTAGATATTGAGGGTGTTGCAGATAAAGTTATAACTTCTATAATCCAAAATAAAATTTTTCCTAAACAAATTGCTTTTGAAATAGAGAGACCCTCTAGTTTTTTAAGACAGTACCAGTTTTTTAAAAGGTTATTTTTCCTAATCAAAATTTTAAAAAAGAATTATAATCTATTTAGTTATACTAAAACAAAAATAGGATTTAGAATTGAAATTATTGCAAGTTTAAAAAAATAAATCAATTATGTGTGGAATATATTTTTATACAAAAAATTGTGAAATAAATAATGATAAAATGAAGTTTTCTATGAAGCATAGAGGACCAGATTATAGTAATCAAATTGATCTTCCCAATTCTGTTATTGGACATAATTTACTTTCTATCCGTGAAAATATCGATTTGTCAATTCAACCGGTTACAACCGCAAATGATAAATACATATTAGCATTTAATGGAGAAATTTATAACACTGAATATTTAAAAACAAAGTTTGAAATAAATTTAAAATCAGAATCTGATACTGAAATTCTTTCTAAATTAATAAATAAAATTGGACTTAAATTTATTGAATATATTAAGGGTATGTATGCAATTATAGTTTACGAAAAAAAAACTGAAACAGTCTATGCTTATAGAGATAAATCTGGTCAAAAGAACCTTTATTATTTTAAAAAAAACGAGAATTTTATAATATCATCTGAAATTCAGGCTATGCTAAACAGCAAATTTTTTGATAAAAACATCGACTACCGCTCAGTTTTTGAGGCTTGTAAAATTGGTTATAATCCAAATGAAAACACTTTGTTTTCAAATGTAAAAAAACTTCTTCCTGGTGAGATAATCACTTACAAAATAAGTGAAAAAAAAATTATAAAAAAACAGTTCACGCAAAAAAAAAATAATTTTGATGGAGCGAATATTTTTGAGTCAATTGATCAGACAATTAAAAATCATTTACTTTCAAAAAAAAAAATTGGACTGAATATTAGTGGCGGCTTAGATTCAAATATTATTCTTTATCATGCAACAAAATATAAACCTAACATAGATTTATTTTGTACCTTTTTTGAGGGTGCTCCAAAGGAATACAACCACGACTATGATATTGCTTGCAAAGTTTCTAATTATTATGGGCTTAAAATCATTAAAACCAATATAACGAAAAAAGATTATATAAATAAATTTTACGATTCATTTTCTTTAATTGAAGAACCAAATAGGAATATTGGGAATCCTGGATACTATCTAAACTATATAAATCAAAGCAAGTTGGGTTTTAGATCAATATTAACTGGTGATGGAGGAGATGAAATATTTGTAGGATATCCATGGTATAGAAAAGGTAGAATGAGAGAGTTGATATATAGTAACAAACTTTTCTCGAAATTTATTAAATGGCCTGAAATAAATAATTATTACGAAAATTATTCAAGGTATGACTCTTTAGAGAGAAATAACAAATTTTTCTTTAATTTAAGCTCAAAAATTAAAAGAGAAATAATAGAACTTTCAAAAATGAACTTTGACAATTATTTTAAGAATTCTTTTTTTGAAAATCATAAAAATAATTGGAATATTATGAAATTAATACTTGATCAACATAACTGGTTATCGAGTGAAGTTCTGATTAGAGCAGATAAGTTATCAATGAGGGAGTCTTTGGAAATAAGAAGTCCATTTTGTGACCACGATTTAAGGACAAAAATTTTAGATGAAATTGATAATTCTAACTTCAAATCAAAAATTAACAAAAGTCAAATAAGATCCATCTACAAAGATAAGTTACCTGAATATATTATAAATGAAAAAAAAAAATTTGGTTGGAGATGTCCCAGAGAATGGATTAATGATCCTGAGTTAAAAAAACTAATTATCGATATAATGCCGTTAAAAAATTCTGATTTTATTGATTGGAAATTAATTAAAAATTGCTTGATAAAAAATGAAATATCTTTATTAGATAGAAGTATAGCGCCAATATTATCATTAGTTATTTTAAATGATTATTATAAGGTAAGTATTTAAATGATAGACATTCTCTCTAATTTTAAAAAAAGTGAAAACTACTTTAAAACCCCCTATCCACACGTAATAATAGACTCTCCAATAAGTGAAGAAGTTTATAATGTTTTGAATGAGGAATATAAGTCATTTGAAAATTACTTTTCGAAACTTAATGATTTTAAAAAAAATAATGTAAGATTGCAATTTAGCGATTCTGATTTTAAAAAATTGAATTTTAATACCCCTACCTGGGAAAATTTTTTAAATTATCATACTTCAGTTGAATTCTACCAGAAGCTTATTGATATATTTATTGACGATATCAAAAAATTTTATCCAAATCTAGTTGATGAGTTAAAAAGTTTTTCAAACAATGATTTAAAATTGTTGTGTCAACCAGGTATAAATACTCCAGTTTTTCAGGAAAATACCTATAATAGAGGTCCACACTTAGATAAGCCGAATACTATTATAGCTGGTCTTTTCTATTTAAAAAAAAAAGATGATGTATCAAAAGGTGGAGATTTCATAATTAATGAAAAAAAAGGTAGAGTTTCATTTGTTCCTAAAGCAGAGGTCAGAGAGGTTCATAATGTTAAGCAAAATAAGAAAGTTGAGTATACAAAAAATAAAGTTGTTTTTTTTCTTAATTCAATTGATTCTCTTCACAGTGTTTCGATAAGAGAAAAAACAAATCATTGTAGAAGGCTTGTAAATTTCAACTTAAAATATTACGGTCCAAAAAAGACATTTAAAATAAATTATCACGGAAATTTTATAAAAAGCTTTATTTCAAATTTTTTTAATTAGTATTTGAAAAAAAGATTTTTTTTTGATCTTGATCTAAATATGAATGAGACGTATCTTGAAAATCCGAATTTTTATTTATCACATCGTTTATCAAATTATATATTTTTGTATCAATTTTTTCTAATTCCCCGGAATGAAAAATTTCATCAGGTATTTTATTTTCAGAAGTTCCAACAATTAGTTTTAAAATATGTCTAAAAAAAAAGTTTTTAGATGAATTTGATCTAAAAAAAATGTATGGAGAATACTTTAAAATTTTAAAAATAGTTTTTTCTTTGAATATTTTATACGCTCTAATACCAAAAATTCCTCTATTTCTAATTTGAATAATCTGATTTATGGCAGGCTTAAAGAAAATCTTAAAAATATTTTCTTTTAAAGTGTTATATTTAATTTTTTTTAAAGTAGAATTTTCAATAATTTTGAATATTTTCTCATAAGAATTAATTTCATAATTCGTATAATCTAAGATCAGTTTATTTTCTTTTTCACCTATATTCACTTTTAGATTAGATATATCAATTATATTTTGATTAAAATTTATAAACTTTTCTTCAAATTTAGTCGTTGGATGTACTCCATACGAGTGAAAATGGCAGTGATTTTTTGGATCATAAAATATTAAAAAGGGTTTTTCTAAAATTAAGCTATCAATAATTGATGATGACGGACCAGAAATGACTAGTTTTGAATTTAATATACAATTATATAAATCGCCATCGAGATTTACTTCCACATTTTTCAATTTTTTAAATAATTTTTTTAGTCTTTCTAAATTTTCTTTTTCACTTGGGTGCGGTCTCAATAAGAACATTTCTGAGGGATTATTTTTTGCCATTTTAATAAAAAATTTGAGTTTTTCTTTTGTATAAACATACTGACAATACATCTCCTTCAAATTATATTGAGCAAAGTTTATTTTATCTAAGTCATTTAAATTTAAATTATTTTTTTTTACATAGTGGTAAAATTTATAGCACTTGAAAAAACTTTCAGTGAGAGCAAAGAGATTGTAATTATTGTCCTTTTTTTTATTCTTTTTATAATTTTCCCTTAATAATTTGATATAATCATATTTTGGATTTCCAACAATTGAAATTTTTAAATTTGGAATTTTTTTATGATGATTGTAAAAAAATTCTTTGGTTCTCTCGCTAAGAGAAAGAAAGCTACCAATTTTTTTTATATATTCTGGATTAATTAAATCTTTATAAAATTCCTCTGTTTTATGAAAATTAAATAATCTATGTTCCTCCTCATGATAAGCAAAATATTTAATTCCTCTTAAATTTAAAATATCAATTAAAGACTCTGAGGTTTTATAGATGTCTTTAAATAATACTATTGTATTTGAGGGATTGTCCGTAATTAAAATTTCAGCTAAAAGCTGACGATAATGTCCTAAAACAACTTCTTTAATGTTGCGAGAATTATTTATGATAAACTTTGATAATAAAATTTTTCCAGCTAACTCAATATTTACCTTTTCATATAAAATATATAATTTCACAGGTTTTTAAGTTTCAAAGTTTTACTATCTTATCGCAAAATTTAAGAATACTTTTATCATGCGATATAATCACAACAGTCTTTCTCTTTTTTAAAAGATTTATTATTTTTTTAAAAATCAGAAGAGCTAATTTTTTATCAAGCATATTAGTTGGCTCATCAAAAACTATAAGGTTTGAATCTTCATACATTGACCTAATTAATGATATTCTTTGCATTTGACCACCAGAAAAGTTTTTTCCATATTCACCTACAATGGTATTTAATTTTTCTGGTAATTGTTTTATGTGTTTGTCTAATTCTACAATAGACAGAAGTTTCCATATTTTATGTTGATTAACTTTTTTTGTTGAAGAAAAAATACCAATATTATTTAAAATTGTGTCATCAAATAAATAATCAAATTGTGAAATATAATTGCATCTCAAAATATAATTTTCTCTTTTTTTACCATCAATTAAGATTTCACCTTTATCAATTTTCAATAACCCCAAAACAATATCAACAAGCGTAGTTTTTCCTTTTCCTGATTTACCTGAGATACCCAGAATTTGGTTTTTTCTTATAGTAAGATTGCACTTCTTAATTATGTTTTTTGTAGATTTTTTTTTGTATCTAAAATCTACATTTTTTAACTCAATTTTATTAAATTTTTTAATTAAGATTTTTTTTCTTTTATCTCCTAACTCTTTATTAGATTTATATTCGTTAAAAAAGATATTCAATTTTCCATAGATCACGTTTAATTTTTGAAATAATTGCAAAATTTTATTGAAAATTGGGAATAATCTTAAGGAAATTACAAATATAATTGACAATGTACCAAGGAGATTTGATAGATCATTATTATAACTTAAAAAAAATATTGCGCCACACAAAACACTAACAGTTAAAAATTCTATAA
>MDTA01020116.1_pt1 | contig 18964 bp, 13 predicted proteins | sample 811151 | NCBI WGS metagenome assembly MDTA01 (sample SAMN05326648, study PRJNA326480) | marine metagenome | isolation source: seawater | place: Indian Ocean: South | collected 2010
AGAACAGGACCACGGCCTCGAGCTTGCGCTCGACCAGACACTGATCCAGCTCGCTGAGGGTGCCTTGCAGGACGGCCGTCCGGTCACGATCGACACACCAATCCGCAACGTCAACCGCACGGTCGGCACCCTGCTGGGCCACGAGGTCACCAAGGCCTACGGGGGAGAGGGTCTTCCAGACGACACGATCGTCGTCAACCTCACCGGGTCGGCAGGCAACAGCCTCGGCGCGTTCGTTCCTGCAGGCATCACGCTGCGGCTCGAGGGCGACGCCAACGACTATGTCGGCAAGGGCCTCAGCGGTGGCCGGATCATCGTTCGGCCTCCTCGTGAGGCTCCATTCGTCGCCGAAGAGAACGTCATTGCGGGCAACGTCATCGGCTACGGCGCCACGGGTGGCGAAATGTTCCTTCGCGGCGTCGTGGGGGAGCGGTTCTGTGTGCGCAACTCCGGTGCCACGGTGGTCGCCGAGGGCGTCGGTGACCACGCCTGCGAGTACATGACCGGAGGCCGAGCGGTGGTGCTGGGTCCCACCGGGCGCAACTTCGCCGCCGGGATGTCGGGCGGTATCGCCTTCGTTTACGACCCCGACGGAATGCTTCCCCAGCGCACCAACCACGAGATGGTCGCACTCGAGGCGCTTGACGACGACGACCTCACGTGGCTGCGTGAGCGCGTCCAGCTGCACGGCCGCGAAACCGACAGTGCGGTTGCCAGTCGACTCCTTGCCGACTGGGACGCTGCCGCAGCATCGTTCGTGAAGGTCATGCCGACTGACTTCAAGCGGGTGCTTGAGGCCGCCGCTGCGGCCCGAGCCGAGGGCCGAGACGAGACCGAGGCGGTCATGGCCGCAGCGAGGGCCTGAGGGCCGGAAGGGACGAGGAGACGACCATGGCTGATCCACGAGGCTTCCTGAAGCACGACCGAGAACTCCCGTCGCACCGTCCGGTGCCGGTCCGGCTGCGAGACTGGAAGGAGGTCTACGAAGACTTCCCCGAGGACAAGATCCGCACGCAGGCAAGCCGCTGTATGGACTGCGGGATCCCCTTCTGTAACAACGGCTGTCCGCTCGGCAACATCATCCCCGACTGGAACGACCTCACCTACCGGGGTCTGTGGCACGACGCGATCGACCGGTTGCATGCCACCAACAACTTCCCCGAGTTCACGGGACGGCTCTGCCCGGCGCCGTGTGAGTCGGCGTGTGTTCTCGGCATTCACGAGCCACCCGTCGCGATCAAACGGATCGAGGTCGAGATCATCGACCGCGCATTCGCCGAAGGTTGGGTCGTGCCGATGCCAGCTGCCACCAAGACGGGCAAGAAGGTCGCCGTGGTCGGCTCCGGCCCCGCCGGACTTGCGGCTGCACAGCAGCTCACCCGCGCCGGGCACGATGTGGTCGTCTACGAGCGCGCTGATCGCATCGGTGGCCTGCTGCGCTACGGCATCCCCGAATTCAAGATGGAGAAGCGTCACCTCGACCGTCGCCTCGAGCAAATGGAGGCCGAGGGGACGGTGTTCCGCACCAACGTGAACGTCGGGGTCGATGTCACCGCCGACGAGCTACGTGCCGAGCATGACGCAGTCGTCCTGTGCTGCGGCGCAACCCAGGCCCGCGATCTCCCGATCGAGGGCCGCGAGTTGTCCGGTATTCACCAGGCCATGGAATTCCTGCCCTGGGCGAACAAGGTCCAAGAGGGCGACCTCGATGAGTCGCCCATCAACGCAGAAGGCAAGGACGTCATCATCATCGGCGGAGGTGACACCGGGGCCGATTGTCTCGGCACCTCCCATCGCCACGGGGCCCGGTCGATTCATCAGTTCGAGATCATGCCTCGCCCACCGGAGGAACGGCCTGAGGCAAACCCATGGCCCACCTATCCGATGGTCTACAAGGTCACCTCCGCTCATGAAGAGGGCGGAGAACGCGAGTACGCGATCAACACGGTGCGTTTCGTCGGCGATGAGGACGGAAATCTCACCGGCCTCGACACCGTTCGAGTCGAGCAGGTCGTCACCGACGGCCACATGCGCTTCCAGCCGGTCGAAGGCAGTGAGCAGCACTTCCCCGCCCAGATGGTGTTTCTTGCGATGGGCTTCACTGGTCCAGAACAGAACGCCCTCGTCGAGCAGTTTGGGATCGATCTGACCGACCGAGGCAATGTCGCCCGCGACGACGGCTGGGCCACCAATGTCGACGGCGTGTTCGTCGCCGGTGACATGGGTCGCGGCCAGAGCCTCATCGTCTGGGCCATCGCCGAGGGGCGGAGCGCTGCTGCCGCTGTCGACACGTACCTGATGGCGTCAACCGACCTTCCGGCGCCGATCGTGCCGACCGCCGCACCGATGCGCTGAGCCATCCACGGCCGAGGGCAAGGCGGCCTTGGTCCGGCTGCTGCTCCGTGGTGTCAGCTCTCGTCGGGAGCCACTGCACTCCGAACGTACTCGACTGCCAAGAGCAGGATTGTCAGCACGCCCAACACGTGGAACTCGGAGAATTGCTTGGGCCACACGAAGTCCGGCGGGTGCCGCTCGAGAACCTGCTCGATCATGATCAACAGACTCGTGATGGCGAAAAGGCCGGCAGCGAGAGCGGCTGGAAGCCGAGCCCCTTCCCGTCGCGTGACCCCAAATGCCGCCACCCCGGCAAGCGCGAGTGCAGCAACCGGCCAGCTCGGGAGGTTGACCAGCGCAAACAGGCCGGTACCGATGGCGGCCACCACCGCTGATCGACGCGACCTGCGGGTGCCTCGGCGTGGAGGGTCGATGAACGTCGGCATGGCGGCGGTGATGCGCCCCACTGGCAACGGCGCCGGCCGCGCTGCCAGAACGAGGATTACGAGCACCGCAATCGCAGACAAAGCCAGGGCACGGTCGACGAGTTTCTGTGGTGCCCAAACAAGTTCGACGGTGCCACCCGACGCGGGGACCACCCAGCCGTTGGCGAAGCCGTCGACGAGTGTGGGCGGCCCCAGAGAGACGCCGTCGAGGGTAGCGGCCCAACCACGATTGTGGCTCTGTCCGAGCACGAGCCAGCGACCGGCGTCGCCTGTAGGGATGTCGACGGTCAGCCGAACATCGCTTTCCCAGTCCGGAAACAACGCCGGCATTGTCGGCGGCTCGGAAACAGGCCGCTCACTGCGCAGCACCAGCTGATCGATTGTCAACGGAAGGCTGCTACCGGTCGTGTCAATACGAACATCGCCCGCTGACACTGGCACGGCATTGCAGGCGATGAGCTCCAGCGCTTCGCCTCGGCGCGCCGCCTCAGGGTCACCGCTGATCCGGACCGGAACACCGAGTCCATCAATACGAACAAGACCGTCGACACAACCAGTGTCGACCCGACCGGCTGAAGCGACACCAAGACCTCCAACCCGCATCTCGGCGATGGCGAACGGCATCGAGATAAAGGCATTCGAATACCAATCGCGGGTGAGGGTGTCAGTGCTCGCTGCGACTTCGATTCGCACGGTCGTTGCCGACTCGGCATTGACCGGGAGCACGATCGTCTCAACCCGCTCCGTATCGCTGGCCGAGAGTCCCGTCGGGAAGCGGCCAGCCTCGACATCATCGACGGTAACCAGAAACTCGGTAGGAACGCTTTGGCGAGGCCCGACCACGACATCGAGTTCAACACCGTCGACCGCAAACGGAGTGTTGCTCCGGATCCGCCAGGCCTGCCCTACCTGATCGTCGAATCGACCGATGAATCGCGTTGTCGGATCACCGTCGAGCATCGCGCTGGGCATCGCCAGGAGATTGCCCTCGAGTGAGCCGGTGGATGTCACGACGAGCGAGGCGTCGGTGCGCCCGAGGAACGCGTCGAGTTGCTCGGCGGGTGCGTCGGGGTCCAAGCGAACCGTGCCACTGACCGTGAAGGTCCGATCCAGCGGAAGGGGTACGATTCGACGCATCCCCGACTCGGGCGTGTCGCGCACTGGTTCCTGTGGGTTGCTGCGCTCGCGGGTCAGCACCACGGTGAGACCGTGCTGATCGAGCTCATCGTCAAGCCGGTCAATCAGCGCCCGAGGGGTCCGGATCCATTCGGTTGTAGGCCCGACCTCGCCAAGGGTGAGTTCTGCGAACCCGACAGCCGATGTGCCGACGGGGTAGGTGGCAAGCGCTGGCACATCGAGGTCGGTGATGATGATGTCGAAGACCGAGCCAGTAAGTGGTTCGAACGTGACGGTCTCGCCGTTGGGGGACCACGACAGCGAGGTGAGATCAACCACGCGGTGCTGGTCTCCGGTGTGGATCTCGACCTGAGTAATGTGGCGGTTGGCTTCGACAAGGGGCTGAACGGCGTGGATTGTCTCGATCGTGGTCGGCGTTCCAAAGTCGTAGCGAAGGAACTCCCCTCTGGCCTCGGCGAAGGCCGCAACGTTCCAGGCGGTGTTGAAATCTCCATCGATTGCCTGTACTGGGCGATCGTCAAGGGCATACGTAACCGGGTTACCAAAGCGGGACGCTGTCACTGTGGGCCCACCGAGGTGAACCGCCACAGTTCGGGTGTCGTCGACGCCAGGCGCTGCGGCCGCTGACGGAAAGATCGGAAGACGATTGTCGCCGGGATTGAACAAGAGCGGCTCGGTCCCTGCGATCTCGGTAATACCGACATTCTCTCTGAGTGTTCCCCACAGCCGAGCCCGCCGACGGTTGCTATCCGTGATGACGATCTCGGTGGGTGATTGGGTGAGTTGTTCTCGAAGGTCGTCGCTGATTGCGAGGTCGGCGCCGAAAACCACGGTCCTATCGAGATCCAGCACCCCTGCCGCAGCAGCGTCGACGAGGCCTTCGCCATCACCGACCACGATCAGGACGGCATCGGACGAACGCAAACGAACAACGTCGAGAGGAGCGGGAACCGCATAGGAAGTCACCGGCGCAGGGTGGGGGAGGGATGGGTCAATCGAGAGCTCGATCTCGTCGAGCAAGGTCTGCTCGGGCCCCGCCACGTTTGGGGTTGGTTCACCAAAACCAATCGGTGCGCCGAGTGATGGGATCGACTCGAGGAAGGCGGCGAGAGGCACCGGGCGAGGAGTGCGGAAGCGCTCGTAGGTCAAGTCGGCTCGGTGAACGAGATCGCCGACCGACATCAGCCGGGCGATCGGCACCACCGATGCCGTCTCGAGGCTGCCCTCCTGAAGGCGGCGATCGAACGCCGTGAGAAGGTCAGCCGACTCGGCGGACCCAAACGGCACGAGCTCCCTGGCGACGTAGCCGCGCTCGATCAGTCCCGGCGTAATCGGATCGACCGTGTTCCCCCAGCGATAGGACGCAAAGTCACTCCCCGGAAGCTCCCAAATGCGGCTGCCATCGTCACCGTCGTCAAACGCAGCCGCCGCCTCCAGCCAGTACGTAGGGAGGTTCTCACTTCGGTGGAGGTGTTCCTCGATCATCCTGACCCTCCACATGGCAGGATTCGCAAGGATGATCGCAGCAAGGGTCGGAAGGGTAAATGCCTTGCCAAGGCGGGGTACGCGCTCCTGCGCTGCCGCCGTGACGCAACCGATCAGCACGGAAGTCGCGAGAACCACCATGGGCGCAGCTCGGGGCGTGGATCGGAGGGCAAGTCCAGCATCGGAGCGAGTGAAGTCCTTGAACAGGCGACCGAGAAACGACGGGTCTTCGAAGGGATGCGAACCGATGCCGATGAGCGCGCCAACCACGAGCAAACCAAGGAAGAACGACCGGTGACGCCAACGGACGGTGGTGGCCGAGATCAAGGCCAGGACCACCAGCCCGAAGGTCAAGAATAAGAGCCAGACCCCTTGCGTGTACTCGACACTCGGCCGAATCCAGGCTCCGAATTTGTCGTTGCCGTAGAAGAACCAATAGCCCAACCCGCGCAGGATTTCCGGTGCCGTGGATGCATCTGCCACTACTTCGTAGGTCTCGGTGTAGCGGGTGACAGGAAGGCTGTAGCGACCCTGGATGACAAGTCCTGCAACCCACCAAACCGACACGACCACAGACCCGAATCCGATGCGCAAGGCTGCGGCGACCGACCGTCGCCACGGCACCGACCGCTCGACAACGGTGACGTGGAAAAGCCACAGAACGGGAGCGAGCCCGACCAGCAAGAGGCTGGTTGCGTTGACACTTCCGACGGTGAGCACCACCAGCGCGAACCGTGCCGGATGGCGCCATCCTCCATGTCGGACGGCAAGCACCGTGAGGCCGATCATCCAGGGGAGGCCTGCCCACGGCAACAGCACCGCCGAGATACGGGCGGAGTAGTCAAGGAGATAGGGGCTCAGCCCATAGGCCGCCATGGCGACACCCAATCCTGGACCGGACCAGTCGAAGACGCGAAGCAGGAACCGAACGCCCATCGCAGCGGCGAAGAGCAGCGAACCGAGCCAGATCCGCTGGGCGAACCAGTCGGGCGAACCGAGTGTCTCGAATACCCAGTAGAAGGGCCCCATCGGCCAGAGATACCCGACGTTTTGGTGCGTAACCGTTCCGAGCGCAACATCGCTGTCCCAGAGCAGACGGGCGTCTCGAAGGACCCCGCCAGGATCGAGATACAGGTACGTTTTCGTATCCGCCCCAACATCACCGGGGCTGGAAAAAATGACCGGGATGTAGGTCAAGGCGGCGATCGCGAGCACCAGTTGGTGCCGCTGAAGCCATGCCAACAGGCGGCTCACGAGAGCGGATGCCCTGCAAGCACAGCAAGTGTGTCGAAGGCTGTGCGATCCCACGAGAAGTGTGCACTCCGGGTGAGCGCAGCGGCGGCCTGGCGCCGTCGGACGTCGTGGTCGGTCAAAAGCCGGACCATCGCAGGCGCCAGTTCGTCGTTGCGGTCGACGAGAAGTCCCGTCTCGTTGTCGACCACGGCGTCAGTGTGGCCAGGGATGCGGGTCGCCACCGCGGGTGTCGCGCAGGCGGCGGCCTCCGTGAGTGTCATACCCCAACCTTCCGCACGAGATGTGCTGGCGACGATCCAGGCACTCCGGTAGGCCTCGAGGAGAACCTCCGGCGCCACGCGCCCCTCAAGCGTGCACCATTCGGCTGCGTCGAGCTCAGCGAGGCGGCGCTCGAGGTTCGGGCGCTCATACCCCTCACCGATGATCCGCAGCCGGGCGTTCGGAACCTTGCGACGCACCGCCGCCATTGCGTCGAGCAGTGCAGGAAAGTCCTTCGACGGCATGAGCCTCCCGACAGCGACAACGGTCGGAACGGGCGCCTCAGCGCCCGGAGTGAAGCCGGGGTCGATTCCGGGTGGCACCACGTGCACGTTGTCGGCAGGCAACCGGAGCCGATTGAGAATGTGGGAGCGCGACGACTCCGACAGGGTCACGATCGGTGTGCGCCGGTAGAACGGCGGGGCAATCCGCCGCTCAAGCAACTGGCCGGCTCGGGCCAGTTTCGGCGGGAGCACCATCGGCCACATGTCCTCATGCACATGGTGCAGCCATGTTGCGCGATGTCCGCGGGCCCACAGTGGGGAAAGAAAGGGGACACCGTTCCAGATCTCGACCAGGGCGTTACGGCGGCCGTGACGACCGAACAGTTCAGCAGCAACAGCCCGCGGAAAGATCAGGTACCGGCCGGCGTGGCGAACGATCTCGTAGCCATCTCGAATGGCCCTCGGTGGCGAGCCCGCAGCGTGCGAGGTGCGCATGACCACCTCAATGCCGGCGGCCGCCCAGCGCGCGGCGACGGTACTGGCATGCAATTCCGAGCCGCCGGCCTCGACGTCTTCGAGATCGCGCCAGGCCAGCACGTGGATCCGGCCGATCCCGGCGTCGGCGGCAAGGTCCCCGATTTTGGTCGACGACCAACGCCCGTGGTCAATGGGGCTTTGGGGCGGCTGCGTGTCATCGTCGAACTGCATGATCGCACCCCTCTCTGACCCCTTGCGACCCCGCGAGCCTAGCCCCCAGCCGCCTGTCGCCGGTGGCCAAGCGAGGTTGCGAATGCCGTCGGAGGAGGTCAGGATGCCGCCTGCCATGCACACCGATGCCGTCATCTCCGTCGTGATCATTCACCGTGATCGACCCGATGCGGTCGGCCGTACGGTCGAGGCCTTCCGCCACCAGACGACGCCCACCTCAATCATCGTCGTCGACAACGGTTCTGCGCCGGAGACCGAGGCCGCGCTTCCTTCGCTCGTTGGTGGCGCCGAACTCATCATGACGGGCGCGAATCTAGGCTTTGGCCCCGGCGGGAATGTCGGTCTGCGGCGGTGGCTCCAGCAGCACGACACGGAATGGGTTGCGATCGCCCCCCACGATGCGCTCCCGGATCCCGACACGCTCGAGGTCATGCTCGCAGAACTGGAGGGCCGCGATCATGTCGGCCTGGCGTCGGCCGACGTCGGCGACGAGGCGCTACCAGTGATCGACCCCTACCTCGGCACGATCGATGCACCCCCGACGGTCGAGTCGGGCTTTGAATACTCCGGGTACCCGCACGGCACGCTGATGCTCGTTCGACGAGCCTGCGCCGAGCAGGTCGGCATCTTCGACGAGCGCTACTTCGCCTATTGCGAGGAAAGTGAGCTCGCCCTCCGGGCCGACGCGGCCGGATGGCGCTGTGGTCTCATCCGCGGGGCGATGGTGCGCAATCCCGGCATGAGCGCCAGCATCGAACGGGTGGCCTATCTCCAGCTTCGGAACACCTTGTTGATGCTGCGTGAGCACTTCGGGCGACGCCACGCCCTGTTCCGGATCGGTGTCGCTCTGGTCCAGCTTCCGATGGGCATGGTGCACGCACCGGCTCGGGGCCTGCACTGGTCGCCTCGAGGCCGCCTCCTGGCAATTCGCGACCACCTGCGCAAGCGGTACGGACCCCCACCCGCCGACGTCCGGTTGTGAAGGTCGGCGCAGCGGTCGTAGAGGTTCCGACGCCGGCTGCAACCCACCCCAGCGCCACCTGATCGCTTACGACGAGGCCTCGGCCGCTTCTTCTGCCACTACCTCGTGGTACTCGGCCTCGACGTTGACCTCCCACACGTCGTGAGCGGTGCCGTCGACAATGTTTTCGACGGTGAGCATCGCCGTGTACATCGAATGGTCCTGGTTGTTGTAGCGATGCATGCCATTGCGGCCCACCGGATGAACATTCGGCACGTTGGCAGCCAGCCAGCCTCGCAACACGTCCACATTGTCGCGGTAGAAGGCGTCGTACATCGGGTAGGCCTTCGGCATCCGAACCACGAATCCCTGCTCCACGACCCCCGGATCGAGCAGCCCGAGCCGCTCCATCTCCGCCGTACCGAGCGCAACGAGATCGTCATCGCTCGACGTCCAGAGTTCGTCGCCTTCGGACACGAAATATTCGAGTCCGAGGCAGGTTTTGCCGGAGTCCGGAACCATCTGAGGCGACCAGCTCCGGAAGTTCTGGACCCGGCCAACCTCGACGTCAGGGGCATGGATATAGATCCAGTTGTCAGGGAACCCGGCTGTTTCGGGCACGACGAGCGCAACCGTAAGGAAATCCCGGAACGCCAGCCCGTCGGCAGCAGCAAGAACCTCCGCGGGGGGAGCAGGATCCATCGCCTGCACGAGGCGGGGGATCGGCATCGACGACACGATGTTCCCGCACGGGAAACGCACCTCACCGGTCGCTGTCTCGGCGATCACGCCGGTCGCGACGCCGTTTGCGTGCTCGATTCGGGAAACAGCGTGGTGAAAGTGGACCTCGCCACCCTGCCCTTCGACGAGTTCGTGACACCGTTCCCACATCATCCCGGGACCATGACGGGGATACTCGAATTCCTCGATGAGGCTGGTGATCTCCTTCTGGTTCCGCCGTGGTGCCAACGAGTTGATGATTGCCCGAAGCAGGTCGAGGTTCTTGACCCGCTGGGCCGCCCAGTCGGCCTGGATCTGATCGGCGGGAACGCCCCACACCTTCTCGGTGTAGGTCTTGAAGAAGATGCCGTAGAGCCGCCAGCCAAACTTCGAGGCGATATACCCCTCGAAGGTTGTGAGGTCCTTCGGCGGCCGAATCCGCACCCAGAAATAGGAAAGAACGCACCGGACCGCCTCGAGCACACCGAGGTTGCGGAGTGCATTGAACGCCCGGAGCGGGTAGTCGTAGAAGCGACCGCGATAGAAGATCCGGCTCATACGAGGCCGCAGAAGGAAATCTTCATCGGGAAGGATCTCGTGCCACAGGTCTCGTACCGGCTTGACCTTGGTGAAGAAGCGGTGCCCACCGATATCGAATCGCCAGTCGCCGACACGTGCCGTGCGAGAAATGCCGCCCACGACAGCGTCGGCCTCGAGCACGACCGCTTTGTGGTCGCGTTTCCCGAGCTCGTAGGCCGCCGTGAGACCGGCCGGGCCGGCACCGATGACCACGGTGTTTGCTCGCTGGTTCTGCTCGCTCACAGCACCCCCTTCAGGCGGGCTGACTCTAGCCGCACGCTCCGCCTGGCCCGTACTCGGGTGAGACGGGGGAGCGGCTGCGTCGTGTGGCATGCTCCATCGATGCCGAACGACGCCTTTGCGTGCCCCCGATGTGGCAGCCAGACCCACGAGAAGTACTACGGGCCGTGCACGAGCTGCCGGGCCGAACTGCGGGCGACGATGGGCGGCGATGCCAAGGACCTCACCGTCGAGTACGAACCGAAGATGAACGTCACCCCCAACGCGGTGGCGCTGAAGGACGACTGAACGGCGGCGAAAACGGAACGAAGCCCCGAGTAGCCTCGCCCGCCTTGCGACGAACTCAACTCCTCGGGGCTCCGAGATCGACGTGATCATCGTGTTCCACCACCCGAGAGCGATGAAACTCGCCGGGTGATTCCCCGTGAGGGGATTCACCCTGACCAGCCGGCCCGGGAACGTCTCCCGTTTCCGCTGATCGAAATCGGCGTCCGGCACCCGGCGGTACCTACGGGCCGTTCCGGTCGCCTTGCCCGTCAGCAAGGCTTCCGACCCGGTCCGCACGACCCCTCACCTCGGGGAGCGCCCCTCGATCCGGCCACACACTCCGCAGTGTGCGCCTGGCGACCGACGAGATCTCCGAGATGCGATGATCCGGTGACCCTCCCGGATCCCTCCTTGTGAGAAGTGCCCGGACGAGTCGCCGCCTCACCAGCGGTGTCTCGGCCGATCAACCGCTCCCGAGGGAGTGGCCTGATCGTGTCGGTGTCTCCGCTCCCAACCTGCTGGAGGTTCTCGATCCGCCGCTCGGGACTTGCGCCCCTCCCGACTTCTCGGTCTCTCCGTCGCACGCTGTTCGCTTCGACGTGGTCATCTTGTGACGCCGCCACCACCGATGCAAGGGGTTTGGCTGAAATCCACAGAACATTCGGGGATTCCCACCGGACATCCCCAACGAAAGCGGAGTTTTCCGCAGCTTCATCCACCGACCAAGCCGGATTGGCGGTGTTTCAGGCCAGCGACGCGCCTCGCTCGGCAAAGACTGACGCAAGGACCTCAGGGCGATCGGTCATAATCGCATCGACCCCGAGGTCGAGGAGCCGATGCATCTCCTCAGGGTCGTCGATGGTCCAGGCGTGCACGTGGATCCCGCGCCCGTGAGCGAACTCGACGAACCGGCGAGTGACGACCGGGATGAGCCCGAAGACGGGCGGCACCTGCAAGACGTCAACGTCGCGGAGCGCACCTATCCCGGCAAGACCGACGATGGCCTCGATCGTCGCGCCGGTGGCGCCCCCGGTGCACAGGTCACTGCCGACACGGCGCTTCACCCGCTCGGTCCGCCGGCGAGAGAACGAGGTGACGCACACCCGGTCCTGCACACCGTAGTGAAGGATGAGATCAGCAAGTGGCTCGACCGCGGTCTCGGCCTTGGGATCGATGTTGATCCGGGCCTCCGGGAAGCGCTGCAGCATCTCGTCGAACCGCAGGATCGGATCCGAGCCGGCGACGCGCGCTTCGGAGACCTCGGCCCACGTGAGGTCGATGATCCGTCCGGTGCGGTCGGTCACGCGGTCGAGCTTGTCGTCGTGGAACGCGATCAGGACGCCGTCGGCGGTGGCGTGAACGTCGGTTTCGAGATAGCGATACCCAAGCTCGACGGCGTGTCGAAACGCCCGTTCGGTGTTTTCCGGATGAGCGCCCGCGCCACCGCGATGGGCGAAGCCGACAGGTGGCTCATACGCGAGGTACGGGTGCAGCACAGGAGGGACCGTACCTTGGGTACCGTGCCAGGGTGCGTCTCCCGGAGCGGCTCTCCGCCTTCTTCTCTGAACCAGGTTCGGTGCCGCTTGACGAGGCCTTGCTGTGGGTGGCGTCGTTGCGACCGGGTGCCACTGTCGACATCGGGGAGCACCTTGGGCTGCTAGAGACCTGGGCTGCATCCGTGTCCTCGAGGGATGTCGAGGGACTCCGAACGCTCGTCTACGACCGTCTCGGCTTTCGCGGCGACGTCGACGACTACCACCAGGCAGCCAACTCGTACCTCGACGAGGTCCTACGTCGCCGTCAGGGGATGCCGATCACCCTTGCCGTTGTGCTGCTCTCTCTCGGCCGCCGGATCGGTGTTGAACTCATGCCGATCGGTGCACCCGGACACTTTCTCGTGAAGGAACCAGTCAGCGGCTCGCTGCTCGATCCCTTCGATCGCGCTTCCGAACAAGAGCCCAGCGCACTTGCTGCCCGCATGGCAACGCTCGGCGCGCACCTCGACCTGGCCGAAGCACTCGCCCCGATACCCGATCAGGCCGTCGTCGCCCGCGTCCTCAACAACCTGACCCACACCATGGTGCAGCGATCAGTCCGCGATCTCGATTGGGTGCTCGACCTTCGTCTGGCGCTTCCGATGCGCTACCAGGATCCCCGCGCGCTGGCGGCGCTCTGCGAACAGCGAGGTCGCCTCGACCGTGCCGCCGAGATTCTCGACCTGCTGGCACGCGCCACCGAGCGCCAAGACCTCAGCCGCAGAGCAGATGCCTTGCGAGCCCGCCTGAACTAGCGCAAGGGCCTGCGTTTTTCGTAAACGTCGGTCCACCACGCGCGCAGGGTCACTAGCCTTGCGGTCATGAACCGACGCACGAAAATCGTCGCCACCATCGGTCCGGCAAGCGAGGACGAAGCCACGCTACGGGCCATGATCCGGGCCGGCATGGACGTGGCCCGACTCGGTCTCGCCCACAACACGATCGACGAAGGCCTCGAGCGCTTTCATCGCATCCGCAAGGTCTCTGAAGACGAGGGACACCGCGTCGGTATCCTCGTCGATCTGCCGGGCCCGAAAGTCCGCGCGGGGAACTTCGGAGACACCGGTGTCGATGTGCCCAGCGGTTCCTCCATCGAGCTTCGTGTCGGCGAGGCGGGGTCCTCTGCTGACGTGATCGAGGTCGACTACGAGTTCTTGATGCGCGATATCCAAGTCGGCGACCGCGTGACCATCGGCGACGGCGGAGCCGTACTCGAGGTAACCGACAAGAAGGCCGACAAGCTGCTGGCCAACGTGGTGGCCGGCTCAACGCTCCGAGGGCGTCCAGGTGTCCACATCCCCAGCGACCGTCTCCAGATCCCGACACCGACTCCCGAAGATTTCCTTGCGCTCGATGCCTTTGTCGATGCCGGCGTCGACATGATCGCCGTCAGCTTCGTCCGTTCCGCTCACGACATGCGTCGCGTCGGTACCGAGCCTCACCCTCGAGGGCCCCTGCTCGTCGCCAAAATCGAGACCCGCGCCGCCGTCGACAACCTCCCCGGCATCATCGAGGCGTCCGGTGCCGTCATGGTCGCTCGCGGCGATCTCGGCAACGAGTGCAGCCTCGAGGATCTGCCACACCTGCAAAAGGACATCATCCGCCAGTGCATCGCCGGCGGCCGCCCGGTGATCACGGCGACTCAAATGCTCGAGTCGATGGTCACGAGCCTCGCACCGACCCGCGCAGAAGCGTCCGATGTCGCCAACGCCGTGTTCGACGGTTCTTCGGCAGTCATGTTGTCCGGCGAAACGGCGGTGGGGGCCGACCCGACCAACGTGGTTCGCACGATGAGCCGAATCGCCCGCCGGGCCGACGAAGAGATGGACTATCCCGGCTGGGCCCGTCGCCTCGCCGAGATGCGAATGACCGACCGTTCCGAGAGCACCTCGGTCACCGACGCCATGACCATGGCCGCCTGGCGCGCCACCCAGGAACTCGGCCTACGGAACGTGCTGTGCATTTCCGGATCAGGCTTCACGGTGCGATCCATGGCCCGCTTCCGACCCGAGGCGAACATCCTCGGGTTCTCCCTCAACGAGGCCACCGTTCAGCAATTGACCCTCAGTTGGGGCACCACGCCAATGCTCATGGGGAAGGGCGGCACGAACGAGGAGATGGTCGCCGAAGCGATGCGTCTCGCCAAGAGCGCAGGGCACATCCGGCCCGGCGAACTCGTGGGTGTCCTTGCCGGCTCCGACAGTCGCGCCCAGGCCACGAACGTTCTGCGTATCGAACGGGTGCCCTAGGGCCGCTGGTTGCAGCGCTCCGGGCGCCGGTCCTCAGGCAGCGCGACGGACTCGCCGTACAGCGTGCACTGACACGTCTCCGCGCAGGCCCGAAGATCGGCGCGCTGGATCCACAGCGAGACACCAAGCGCGGCGATCACTAGCAACAACAGGAACTTCGTGACGACCTTGCGGACGAAGCTGAGGACGACGTACACCGACACGAGAAGCCCGGCGATCACGGCGAGGATGACCCACTCAAGTCGTTCGGCGTCGAGCCAGTCGGGAACCACGGCGCGCAGCGTAGTGGGGGAGGGGGCCGGTATCGGACCACCCTCATGTCGATAGGTAGGCTGCGGTATGACCGATCGTCCCGTGAACCTCTACAGCTCCGGCCCCCCGGAGACCGTGATCGACCCCGAACCCGCCGAGGCCATCGCGGCGCTCGCCGAAGCCGAGTCGGCCGCCGATCCCATCGCAGCGATCGGTTCGGTGTGCACCCAGTGGCCGACGTTCCTCGCTGCGTGGGCGAGCCTCGGGGATGCCGTGGCCGAACCCGCCCTCAAATACGCCGCCTACCGGACCGGCTACCACCGCGGTCTCGACAAGCTTCGCGCCTCGGGTTGGCGTGGCAGCGGGTATGTCCGCTGGCAACACGAGACCAACCGGGGCTTTCTTCGTGCGCTCGCCGGCCTGCAGGCCACCGCTGCGGTCATTGGCGAGTCGGTCGAGGATGAGCGCTGTGCGATCTTCCTGCGGCAACTCGACCCGGAGTGGCCGCCGTCGTGACCTCCGTGGCCGGCGCCGTTCTCGCTGGAGGTGCAAGCACCCGGATGGGTCGTCCCAAGGCCTTCATCGAGGTCGACGGGAGGACATTGCTTGATCGGGCCGTCGCCGCCCTCACGGATGCTGCGATTGATCCGATCATCGTTGTCGGTGGTGACCAAGCAGCGATCGAAGCGGCCGGTCACCGCTTCGTTCCAGACGAATACCCCGGTGAGGGCCCGTTGGGGGGAATCATCAGCGCGCTCGGGGCTGTCGACACCGACCTCGTCGTGGTGCTCGCCTGCGATCTGCTCGCCGCCTCGCCGGTCGCGGTGACCCGGCTGCTTGCGTCGCTCGGTGAGGGCGACGTCGCCGTCCCCGTCGTCGAAGGCCGAGCCCAGTGGCTTCATGCAGCGTGGCGTCGGTCGGCAGAGTTCTCGCTTCGAACAGCGTTCGGAGGTGGCGAACGGGCACCGAGGCGCGCACTCGACGGCCTGGTGACCGTCGAGGTCTTCGACGCCTCGGCGGGCTCGTACCAGGACGCCGACACGCCGAGCGATCTGCCGCCTGGAGCACGCTGACACGATCACCAGGTGGGGGCGAGTGTCTCGCTACGGTGGGTCCTGCATGCAGCTTCCAGCGATCGACTCTGGCCGGCGAGCCTCGGCCCAGCCCGTTCACCAGCGTCCAGGAGAGCCCATGATGGCAGCGTCGTGGCACACAGCTCGCCGGGCTCCTTCGAGCCCGGCGTCGGCAAACGGCGCCTGAAGCCGTGGCTCCGCATCGTTTCATCGACACCGAAGCCGAGCTCTCGTCGGTCGTCGAGCAGTTGCTCGTTCAACCCCGGTACGCCCTCGACACGGAGTTTCACCGCGAACGCACCTATTGGCCCAAGGTCGCCTTGGTCCAGATCGCCTGGCCGGGCGAACTCGTGCTGATCGATCCGCTCGCCGTCGACCTCGCCCCACTCCGGGCGCTCATGGACTCCGACGCCCTCGCCGTCCTCCACGCTGCGTCACAGGATCTCGAGGTACTCGAACTCGCCACCGGGGCCGTGCCCCGCCATTTGTTCGACACCCAGATTGCGGCCGGCTTTCTTGGAATGTCCACCCCGTCGCTCGCGTCTCTCCACGAACGCGAGCTCGGCGTGCAGTTGCCCAAGGGCAATCGACTCACTGACTGGCTCGAACGGCCCCTGAAGTCGGCCCAGAAGGAGTACGCGGCTGCCGATGTCGAGCGCCTCCTCGAGATCCACGATGCTCTCCTCGCCCAGCTCGACCGCTTGGGACGGGTGGCGTGGGCCGAGGAGGAATGCGAGATCATGCGCACCCGCGACCGCGGTCCTCGCGACCCATTTGAGGCGTGGCGCAAGATCAAAGAGGCCCGTCACCTCAAAGGGTCGGCACTGTCGATCGCTCGCTCGATTGCCGCGTGGCGCGAACGACGGGCCGCCGAGATCGACCAACCGGTTCGTTTCGTCCTGTCTGACATCGCCGTCGTTTCGGTTGCGCAGTCGGCACCGGATTCACCCGAGGCCCTTGCGAAGGTTCGCGGTGTCGATAAGGGCGTCGCCCGGGGCGCGATCGGGGAGAAGATCCTTGCCGCGGTCGCCGAGGGAAGGGCTACCGACTGGCGTCCACCGCGGCCGCAGAAGCGTCGAGACGACGGCCGCGACATCCGTCCTGCCGTCGCTCTGGTGGCTGCGTGGGTGAACCAGATCGCTCGAGACCGACAGCTCGATCCCACCTTGCTCGCCACTCGCGCCGACGTCGAGGCGCTCGTCCGAGGAGACGAGGACGCTCGTCTCGCGCACGGTTGGCGGGCTGAGACGGCCGGGGGACCGATCACCCGCCTCGTCTCGGGCGATGCTGCGCTGGCCTTCGAGGGCGGCAATGTCGTGCTTGAGGAGCGCAGCCGGCGGCCTGTCCTCTGAGAGCGGGAAACCTCCTCGCCTGATGTCGGGGGATCGCTCCCTGCGAGCTACTATGAGGAACCTGTGACATGAGCAACCAGGAGTTACCACGGTGAAGAAGGGGCGACACCGGCGCTACGAAGAAGCCCGAGCGTTGAAGCGCTCGAACGAGGGCGACTTCGAGTCTCTCCTCGACGACTTCGTCGACGACGACGAGGACGTCAAGCCGGAGCACGCTGCCTGGGCCGAGGAGTTCGACGCCGACGACGACTAGGTCAGGCGCCTGTCTCGTCGAGGATCTCGTCGAGCTTCACGATGTCTTCCTCTGCTACGAGGCCGATGAACGTGCCCTCGGCGTCCGTCACGGCGATCAAGTCCGTACCGGAGGTCTCCATCGCTACCACTGCGTCGCGCAGGGTCCACGACGGGCGTGCCGTCGCCAGTTCGGTCGCCATGACCTCCGCGATCGTTAGGTTCTCCCACTCGTCCCGGTCAAGTTCGCTGATGTCATCGAGGCGGGCCATCCCGACATACGTGCCGCCATCGACGACCGGAACGACACGCTCACGCCGGGCAAGGACGTGGAAGTACACGAACTCGCTGACCGTCGCGTCGGGTGGCACGGTCAGCACGTCGGTTGAGAGAATCGACGACAGCGGCAGTGTGAAACGTCGCTCGAGATAGCCGAGGCGGTGCTGATGCTGGTGATCAGCAACCGATGACGGCCCGGCGACGAGCTGCGAGACTGCAGCGGCGACCAGCGCGGGCACGACGAAGGAACCCACGCCGCCTGTCGATTCGGCAACGAACATGACCGCGGCGATCGGCGCCCGGTAGCCGGCACCGAGGAAGGCGGCGAGCCCGAGGATCGGGTAGAGAATCGTTTCACCCTCTCCGAGAGCCTCACCGACGAACTCACCCATCACCACACCGAGGGTGGCGAGCGGGATGAACAGGCCGCCCACGCCGCCGGCGACGAGTGTCGCGGCGGTCGCTGCGACACGGAGTACGAACAGAAGCGCAATGAGCGACAACGTCCGGTCATCGACCACCCACGCCATCGAGTCGGTGCCTGGACCAAGGGTCAGCGATTCGCCGAAGGCCTCGTGGCTTGCGACGGCGAGGGCCGCCATCGTCAGGCCGCCGATGAGCAGGCGGCGCAGCGCCGGGAGATCTTTGCCCAGGCCCTTGGCCCGGCGAACAAGCCAGGCGAAGCCCCGACCACCGAGGCCGGCACCGATGCCGAGGAGCAGGGCGCCGAGCAGATCGACGGCCTGCACCGCAAGTAGCGACGAGGATTCCTGGTCGAGAAGCGGAACGACTGGCTCGGTGCCGACGAGCGCAACAAAAGTCGCGTAGCTCGATGCGGCGGCGAGGAGTGACGGGAGCAAGGCGTGAGGCGTGACATCTTCCCGGTATGGCGCCTCCATGGCGAACATCACGCCCGTTGCGGGGGCCTTGAAGACAGCGGCAACACCGGCCGCAGCACCGGCCGTCATCAGCACCTTGGCCTCGTCGCGCTGGAGCCAGCGCCCGAGGCGACTGTTCACCGAGAGACCGAAGGCCGAGCCCGCGTAGATCGAGGGACCCTCGAGCCCGACTGCGCCGCCGAGCCCGATGGTGGTGATGCCGGCCGCAAGCTTGCCGGGCACCTCTCGGAGCGGAATCGACGGATTGCGCTCGTGGAACGCCCGAACGTACTCGTCGGAGGTCGACGCGCTGGCATTGAACCCGACAGAGCGAAGGATCAGGACGGCGCCGACGGCGCCGAGAAACGGTGCTGCCGCCTGGATCGAGAGTTCCTGGTCGAGCAGCCATTCGTAGACCACCTCGACCGTCAGGGCGTCGAAGAGGGCCACGATCATGGCGACGACGACGCCGGTAGCGGCCGATGCCGCGAGAAGACGCACG
>MDTA01153670.1_pt1 | contig 18963 bp, 7 predicted proteins | sample 811151 | NCBI WGS metagenome assembly MDTA01 (sample SAMN05326648, study PRJNA326480) | marine metagenome | isolation source: seawater | place: Indian Ocean: South | collected 2010
GGACTTGTTCTTGCTGGACCGATTTCGGCTTGGGGCAATCGCGTAACTTGTTGGAAAGTTGGTCCGGGTTCACCCTTAGCACCCTGTTGATACATTTCTACCGTGCGTCGTGCTAATTCGAGTGGACGGAATAGACTTGGTTCACCCACACCCTTAACTTCTCCCGTTCTAGTTTCGCCTGTTACGGATTGTCCTGATTTTGATTTCGGCGGAACAATTTTTCTAGCAAGTTTGCCAGCTGCGACAGTGGCTCTTCCTATCGGTCCCAAATCTTTTGGAGAAGCAAAAAGTTGATCTCCTTTGACGGATTTGGCGGTGAATTGATCTCTAAGGGTTTCATAAGGTTTCTTTGGGGGTAAGCTTGCTCGCCTTGCTGTTCCGGTCTGATAACCGTCTTTTAAATTTTGTCTGAAATTCTGAACATCCTCAAGCGCAGTGGTAAGTGATCCCGGTTTGAATTTCGGGTTGGTCATTTTTTCTAATCTTCTTTGAGCGGCGAAAGTCGCATCTCGTCTTTGATTAAACGTTTTTTGGGCAATGTCCTTAGCTTGTTGAGCTTGGGTGTTTCTTGCTTCTGCGGCCTGTTGCTTGATGGCAGCTTCTCGTGCGTTTGTTACAGCTTCTTCAATAACGCCTTTATTTTGCTCTGAAGCTAATCGCTTTGTTGGTTCTTTCGCGTAACCTTCAGGAAGTCTTCCTTGACCAAAAGAAAAATCTCGTGTTACTGGGCTTTGTTCGAGAAGTCGTCTTTGTGCTTCTACCGATTGAGTTCGTCTTATACCCATTTCGCTGCGTGATCTTCCATGAGCATCAGCTATATTAGCGTCCATTGCTCGAACTTTTGCGCCGGGTATCAAAGGTGGAGCATAGCCTTTGTTTCTCATTGTTTGCAAAGCTTCTATAGGGTTATTAGCTTGTTCGATTCTTTCTATGGGCATTCTTTCGTTTAGAACTATCCTTGGGTTTTGTTTGGCTTTGGGGTTGAGTTTGAATTTCCCTGTGCCTAGCCTTGATGAAGTAACAGTTTGTTGCGTCATTGCATCAAATTGCATTTGTTGCAACTGTTTTAGTGTAGTTCCGGCTTTTGCGCCTTGTGCTCTTTCTGTTACTCCTGCTTCAAATTCTCTTTGGAATCTTACTAGATTTTCCGCACTAAGAGCTTCAGGTTTTGCATTTTTTCCTCTTCCTAGAGTCGCAATTTGACTTTGTTGTAATTTTCCTAATAAAAATTCTGAACCAACGAAATCAACGGGCTTTTGTTGAGCTTGATCAAATAGTAATTCTGCTTTTTGTGTTTTAGCTTGTTCTTGTAAAAGTCGGGCTTGAGTTTCAGTTCTATTCTTCGCCATACTTTTACTTTGTAAGTCAGTCCGTGCAGCTTCTGCTTGTTCTTTTAATTGTTTTAATTGCTCTTGTTGTGCCGCTCTTCTTTCTTGAAAATGTTTTGGTAAACCTTCTTTAAGGTGTTGAGTTTTTAATGGGCTTCTTAATTGAGTTTTTAAAAGTTTACCTTTAGAAAGGTTCTTAATGCTAAAAGGTGCGGATGTCGCTCTAGGCTGTCCTTTCGCAGCCAACGCTGGTCCAGCAAGACCAAACATTGTCGCCACAGTTAAATCATCTAAAGCTAGTCTTCCGGCGTGTGGACTAAGAAGTGCATCTCCGTGTTGTCTATTATAATTAAAGTAAGTTGGTTGAGCGTGTCCTCCGGGAAGGTCGTAAGCAGCCAGCGCTCCTTGAGTCTCACCAAAGACGCGTGAAGTACCTACCGCAGTTCCTGAACCCGCAGTATAAGTTGCTGCGGCTCTTACCGGATAACTACTTCCAGCTGTAGCTTTAAAAGCTGCACCACCAGCTTTTGTAGCCGCTCCCCCTACCGCAGCGAATTTAGCACCTTCTACAACACTGATACTACCTTGGCCTTCTTCGTCCGTCTGCAATGCTCCTGCTACTCCCAACCTTGGGAAAACTCCCACACCCGTGGAACCTCCCGTAGTAATTACTCTTGTTGCTACATCTTGAGCAGTAAGCGAAGCTCGTGATAAAGCTCCTCCAAAACCCTCCGTTTCTTGTGCAGCTTGTTTGAGAGCGGTAAGCTCTGGCGCTTCATTTACGTTATAATTGCTGTAATCTCTTAACGAATCTTTGAGCGCACCTGTGCCTCCTCCAGCAATAGCCATTGTTGCGCTTTGAACAACGTTAATATTTTTTTGCATTCCAGTTCCTAACGCCGCTGGTGTTGTACCTGCATACGCTTCTCGGAATTCTTTGTCACGAGCCATTAAATCTATTAGTTCTTCTCGTTTTCTTTTACCCTTTTTAGTTATGGCTGGTGTAGCATCCCAAAGCACTCCAAGTCCTTGCCCCATTTCTTTAAGGAACTTACCAAAGAATGCAGGAACTTCACCTTTGATTGAGCTATCTTGGGGAGATTCTTTTATGTTATAAGTACTTGGACTTTTACCCTCTTTCGAGGAGCGATCAATTCCAACTTGAGGAGTTTCTTCATCAAATTTATTAAATATTCCTAAGTTTTTATTATTAGATTTTATAGCAGGATGCCTAGCTATATAAATAGCATTTTTAATTTCTGAATCAGAATAACCTCTATCTTTTAAGTTTCTATATTCTTTATTATAAGCTTCTCTTACATTGTTGGATGATATGCTAGCGAAGTTTGGAATTTCACCCGTTGTTCCTTTGGCTATTTTTTGCAAAGAAGCATCCATACTTCCTAATCTTCCTGTGATCCCCGGACCACGCAAAGTATTGTTTACATTTTTTGTTTCTTGAGCATAAGCTCCGCTTTCCATATAAGCTTGAGATGGACTTATGTTTGCGTCTCCGGGGCGATTCAATACGTAAGTAGATTTTTGTCCCGGTCTATACCCCGGAATTGGATTAGCTAAATACGTTTCATAGGCTGATCCCGGAGGCCCTGCAATTACTTCGTCTGGGCTTTTGAAATTGCCCGGAGCAAGATTTTCATTAAAACGATTTGCAGGATTTCCAAACATTGCTTGTCTGGATTCTATTATGTCTTTATATTTTTTACTTGCAGATTCTATGTCAAAATATTGCGTACTAGGCGCTTTGTTTGTTCCTCCCCAATTTACCTTTGACCCTGTTCTTGAGCCATCTTGTATACCAGTTTTAGTTCCTTCTTCACTACCTTCTCTGGCTCCAGTTTTTACCGCTTGTCCTGTTTTGGGGGCAGCTTCTTCTACTCCTTGTTTAACTCCATCTTTTACATTTTTAGTTCCTTCTTTTGCTCCTTGCTCTACTTTTTCTGGAACTTTAGCTAAAGGTTTTTGACCCGCCTGTATAGCTTCTCTGATACCACTAAAATCGTCTTCTTCATTTCTGCAACATTTAAGTAATTGAGTTAATATATTTGCTATTATTCCTTGTCCTCTTTCTGTTGCAAATTGTTTTGAGCCTTCTAAATTAAATGCTGCTTTATGTAATTGAGTATATTCTCCTTTTCTTAATACAGTTTGTTCTTTTTTAACTCTGTCTTTTAATCTTGCTTGGTATTTTTTTTCATTTTCTACATTTCTGTAGTTACTTATCATACCTATGTATTCTTGACCGCTTAATCCTTTTTCTACGCTTTTGCCTGTTAATTTTTCCGCTTCTTTTCTCAAAGCTTCTGTTGCATCTGCTAAATTTTTAACAGCCGATTCTTCCATCGAACCAGCTTTATCTACTCCGGGTAAGAAATCAAATAGTTCGTGACCCAAACCTATGTTTTTAGCCCTACTCGCTTCAGCCTCTGAAGAGGCCGCTGTGAAATCTCCTTTTAACTCCTCAAATCTTGCAAATCTTGCATTTGCTCCACCTTGCATTCTTAATATGTCGGCTTTACTTTTTGCATATTTTCTTTCATTTTTTGCTGCGTTTTCCAAGCCTGTTGTAGCTTCATCTAAAATTGATTCTATTTCTTTTGATCTATCTAGGACTTCGGCTATGTTCTGATAAGTTCCTACTGCCGCACCAACTACTGCACCGGGAACTCCTCCAGCTTTAAAGCCAGCACCTATGTTAGCAGCCATTCTTACATTGGCTCCCGCAACATCCATCATGCTTCCTTCGCCACCATAAGCAGTCATAGCTCTTCTTGCTACATTGCCTCCTGCTGCTATGGCAATAGGTGCAGCCGCTGCACCAAATCCTCCAGCCATACCACTTAATGCTGCTCCACCTCCAACAATTCCTATGGTGTCAGATATGGCTTCTGCTCCTCCATAAACTCTTTGCCCTTTAATATTGAGACCCTTTCTTGCGAAGTCGCCAATACTACCTTCGCTTTCAAAAGCTGATTCCGCTAATTTGTTTCCTGCGTAACCAGCTATTAATGCGCCTCCAATTCTTGCCCCACCTCCTGCGAAAGTATTTGGGGCCATCGAAGGCATTTTGCTTGCTGCTTGAGCGCCTTTGTATCCCAACATTTCGCCAAACTTCGCTGGATTATTGTAAGCAAAACTAGCTGTTCCATATGCTCTCCCCAACAGTCTTCCCGTTCCTTCCATGGTTGGCATCATTCCTCCCGCACGACTAATCATGTTTCTTCCACGACCATATGCGGTTCCTAAAAATCTTCCTGTTCCTTCCATGGTTGGCATCATTCCTCCCGCACGACCAATCATGTTTCTTCCGTGACCGTACGCAGTTCCTAAAGCCTGTCCCGCTTTGCCCATGGTTCCTTCTATGGTTGCTCCCCCCATGCGACTAATCATATTTCTTCCACGACCATATGCGGTTCCCAAAAATCTTCCTGTTCCTTCTATGGTTGGCATCATTCCTCCCGCACGACCAATCATGTTTCTTCCGTGACCGTATGCAGTTCCTAAAAACTGTCCTGCTTTACCCATCGTTCCTTCTATAGTTGGCATTCTACCAAGAGCATCCCTTCCATAAGCAAAGCCTTTACCTATTCCTCTCGAAGCTTTGTCTAAAAGAGACATGCCAGTGAATCTTCCGTCTGGTCCTCTACTCGCACTTCCCCCTATTCCACCATACCCAGACTTAAAGTTCCTTGATAAATTTGAAGCTATACGAGGAGCATTATCAAATGCTGTACCAGCATTTGGAGTTAAACCCATTAATGTTCTTTCTATGGGTGAGGTCAGATGAGGTTGAATATGAGTACCAACCTTAAATGCGTTTTCACCGGATTTCGTGTTTCCTTGTTGAATTTGAGTTCTTGGCCCCGGAGAAGCTAATAATTGATTTCCTTTTTCAGCTACTTTTATTAAGGTTGATAACTTGGAGCAACAATCATCACCGTACATTGTTGGTTCTGGTATTTGGATATTTGTTTGTGCTCCTGCGCTCAAAGGTGGTCTTAAATCTGGAGGAACAGCACCCTGTATTCCTCCTGCACCACCTGCTGCGCCACCTGCTGCGCCAGCTGCTACTACGCCGCCTGTTGCCCCAACAGCATTACCTCTTGAAGCCGCTGCTCTATCTGGTCCAGAATGCATCATTCCGCTTTGTTTTAATGCGCTTCGATTTATGAAAGCGCCACGACTTTCCATTTCTTTTTGTATTTTTTGTCTTTCTTCTCTTATCTTTGCTAAAAGTCTCGTAAAGTTTTCTTGTTGTTTGGGGTCAGCACCTTTTATAGCTTTGTTAGTTTTTGATTCTAATTCATTTAAGACATTTATCATGTCTTCTCCACTACCATCTGTAACTCTATCTAAAGCTGAGTTTAAATAATTTTTAATATTACCGGGGCCAGAAAGATCACCGCTATTTCCAAATGCGCTAGTTGCTTGTGCTATAACTCCACCTACATCCTGCTCGGCGGTTCTTCTTCTAACTATTTCTTCCGCTTGTTTTGCTTGCGCTGCTGCTTCGCCCCTTCTTATTTGAAGTTCTGTTAATTCTGACTGTGGGGTAACAGACATAGCATTAGCCGCGCCTCTTTCCATTTGGTTTGTTGCGTCAAGACCCTCGTTCTGTATTTCCCTAAGCATTGTTTTTAGGGTTTGATTAATATCTACTAAATTACCTAGAGTTCCTTTTTCTGTTAGTATTAAATTGTCATACTGTTTTTCAGCCGCCCTAGCAAAATAATCATCATCTTTACTTTCTAACATTCCAGCAAGCCCTGCTGCTGCGGGATCACCACTACCTCTAAGAGTTTGAGCGAATTGCCTAAATTGAACTTTTAAATCCGCCGCTCTTCCTTGTACTCCTTGACTTCTTAAAACATCTAGTGCTGGGTCATCATCTAAAACCCCACCCATAAGTTTTCTTACTGAGTTTGCAATTTTTACAGCCCCTCTTCCTGTTTCTACAGTCGTAGTGGAATTTGCTCTGTCTCTTAAACCCTGCATCATTTCGTCAACGATTGGTTGGAAAGATTTTGGGTCTAAAAATGCTTGCATTCCTCCACCAACTTTCAGGTCTCTCTTGTCTCTTTCTGCTGCTTGTCTAGCTCTAGCTTCAAGCTGGGCAATTTTATTTGCTTCTTTTTGCTCTCTCAGCATGTCTGCGAATTTTGAATCAAAAGTGTCACCATTAGCTTGAATTGCGTCTTTGAGTTTCATTATTTGATCCCCACCTAAAACGTCTTGAGCTTGTTGAGTATTTAATTCATTTAATACATCTCTATTAATTTCTTCTCCAGACTTCCCATCTTTTGCTCCTTGGAGTCTTAGTGTGGCTAATCTACTTAAAAATTGTTGAGCTTTTTTTACATTTTCTTCCGCTGCTAAAGCCGCTGGATTTCTTACTCCTTGTCTTTCTTTTAGACCTTCCATTTTAACTTTTTGACCTTGAACAGCTTTGATCACTTCATCGAGAGAAGCTCCTCTGCTTTGTCTAACTAGATTTTGCCTTTGTAAAGTATTTCTGTTTTGTAATTCTGCAAATTTTATTTGATCTTGTATGTTAGCAGAGGTTTGTGGCCCAACGAAAGAAGACATTCTTGAAGCGTCTAAGGCAAAAGATTTTAGTCTAACATTTCTATCAGAAGCTTTTTGTTCAGCTTTTAATCTATCAGCAGTATCGACTCTTTTTCCCGCCGCAACAGCGAACCTAGCCAAAGCAGCCGTCGATTCGTTTAATGCCGCTACAGCGTCTCTTTGCTGTTTGTTTAATTGCTCTTCAGCAGATTTTCTTTCTTTTTGAACTTCGGTAAGGGCTTTTGCAGTAGCTTTTTCCTTCAATCTTTCTTGTGCTGCTTCACGATAAGCTTCAGCTACTTCTTTATTATCGGCAGCAACTTCAAAAAACCTTTGTAATTCTGATGTTAAATTTGGAGCAACGGAACTTAAATTCTCTATAACACTACTTAATTCCTTCATGGAGTTTGTTGCGGCTACAGATTTTAAATCTTCATCGCTCATGGTTTTTAGAACGTTATCTATTTCCTCTCCTCTTTGTCTTCTTCCTGTTTTTGAGTCAGAATAAATTCTATCATTACCTAATCCAAAAAATGGTATATTACCAAGTAAGTCATCAGCATCATCCGTTTTCTTCGCCATGCTAGCGGCAAGCTGATTTTGAGTCATGGTTTTACCCTCTTCCTCTAAAGCTTTTGCCATTATGTTTTGCATGTCAGTTAGGTTTTGGGTGGCAACCAACTGATCTCTATACTTATCTGGTAAATCTGCTATGGCATCAGCCATTTGAGTTTCTAATCTAGTTATTGTATCTGCACTGGTTCCAGCATCTTTGTAAGCTAATTGAAGTTTTTGGAAAACTGTTGCATATTTTTGAGTGCTGTCACTCAACTTTTGAAAACTTTCTTTTGACTGCTCCGCTTCTTTCGCCATTTTAGGACCAGTATTAGTAAGAGCGCCATGAATGCCACCTATAACCTTTGTTGCACCCATTAATGCGCCAGCTATTAGTCCTGCTGGCCCCGGAAGCATAAACATAGCAGTAGAAGCCATGCTTGCTCCTTCACCCAAGGCTCCTAAAGCTTGTTTAGTTTTGCTTGCTTCATCGCTTATTCCTCCGGCGATAGAAGAAAAGGCAAACCCCGCAGCCATGCTTCCGGCTGCGGCTATTCCTCTTGTTTTATCTGCTTTTTCTCCCTGTTGTCTTAACGATTCTTCTTCATCCATTGCGCTAGATGCACCCGCTCTTAAAGAAGCGACTCTTCTTTCTCTACTAGCTAAAACATTTCTGCGCTGTTGTCTAAAGTCTGAAAAAGCTTTATCGTCATCAAATCTTACTGGACCCATTCCACCTTTAGAGGCGACCGTGTATTTTCCTTTATTGCTTTGTTTAAATCTTTCGAAACTCTCAGCAACGTCTCCTTTTAAGTCTGAACCTTTAGCAGCTGAATCAAGTTCCATTACTTCACTACCCAATCTATCAACCGATGCTTCGGCTCTAGTCAGAACTGCGCTCCATTTTTCCGTAGCTTTAGCAGCTGTTTCCATTTTTCCAACTAATGGATTCATTGCTTTATTTAAAGATTCGAATTGAGCAAGGTATCCGAGAGCACCTACGCCAACCGCATCAAAGAAAAAGTTGGGAACATAACCATCAGAATATTGCTCTTTGCCTGATCCAGTTTTATTAAGATTTGAAATTGAATTTCCTTGACCTTTTTCTATGTGGTCTTTTGAAATTATTTTATCCGCGCTTTTTCCGTATTTCTTGATTTGACTTTCGTTTACTACGACGGGTTTTTGAAGCCTATTTGAAAACAATACTTTACCTTTTTTACCAAATGACTCTTCTCTGGCTAAAGCATTTTTAATTCCAGATTCTTTTTCCCAACTCCATTCTTCTCCCATATCCCGTCTTGCTGCATTAAATACATCGGCTAATGCAAAGCTAGGAACATAACCGTCTGCGCGACGTTTACCGCGAATTGCACTTTTACGGCTTTTTTTCTTTTTTTCAACTTTATCAAACTCATCGCCCTTAGTAGCTCTTTCAGGTAATCTGGTGGCTAATCCTTTGCTAACCAATAATTCCCCGAACGCATCATCTTTAAACATTGGTCTACCGTATCTATCTTGCTCTTTCGTTCCTGCATCTCTGAACATTTTTGTTAGGTTTGTTCGTTTGCCTAAATATTTTTTCATTTCTTCTTTGGCTAACTTACCTTTTGCTTTTTCCTCGTCACTACCTGAGCGAGTTTCAAAAGCGTCATAACCTTGTAGTCTGGACGAACCTGTGCGGGGTTGCGAGGCTGGATAAAAATCTATATTTAAACTATCTCCATCAATTACGCTATTGAGCATTACTTTATTAGCAGTAAAAGCTTTATTTTGTTTTCGGGGAGCAAAGTTTGGAATATAACCACTTGCAAAAGAAATTTGATCTTCCATTTGCATTCTACTGAGTTGAGAATTAAATTCCGATTCCGTATCTTTTTCTAACCTTATTTTTTTATCTCTAAGTTCAGGTATTCTAGCTCGCGCAGCTTTTATGTCGTCGTGTTTTTCGGCTGCTTTATTTAAGGTAGAGTATAATCTGGTTATTTGTCCTTGAGCTGGTTTTCTTAAACCTTTTGCAACCATTAAATCAGTTAATTCTGCAAATGCATTATTAAGCTCTGCATTCACTGGGCTATTGACTTCTAAATCTTTTAACGCGGCTTCTCTTTTATTTATTAAAGCTGCTCTTTCTTTTAGTCTTTTTACGTTTTGAGGATTAGTTAAAACTTCTGCTACTTTCGGCTCTAAAGAAGCGGCTACGTCAGAAATTTTTCCTTGTTGCATGGCGCTTCTGACTTTTGTTGCGCTCAAGGCTTCTTGGTTCATGCCTGAACCTTCCATATCTCTTTTTATTTCTTGAACATTGAAACCTTTGCTTCTAAATCTTTCACCTACGGAATCTCCCACTCTATCAGAACCTAAAATTACAGTTGATTGTGATGGAATAGCTCTTAAAAGTCTATTGTCTTTTTTAATGACTTCCGGTATTGTTCCATGAATGCCTACTGTAGCGATTCCCGGATGTTGCATTTCTATCAATTTTCTTTTTTCCGCTTTAGATAAACCTATGTCTCCCTCTCTGCTCATCCCGGTAGATACGGCTGCTAATGGCATTTTTCCGGTTTGAGAAGCCATCTTTTCCATTTCTTTGAAGATTCTTCCGTGACCGGAGGTGGGGGGAGTGAATGCTCCCGTGGTCATTACCATTGGGATGTCTTCTATTTTTTTAATCTCTTCTTCTCTCTTTGCTTTGAACCTACCTTCTTGGAATTTTAAAGACTTAAATCTTCCAGCTTTACCTCTGAATTCTTCAGCTAATCTTGCTTCTGCTGCTTCGAAGTCTGTGTCAGCATATTTTGTTGATCCGGCTTTTCTTCCGTATCCAGTTAAATCTTCTCCAGATAAAATTTGTTGGTCTCTTTTTGCTCTTCTTCTTTTTATTTCTTCCGGCGGTACATCTAAGTGAACGACTCTGTCTAAGTCTTTAAAATAGTCTTTTGATACTAGATTTTCTGCTTGCGATCTTGCTGATACTATCGCTAATTTTTTACCAAAATTTAAATCGTTTAAAGATGAGATTTGTTTTCCTTTATTTCCTAAAGCGAAAGTCGTTTTTCCTGCTCCGGGCGCAGCGTTTATAAGTGTTGTTCCTATTCCTCTTGCTGTTGCAGATGCAGCTATCTTATCGAATAATTGGTCTACGTTTTTAACCCCTTGACCTTCAAGCATTGCTAGTTTTTCTTCTGATGACATTGATCCATATTTCTGTCTTAAATAATCCTTATCTAAAACCATTCTTTGGACTTTTCTACTCAAACTACCACCCTTTAAATCAGCAAAGCTAGGAGCCGATAATCCACGACCCTCTCTCTTTTTGGCTCTAGCTATTGCCGTAGGTATATCTGCGTCTTGATTATTTATTTGAAATGGGCCAACTTCTTCTAGGGTCATTGCAACACCACTTCGTTGCATTTTTTTAGCAGCTTCTTCTCTAGTGATTCCTGAAGACCTTACCTCGAAAGGTCTGTCTCTAAGCTGTTCCGGAAACAGTTCTCTAAATTCTTTTCTCACTCCACCTTTTTCAATGTCAACAGCTTGCCCGGATACTTGTTTTTGCTTCTTAACCATACCTCGAACAAAACTTTCAAAAACCGCTCCTTTAACCGGACCTTCAGCGTCTTCGCCTAATGCTTGAGAAGAAAATGCGCTTATCATTTTCCTTTCGTCTTTTTGGCCAGCAAACATTTTACCTGCTATTCGATTGACCATCGACGAATACTCTATTTTAAATGATTCATCAAATCTTTTCTTAAATTGGGGAAGTTTTTCTTGAGACAAACCAAATTTAGCGGTTGTCTCATTTACTTGAGGAAGTTTTGATTGATCCATTCCAAGAACTGGTAAAAATGCACCCTTATCATCAACACTAGATAAAGGACTTCTTATTTTTTCGTCTTTTTTTCTTCCAGCGACTTGGCTTGTTCCTATGAAACCTCCAGATTTTTCATAAAACTTTGCTTTAGTTTTTTCGCTTGGAGCCAAACCAGCTGCCCTAGGCATGTTACCAAGAATTCTTTTGGAAACCACTAAATCAGAATATTGTTGGATTTCTGCATCACTTATTGTATTGATATCTTGCCCTAGAAAGGAAAGCATATTAGCTATGCTTGGTTTTTTACTTTGAGCTTTTTTGGCTCCCTTTTTGGGTCCAAAAGATCGTCCTTTTCCAGAATTAGCTTTTTCCCATTTTTCTACATCTGCTACAGTAACAAAATTCGGTATAGAGCCTTGAGAAAAACTAGACTCTTGAGCTTTTTTAATGTTTCTTTTTAGCTCTTGTTTTCTTTGTCTTCCAATTGAACCATATTTTGGTATAATTGCTGATTCACCACCTTTTGGTAGTACGCCATAATCTCGTGCAAATTGTTTTGGGGTTATAACCTCTTCTTTGTTATTAGCTAAAACACCAGTAGAGCCTCCTGCTTTTACATTTGGTAAAAATTTAGCTTGAACACCCGCACCTGCGCCAAGTTTTCTTGCGTTATCCTCTTCGTATCTTTTATCTGATAATGTAGGTACGTAACCTTTTGAATATCCCCCTCTTGGTCCGGTGATAGTATCTTTCGTTGGTCCACTTGATGAAATTTTGTATCCTGACTTAGCCATTTTTGTAGCTATACTTCCAGCTATTCTATCCATTTGAATCATAGCTGCATTTTCAGCTTTTATGCTGGCAAGTATTTGGGCGTGTAAATCTTTTTCCGTTTTTAATCCATTTGTAATTGCTGCAATGATTTGAGGATTTTTTTGCATATGAGCAGCTATTTGGGCTTGCATGGCCGCAGCCTCTTTGCCTGTTCTGTTGAAACCCATTACAGAAACTAGTGCGTCAGCACTAAATTTCGATAATCTCTCAAACATTTTCATTATGCCAACAGTTAGCAAAGCTACTCCCGGCCCTTTTAGTACTGCGCCTATGCCACTCAAAAGTCCTTCTGCTATTTTTTTACCTACGCCTTCCGAGTCTCCTGATCCTTCTAGTAATTGGTTTATTCCCTTTAATGAATCTCCTATCGCTGGAGCAAGAGTTAGCTTTCCTACTTTAGCGCCAGCTTTAACGAAGTTATTTATTGTTCTTATGAGTTCTGAACTTATAGTTTGGTTAAGTTGTTTATTTCTTATGTCTGCTTCGTTGGTAGCTTGATTGGCAATTTTAACAGCATTTGCATACAGAGAATATTCTTTACCTAAATCACCCAAAGCCGCTTTCAATACGTTGACTTGAAAAACGCCACCAACCAATTCAGCAGAAAGAGCTTGTTGCTTTGGTGTTAAAGTGTCGTAAGTTTTTGCTAAGTTCTGGAGAACCGCGATCATACTTAACTGAGCACCTTTGGAATTAGTTGTTTCTACGCCTAATTGTTTTAAAGCTTCTAGTACTCTAGGTCTTTGAATTCTCGTAAAGATGGTTTTGAATGAGTTACCAATAACCGCACCACCACGAGCGGTAACTTGTTGAGTAGCTGCTACGATACCTAGTAGTTGCTCTAAACTAACACCCGCGCTTGAAGCAGTGCTCCCAACTCGTCTCAATGCTTCCGCTAAATCAGCAGAGCTAACAGCAAAAGCCGCATCAACAGCAGCTAACTTACTAGTAACTTCTGAACTTTTAAATGCCGCATTATTAAAACCGTTCATTACAGCAGTTAAAGCTGCAACGGAATCTGCCGCTTTCATTCCTGATATACGAGTTAGAATAAGAGCGTCTTGAGTTCTTTTTAGGGTTTGTTCCATTCCCAAACCTTGTCTAGCGAATTCGTTAGCAGCTTCAGCTACGACATTGAAACTTTGCCCTGTTACATTAGCTATCTTAAATAAAGAGTCTCCGAAGCTAGCTAAGTTTTTGGTGGATGCCCCCAAAATTGTGTTGATGTCTGTTAAAGCTTTTTCTACTTCAATCGCAGAAGTAACCAAGCCCTTTAAGGCAGTTGACACAGCTAAGATTGCGCTCGTTGACGCTCCGAAAGCGATAACACGAGCATTAGAAGCTTCTAGAGATTTTTCAAATTCACCAAGTTGGCCTTTAATTTTGCCAAGTGGTTGAGAAAAACCTCTAGTTGATAATGAACCTAGCGAATAACCACTTCTTAAAGATTTTTTGATTTCTTTCTCAAGAAGCCTTGTATCACCAGTGATAGTTAATCTTACATCAGCCATTTTTACCTTTTACCTTAGTGGAACCGCTAGTTATTACACATTTTTTAAGATATTTTTAAATTTCTTTTTTTTTTATTTTACCTCCTACTTCGCTCCCTCTCGTTTCTTATTTGTCCGTAGGCTGTTTCATACCATTGCACTAATTTAATTAAACCTTTTTCTGCGTCTTCTGAGTAATATTTCTCTGGAGGCTCTTTTCCTTCCATAAGTACAGATTTATAGAATTTGCCCCTAGAAAACAAATTTAATTGATACATTGTTAAATCTAATACGTTTTTACCGTAAAATTTAACCGGATCGTCATCAGACATGAAAAATGTGTTAAGAAAAAAAGAATTTACAGCAATTACGTTTATATTTATTTCTGTAAATTTAGAAGAGTAATAATTATATTTTTCTACTAATTCATTTACTTCAACAAAAGATAAATCTTCGAATTCGCTTCTAGAAAGGAAAGGATTGCTGAGTTGTTTATCTTTGTATAAAGAATGATAAACGTATTCTTCGTTTAATTTTTTATTACAAAGACTTTCAGATACGGGTTCGATTAACTCTTTTATTTCTTTTTCTAACTCCCTTAATCTTTTTTCTTTTGGGAGTACATTATTTTCAAGAAATTCTTCAGACTGTTTTTTACTTAATCCTCTAGCGAAATCAAAACCTTCTTTTACAGCATATTCTAATTGAATTTTTTCTTCAAAAAGATTTTCATCTATTAAGTCTTCTTTTTTATATAGAGTTAGTTTTTCTTCTCTACTTAGTAGACCTTTTTTTTTACAACTATCTATACATTTTTTATATACTGTATCTACGAAGCCTAAATCACTCTCTTTAAAATGTTTTATGTAAAAATTTTCTTCTTCAATATGAGAATAACCTTGAAGTATTTCTCTATAGGCGTATCTAGAATCTTTTTGAGAAGAAATTTCTATCACAAAATACTTTAGCTTTCATTTGTTACTTCTTCAGTTTGCTCAGTGTCTTGCTTTTCTTCTTTAGAAGCTTGTTTTTGTTTTTTTACTTTAGGCTTTGGTTTCTGCTCTGAAGTAGGTTTACTTTCTTCTTTGGATTTAACTTCTTCAGCTTGTTCTTCTACTTTTTCAGCAGCCTCATCAGCCTTAGCGATTTCCTCGGATTCTTCAACCTCTTCCAACGACTCTTCTTCTTCATCTTCTTGACTACTCTGATAGAGTTCATCCACAGCTTTAAACTCTTCTTCCGTGGTAGCTCTCCCCATATACCAGAAACTTATATAAAAAGCTAACTTCTTGATGGCTTCATTTAGGAATTCATCATCTGATTCTTCATATTCATCGTAGGTATTTAATTTTTCGTCAAAATCTTCTCCGGCGAAAAACTCTGTTTCAGCTTCTCTTCCGTATTCTTTCCAGTGAGAAAGCTTTAAAACCCACCACATGATTGTTTGATTTTTAGCTCTATTTTCAGCTGTTTGATCAAATATATTTGCTTGACTGTTTTCGATTTCAATAAGCTCTCTTCTCAATTGAGAAATTTCCAAAAGGATGTCTTGAGAAATTCTATCTTTCAATTCTTGAGGCTTATTGTCTAGGTTGGTTTGCATTCTTTGATATTCAGACTCTCTTTGAGCGATTTGCATATAGAGTTCCGAATACCTTTCTTTTTCTGCTTCACTAAAAGCTCCACCGTCATCCTCATACCTTTTTGATAAAAGATTTCTCGTTAAAAGTCCTGCTTTTATTCCTTCAGACATTTTGACTCCATAGAATAATTCTGCGTCGTCATAAAGTCTTCGGTTTGGTTTTCTTATAAAGAAATCGATTGGCACGGTTTCAGTAACTGTTTTAGTGACTTCGATTTCTTTACCTTCGTCATCTTTACTTTTCTCAGTTACTTTCTTCTCGATATCCCTATTAATTTTAAAGCTGTAAAGCCATTTATTTTTTTTCATTTCCTTTTGCCTTTTGATAAGTTATAGCTGTTTGTTTATTTTTTAAATTAAACTCGAAATAATCTAATAAATTTTTCAAGTCTCTTACGGATTCATTTCCGTTATCTAGCACTCTTTTTCTTAATAAATTATACTTATGATAATCTAAATAATTAAGTATTTCTAATTGTTTTTCAGATAGATCATCGTTTTTTAATTTATCTAGAGCATGAAGGTGTTCTTGCCTAATGTCTTCTAACATCATTAAGCTGAACTTGAAGATTTTGGTTACTAGCCTTTTAGATTCGGCATTTACCATTCTTTCTATTTTCTCTTGCTCGTCCACAAGAATAATCCTTTTTCCTTAATTTAAATTACACTTATTAAAGAAAAAACCCCCGCCGAAGCAGGGGTTTAATTTTTAGTATAAGATAAATATTTTTAAAAAATATAAATCTTATTAGGCGACTGTGAAGCCGTCTCCCGTACCACCAATTACATAATTGAAGGTCGAGAAAACTTCTCCAACCGCAACGCTATTGGTTTGCGAATCAACCTTACCATTAGTTAGGGTAAAGTCGAATTCACCAATATTGATAACGTAGTTAACGTTGTTAACCGAGTTTGAAGTGTAATTCAACGCTTCCGAAAGACCTTCGATAGTCATCGAGGAAGTTCCGGGTGGATTACCAAACGGGTTGTAGTTAGCTGAGTCTGTTGGGTCGTTGCCTAAGCAAAGCACGTTTACAATAGGTAAGTCCCAAGCGATTGCTACAGACTGAGCGCAGGGCTGTGCAAATCCAGCACCAGCCGAAGCTGTTGATGTGGATGTCAACGCCCCCGCAGTCAAGTCTTTTGGTTCAACCAAGTTAACTGTTAAGCCGCTAGCTGTTCCAGTGGCGGTTGCACTTCCTGTGGTTGTGCTTGGAGCGCCTGTGAAGCTGCAAGTCATGGTTGCCAAAGCTCCAACAGAAGCATCAGCAGTCAATGAACCCATCAAAGCTTTTTCAACTTGACCAATTCCGTCTGCTGTTACTGTTGTTCCGCTAGGCGCTTGACTCATGGTTTCCTCCGAGATTAATGCACCAACTACTGTGCCGGTGTACGTAATCGAGGAACTTCCAGTGGAATCGTGTGGAATGAATGTGAATTCAATAGAAGCATCAGCTGCATCCAATTGAGGTCTATCTACCGGACCTGAAAATCCAACAGAGTTAACGTTTTCACGAGGAACATTCACAGTGTATGTGGCATTCTGGGCAGTTTTGACATCAACCGCCGTTCCACCGTTAACTGAGGTGTTCGATGGGTCGATTGTCAAGCCACTCTTTGTATATACTACTCTTGATATAGCCATAATTAATTTCTCCTAATATTAATAATATGAGTTTCTAACTATTTTTGCCTATTCCATGAACCTCGAAATCAACAAATGCGGAATGGACTTCGGCATCCAAATTCTTCAATCCCGAAGAATTAGGATTCAATCTAGTCACGTTAACGTCCCAAATAGTAACGGATTCGGAGGCGCTAGACGCTTCTATACTGTAATCATAAATTACACCTGTAAAACCACCGATGGAATTAAAAGGTAAATTATTTGACTCAAAAATGGGTAAATCTGCTAGTTTTGTGTTTTTTAATATGCTACATGCCGCATCTAATTGGAATGCGCTGTCTGCCATGACTACGGCTCTTATCTTTGTTACAACATTTCCGAGGTTAGAACCAATAGCTAATGGGTCTATTCTTCCCCCCATGTTTTTTAAAAAAATGGCAGGAAAAGTTTCAGTAGCGTCAGGTAAGCCAGCTAAAGTTTGATTTATTCTTGGATTTAATTGATACTTTGTGTTTATAAGTAAATCTTCTTCGAATTTAGAACTTATATAAATATTGAAATCTTTTACAGCCGCAGTGACTGTTAGAGAATAAGAGGATATATCTTCAATAAGTAAAAATTGACCTTTATGATGTAAAATACAATTTAAAGGGTTGTTACTTGGCGATGCAGGTGACCATGTTTGCCCCGGAAAAGATGGATACCCCGGACTTATGAATACTGGGCCTCCACCACCATCGACAGATATTCCTTTGCATAAATTTGCTCCAGTTATCGATTCATCAATTATTATTTGCTTAAAAGGAAGAGCGTACACGCTTATCTCTTTTATGCCTTGATCGCTTAAATGTGAATGAGAGTCATATAAAAAATTTAAATAGTTTGCGTCAATAGGGTAAATCGGATGGTCAGTTATATTCGTAAAAGCCTCTCCTTTTGAACATATTTCATGATCTAAAAAAAGTAGCATACTGCTCATTATTTTATTTTCATATTGTGCTATCATCTAGACATTATCCTTTTTTTAAAATTTTCTAATATTAAAGACATATAAGGAACGCCTTTACTTGCATTTATGCTTCTCAACTTATTATCTATTTGTATTGCCCCACCTGACCTAGAAGCAATGTGAGCTTTATTCATGTAATAACTGAATCCAGAGATTCCAGTTTCTATTGCTCTAACCCAGCTATCACCCTCCCAAGGCATTTTAGCGAAACTAAAGCTTTGTATCTTAGGAACATTTACGGTGTATTCTTTTTTCAAAGACTCTCTTCCTCCTGTAGCTTTCCTTAGAGCTACTCTTGTTTGTAAAAAAACTCTCACACTGTTAACTGGATCATCTCCGCTAGGAAAACCTATAAAGGTAAAAAGATTGCCATACCCTGCTAGTGTGCCAGATAAATTTGATGCCGTCGCTCCTCCTTCTATTTCGTTTGTTACTGGGTGAGAGTTAAACTCCTGCATTAAATTATCTTTGGCTCTCCTAAACTTTTTTTCGACTAACTTATCAGCTTCCGCATTATACTTACCACTTTTTGCAATCTTTTTATTGATTGCATTCATATTTACTTTATAAGATTTTATTTTAGGGTTAGCCATTATTTTGTTTCCATTAATTTAAATAAAAAATAATCATCAAATACTTTATGCACTTGAGTCTCTTCGCTTATTAATTTATATGACTTTGTTCCTATATCTATTCTTTCTACATCTTTGTGAGATAGATACTCTCTACAGGTTTCTTTTACTTTTATTATAATTTCATTTTCTAAAATTCCAGCCCTTATTTCATTTAGCATACCTACATCTGAAGTATTGTTTTGGTCTTTAGGATGTATTACTATGGCGTCAAAAGTCTGATTCACAGGTGTATAAGTGTACTGACTTGCACCAGAGTATTGGCCATAACCAAATAGCTGATCTAAATATATATCAACTATTGTGGTTCTACCCGCTCTATGAACAGTTATGGTTTGTTTAAAGGCTGTGAAGAATTCTTCATAAGCCGTTTCCATAGCTGCTTTTTCTATGCTACTTATTAAAGCCATATTAATATTTGTTTAAAGTTCTGTCGTAGTGAGGATAAA